>Ga0126335_1002391_pt1 | contig 11193 bp, 7 predicted proteins | sample OlaspJWI45metaG_FD_108409 | JGI IMG/M metagenome (GOLD analysis project Ga0126335, IMG submission 108409) | Marine gutless worms symbiont microbial communities from Oahu, Hawaii - Olavius sp. 1 OAHU.JWI-45 metaG | ecosystem: Host-associated > Annelida > Digestive system > Unclassified | place... | reverse complement strand
TGAGTTGACCTAGGCACAATGGGTGTGAACAGTTTGCCTAAGACTGCTACTCGACAGCGTCGCGACTGCGATTCGAACCGTGCTCTTCCGAGCCTGAGTCCGGCACGCTAACCACTCGGCCACCGAGCCACCTACAGCGAAATTCAACAAGATAACGACAGTATTGTCCTACAAAGACAATCAACGAGTTTGTGGGACAACGGATTGCCTTCGACTGTAATTTTCAGTAACGCCAACACGTCACATATACGATTTGAGTATTATTGTTTCGTTGTCATTTACTACCGGTACTTCGAATTCCATCAATTCGAAAGGTTATTGTGCTCACATCTACCTATATATTCATATTACACATTACATGCTCATGTTGTCCATATAACGTCGAACGCAGGCGTTCAGTCAGTATAACAAAGAGTGTTGTGTTGGTGATTCGGTGAAGTACATTGTACCAAACATTACATATGCTACAAGTAGCTACAAACTGGATACATATCCAACGAGAAAACTATTTCACGGTGCTGTGGGCCCATTGTACGCGACTAGTTTGCGCGTATAGTTTGTCGCGATTTTTCTCTTTGTTGGTAGTTGTGTTTTTGTGTGTTTTATGTGTTAGATGTTTTTTTTAGGTTTTGAGGTATCGGTATTTTGTAAGATTTTTTAAAGCTTTTAGTTATTACTGTGTGGCGCAGAGCGTACTGCGACGTCTTGATTCGTTTACTCGTGACTCACGAATATGACAGACAGACGAACGTACGGACAGACAGACATTCGCCTAGTAAATTCCATTGTGCGGTCAATAACATGTTGTGAAAACATTAAACTGTGATAGTTACATTAAGCTACGGTTTGTCGCGCGTGTCTTGAACAAACGCGAATAAAATAAATTGTTAAGTAAGTCACAGCAGGACGGCAATACGATGCCAGTGGTGTTCTTAAACACAGTCGGCCTTACAGCAAGTCAGTTTCAGCGGTTGCACATAGTTGGGTTTGCATCAGGTCAGATGCAGCGGTCGTTGTGTCTCGTCTTGTTGTCTGTACATCGCGGAGTCGCACGTCGCTAGATGTTATCCGCGACGAGATTTACATCGCGAGGCCGATCTCAGGGTGCTGGGCCGGTACGACGGCAGAATGATGCCGAGTGGAGTCAGTAGACTGACGATCGGGTCCGCCTCCGTGATGGGTCAGTCACGTCTCTGTCCGAGAAGCATCGGCCGGCGATTGTCGACTGATGCGCATATTAACCCAACAAAACTCCATCTATGGCAAAATTAATGTTAATTTATGTGCGTGTTTGAAATGGCTGAGGTTTTTGCTATCTGCACTGTCGTAGGCTCACCCACGCAAACAACAGTTCAGTAGCCTCACTTAGGCATAATTGAAAAGCATGTTATTAAGTTCTTCCAGCCATAACACTTGATATAAAATTGTGATGTCGTTATGTATGCCACACGAGGCTGAAAAGTTTAGGATGATAATATAGAAAGTCATCGTTGTGTACATGGCTGGGCATTCCTGCTTTTGTGTGTGCACAGATAGGCCTATACTTTGAATATGACAATCATGTTACAAAATCCTTTAAGTCAGTTTGGCGTGTAGAATTGTCTAAAATATGTGGAATTGGTCGAATCTCGTGCATTTATATATTTTGCAATTATGCACAATTTTTGTCTTACGTGCATGCATTTATTCTTTAACAGGAGCAATCACAGAGCGTAGACCTGCACTAAGAACAGTGTAATGTGTACATTGTACCTCATGTTAAAATTGTGCATCTCATTAAAATTAAGTTCGTCACTGAAGATGTCGGCATGCTGCTTTCTAGGGAGGCTTACATTAACCTCAGTCTGTTTATCATTATTTCTGTAATCAAAACTTTAAAAAATGTTAGCATGCTTGTGAGCAATCAATACTCTATGGACATGTGACACAAGTTTGCGCTCAACGTGACATCACCACAACTCTGTAGACAAGCAAGTAAGTAAATCTGAGAAGCGTCAAAGTGAAGAGTAAATGACCCTGTGCGTTGGCGAAGGTCCCACCTATGTTATTAGTCTTAAGTTTTGTTTCATTATTCCACGTAGAAACTCTTCTCGTTGTATCTGCGTCTCCGAGGAGGAATCAGCCAGGAAGCATTTCTTTCTCCATTTAGCCGAGTGTTTCTTCTAGTGTGTTCAAGTAAGCCTTCTTCATATACCGTCTACATTCATCAGTGTTTTCTGTTGTCGTTTTTTTGCTCTAGAGTCTACATTTCTCCCGACGTCGCTGCTTCTTCCGGTTAATAAATTCCAATTTATTACTTTTATTTGCTGAAGTAAAAACTTATTGCTTCATATAAACCAGTAAGCTGTAACAATAAAAGAAATTTAGCTGTCATAAAAATCCCGCGACACTCTGTATTATTTTATAGTATCATTTACGCAATGTTGTTGCATGTTCCACGATAATTTTTAATCTCAGGTGCGGATTGCCCGATTTCGCTAAATTCGGTGCAGTGATGCACCAGAGGGTCGCCGAAAGATGTCACATTTGTCGTAACCGGAGCCAGAAGTAGAAATCGGTCGTGAGTGAATTTTGTGTCGATGCATGTTTTGGCTCCTGGTCAAAATATCTGCACTAAATGTGGTGCTTGGATAAAACAAGTAAGATCTATGAACAGTTAAGTAAACATATTGCACGTTTTGACCGGCCTCGAGTGGCAATCCATCGTTAATTGCCACATTTTTTAATTAGACAATATACTGATAAATTCAAGAACATTTCTGGTAAAATTCGCTATTAAAAGTTAACTCGTGAGTTCTTTGACGTCGAATATCTTTCGTTATCGTTGTGCCAGTTTCTATGGAGGCCGTTAAAGTGACGGTAAATTGCACTCAATGCGCCGTCAAGTCAATCAGCGAAAGCAGACGAAGGATGAAATTAGCATTCGACATGCGAACTGGCTTGATCGGCGTTTTCGAAGTCGGTCGTGACGGCGAGGCCTCACCGGTGGGATGTGTCTGGCGTCGCCCCCGGTGAACTACCGTACAAGCTGTTCGCTGTCGTAGTTAGCGATGTCCGAAGCGATGAGACGCTCGGATGGGCGCCGAGCTCCAACCTGCTTCGAATCCAATTACGACGTGCGGCCTTGTTTGCATCTCATTTGTCTTCGATGATGAATTGACCTGTCAGCACTCATTACTGTTCTAGAGATGCTGTACTGTGCACATGAGTAGCTCGCGCAGTCTCTGCAGCTCATCACTGTCATCCCACATCACGTCGCTCCCACTGACCGTAGGACAATACAAGTCTTCCGACAAATATAACAGTATTGTTGTTGTCTGTCCAACGAACTGCAATCATCAAACAGACACAAATCATCGCCCGCTATATGCCGTTAATATGATACCGTAAAATTTCTCGCTTGCATTTGCTGTCAATTTTGTCTGACGTTGCAGTGCGCGGCGTTTAAAAATGTTCATTTTAAGATTTGTTCATTCCGTTGCGTTCGTTGTTAGATACTGTAGATTACGTACGCGTTCTTGTGTAACATTTGTCTCCATAAGTTACAAGTGAGTTTTTTTCCACGAAAAGTTTTTGAAAACTAAACTTCGTTCAGTCTGTTGATAGCGCGAGATTTCAATCTGAAGTAGAAAACGGAAGATTTTTGCATTCATAGTGAAACGCAATGTATTGCTGAGCTATATTTTTTCTCGTAGTAGAAAATTGCTGTTCCGAGATAGATGATGATGGTGTTCAGCGGCGAGTAATGTTTGCACCTTCCGTAACTATATGGTTTTATACAGGTGGCAGATTATTGTAAAGGCTGTCCGTCGATGTTGATATGTGTAATCAGAATCATAGTGACGTTTGCGTGCTGACGTGGGCATGGACTGAGCGCTGGCTTCCGTGAATGCCGTGAGTTGACAGATGCGGCGGCGACAGTCGTCGACGCGCATGCAGGATCTCCAGTCCGTACCGCGGTCTTCACGTCCGGCTCTCAGACACGAGTCGACCGCGGCATCGATAGCGTCGCGGACTGTGCATTTTCGGACGTCGTCGTCGTCGTCGTCGTCGCTCCGGAAGACTTGTGGCTCGACTTGATTATCGGATGCAATATTTCATTGCTTGCCTCGGTCGTCGCTTCGCCGACCTTCCCGCTGCTGCAGCCGACGCTGAAAAGCATTTTCCAGCGCCATCAATTCTCTGGTGTTGAAATCTCAGCAGTCTTTTAAATATGACGGCTTATCCCGATTTTATCCGCGAAGTTTCAGCTGCTGTCGAAGTTATATCTCTTTTTGCTGACGTTAGTACAGCGTCATCGTTATGCCGTCGTTATCCGTTTGTCTATAGGCCTAACTACGATCGTTGATTTTTGTAGCGTTTTTGTCTGAAAGTCGCAATAATACATGCGGCAGATGTAAAAATAGTTTATCTGCTTATTATTTGGCCAACGCAAGTTGGATTCGGTGCTGCTGATAGCAAGGATTGAGTTCGACGGAAAGGTTCATAAAATAGTAAGACAGTGACATCCGCCCATAAAAAGCAATGCGGGAGAGCTGTGCGTTACAACACAGTCATAGGCTACCACTCATGGCGCGGGCACAGTAAATATAATTCACAACGACAGCTGAACTGTTGTTAGGCCGCATCGAATACAAGAGATGCGAACTATTGCGACTGATGATTCCTAACGGCTGTCAGGCTGTGCAAACACGGCTGAACGGATCGAGGTCCAGGTGGAGACTCTCGGGGACCCAGTGAATATTGTATTAAATGGGAATCCGGATTCTGTAACGGGTATACTTACGCGTACATAACTGCGCGCTGATGCAGGTGTGCGGGTTAGTGCTGTTCGGGCTCGGTTTCGTGCTGTACATTGACCGAGAGTCTCAGCTGCATGGTCAGCTGCTGCATCTACTGCCCAGCTCAGGACCTCTCATCGCCATCGACAAGATCCCGGCCGTTCTCGCAGGCACCGGAACCACTATTCTCCTTCTCAGCTTCCTCGGCTGCTACGGAGCCTGCGTCGAAAGCGTCTGCTTCTTGTGGCTGGTTGGTCTTCTCTGTCATTCACAACGTCCTGTTAAAGAAAAAAATGGTGCAATTCATAACAATACTGACGGCTACAAAAACAACATCAACAACAACACCGCGAAGATGATTATTGGCTGCTTTCATAGGATGCTGTCCCACGTAACTGCTTTGCCATTTATAACGTCATAAGTCGTAATAAAGGAAATAATGGTGTAATTCATAATACTGATGATTGGTGACAAAAACAACAACAACACCTCGAAGATGATACATGTCGATTATTGGCTAGTTTTGTCGTGTCTTGTCCCACTTACCTACTACGTTTTTAACATGCTGTTGCTGCTTTCCAACTGTCTGTTGGTAAAAGAGCAGGAGCGTGCCAGAAACTTACATTTAGATATTCTCTTTGCGACTTCCACTGCATAACTTTATAAGCTAAATGTGACGGCGGCGGAAATTATCTATGAATGCAGTCTTATACAGTCGCTCATGTGCTGAGGAAACTGGTGGTATCATGACGTTGTCCGCGCCATCACGTGTGCCAACATATGTTGTGTGTGTTGTAGTATACGATTCTTCTGTTTACGTTACTCACTCTCGAGGTCGTTACAGTTACTTTTCTTGCCGTCTTACGAGACAAGGTAACATTTTTAATTTGTCTGCTTAACATAAGCATTAAAAAGTGCGATTTCAAATGGAGTTAATAAGTGGCTAATTTGTAAGGGGTTAGAAAGTTAAACGTAATATATGACACAAAAGTCAAGCATAACACAAAACTGCTGTGAAGATGTTAAAAAGCGAATGATTCATAATGTATGTTACTAATCTTGTAGAGAAAGATAACCGATGCTAGCAATAAGTTAACGCATTTATGAAACTAACTTGAATCGCATCTTTTAAAAATTAATTTAATGGACTACCTTTGCTATTCGTTTCAGATGCTATGCATTAAGTACAAACTAGCTGGAAAGATTATACACAAGCCTACCAATAATAACTGGCTTCTTAATGTACTACACTGTGTCTCAAAAAAACTTCTCACTTTGTAATCGGCTCTAACTTTGTCAAATCTTAACCGATTTTTCATTTTTCCGCTGGTGAAAAGAGTATGAAATCGGGTAATATTTTTACACCACACATTAAGTATGTTGCTGTACTACCTTGAAGAGTCAAAAGTTTAAATTTGCTGTAAATCTTCAAAAAAATGCAAACAAAATGTATTGATTTTTACATGCGTCTACTTTTACTGCATTTCGCTTACTTGCTTATTGCCAACTTATTTTCTACCTCAGTTTCTGATTCCTACTAAATATTTTTTTAAATAGCAGACTGTTTTATGTAAACACTCCTAAGTGTTGACAGCACCCTGCGTACATGGCACGCCACACTGCACGACTTCTCGAGCAGGCAACATATCTTTCATTCGACCAGATATGTGGTCTCGAACAGCCCCGACTTCAATCTGGTCTACTACAAAGTATGGGGAGTTATCCAGTAGCGAGTTTCTAGGTCGCAGGTGATTAACGTTGACGAACAGAAGCAATGATTGCTAAACATTTGGCATGGCAATAACAATAGCATCGTTGAGAATGCATATGACGAGTGGCGGGATTATCTTTGATCATGCATACAGACAAATTATGGACATGTGAGCAACTGCTATGGCAGCATTAATATCCACTCAGTCATATGGCATTAAATGTTTCCTTTTTGTCGCGCATGATATGATGTTTAAGTTGTATCAATGATAATATTTAAGAAATTCGAACTTTTGAATTTCCAGGGTAGAGTAGCAACATACTTAATGTGTGGCGAAAAATGTCACATGTGTTTTGTAGCATATTTTTTTATTCTTTCTAGCAATGAAAACACTTTGAAAATTGATTAAGGCAAAGTTAGAGCCAATTACAAAGTGGGAAGTTTTTTGAGACACAAAGTACTATATCTATCCGCCAGTGATGTGTTCATTAACTAAAACGAAAACCGTTAACGAAACGTCAACTCTGCACAAAATCAAACGTTAAAACATCACTACTACCAGAGTTGTTGCTACATAATTATGCAGGTGATGGACATGGCGGTGTGTGTTAGGTGTTATACGTCGTGGAGTCGAACATGTTGAGCCAGGTGAGATATGAGTACAACAACACGGCTTTACCACGCAACGCCACTAACTCGTCAGTACTGAGGACAACTGCGTTCTGGGACGCCATGCAGATCAAGGTACATACTTGCTGGCGTAACGCTGTGCAATGATGTCTTTTCGTCCGCGGCATCGAAGACTTGGAAATAGGGAACGGTGGCTGTCTGGCCAGCCGTCGTAGACTTGCCACAATTGTTTTAAAGTCTTTCTGATTTTCAATGTAAATTTCCAAAACGATTCCCTGATTGATTTTTTTCACACATATGCTCATATTTGGATAAAAAGGTCAAAGCCGGGTCAAAGTCACAGTCCACTATAAAAAACTTTAATCATAAAATTACTAATAACAGTGCATACCAGGTAGAACAATAGTGTAGTCTTTTCGAACCTATAGGACTCAATAAATCCTAAACAATAAAATTGGTGTTTTTAAATGTGATGTGTTGTGCTGACTTTTTGTAAGGTTTTAAAGTTTTCTTGTCTACAGTACAATGGAAACTTGAGCAGTTTGTAAGAATAGCATTATTTTTAGTTATATTTTGCTCTCTCACGTCCGGCTGCAGTTAAGTGAAGGAACATCAGGCTGGGGGTAGGCTTACACGGAGAGTTAGGAGTTGAAGCCCCAACCCTAGACAATACTACCACTGTTACGATGAATCCGCAAACTTACACCGTAACAGTGCAGCCGACGTACTGTAGCATGGCGTAGAGTAGACTGCTACGGGCTGGTGTTGCCAGTTGACTGCGGTTGAAGAAAATAAACGCCGAGGTTGCACTACGCAACGGACGACTAACGACCCGTAGAAATGAGCCGCTCGCTCCGACGAACAGCCGACATCTCGAATTGAAATTTCCAGGACATCAGCAGATAGGCCTAACGCCGTTTACAGCACATAAGGCAGCGTAGCCGTTAAGGGCAAGTCGCGGTACTCCATGATTATGCCTCATAAATTTCGTTGCCTTTCAGTGACAGTCAGACTTGTAATACTGCCACGCAACTTATGCAAGTTTAGCCTATACGAAGTCCCATAAAATAAAATTATGCAGTGTTTGTATTAAAATACACAAAATTCAATTTCCGGATAGTACGTTTTGCTCTAACCCACTTCATAGTCGAGACCTGTTTAGATCAGGATTTAAACAACTACCGCCTTGACTCAAGGACTACGGTGATGCAAGTTTCTTTATATTAAAATTTACGTAGGCCTAAAAATGCTTTTGAAGATATCTTATCTGTAGATCAACGTATATAGTGTGGCTGACACATAACGTCTACCAATGGAAACAGTTTCGAGTGGAAATATTCGTCTGTAAAATGAGTAATGACCCGTTGTGTGTCGTGCTCACTCAGTCACTTGAAGGCGTTAGCGAATCCCGTTTCCAGTATCGATGGCCAGTCCTCTCCCTCTCCCTTTTCCTTTGATCAAGTAGAAACCCGATCTACTCATTACAGTTGAGTGGGCTGGCAGCGCCATAGGCAGATTTTTTTGCAAATAAAATTTTGCCCTGCGTTGCATTGAACCCGGGATCTCTGCGTGGGAGTGCATGCACTAACCACTACGCTACTGGCACAATTTTTGTACGATTAGAAGTACCCTGTGTGTCATGCAGCTGAACTGTTGTGGAGCCGTGGGACCTCAGGACTACAAGTTTAGTGAGTGGTTCAACCGAACTCCTAAGGCCGAAGCGATGTTCGTGCCGCCGTCATGTTGCATTCTGCGCAACGACGACCCAACCAGCCCAGACGTCGTCGATGAAAACATTTGCCAGATCGACGCCATCGGCTTCATTCTCGACAACAGTCCGGTCAACAAGACGCAGCTGAAAACTCGGGTAAATGGGTTACCAGTGGCACGTTTTGAAACAGAAAATAATTGCTAGCAGTTTCGCGATCTCTATGCCTAATGCCTAAACATGTCGCATATGTTAGTTACTTACGCAATTTAACAAAAACGACATTCGAGAAAACTTATGAGTAGCTACAGTAAGCATGTGCAACTTTAAAAATTATCATATGTGGTAGGCCAATATTTAGGCTACGTGGAATTGATAACACTATTTATCCAACTTAGGAAGTGCAATAGCACCTATAAATTGGCAGCGGTCTTGATGTGATTTGTTAAGCATAGTCATGTCAGCTTTTTAAAAACGAATATTACGCTATATTATATTACTATATCTGGACTGCGCGCTCCCAGCGGGATCTGTAGAATTGACCCGCTCTTTTTTATGGTTTTGCGAGCTATGTGTCATATTCGACCAATTTCACGGCCGACTCTGTCTGCTAAAATTGTATAATCTAATTGACCAACCCAGGTTAGCTTTAATTTCCAGTGATTGGCTGAGAAGTATTAGGCATCTAAAATAGCGACTATTTTTACATGTACAGGGATGCGGTGACGCGGCACTGCAGCGGCTGATGTCCAACGCTAGCCTACTTCTTTGTACGATTTTGCTGATTACTATTTTGCAGGTGAGTGGTCATAGATCTGTTTTACTAGGCTCAGTTCAATATAAAACAGATAAAGCATAATGTTTTGTACTGATGCGGAACATCCATACGCTATATTCATTTTGAATCACGCAACGTGACTCATTAAAACAGAAGAGACAGTAAAAAAATGAAAACACAATTATACACCTCACTGGTTCGAATAATAAATACAGGGTGGCCCAAAAAGCTGCACATTTCCATTTGCTTGATGTTAAATTAATATAGCTTTGTAAAAACTCCTCCGAATTTTATAATTTTTGGCAGACTTACACCTGACATTAGGTCTTGTATGACGCAATGATGACGTCATTAAAACGAAAATTTATAAAGTACGTAAGGAAACTGCATCTTGTAGATACACTTTGGAAATACTTAAGAAACGCTGTACCGGGTAACCAAAGTTGTCGAAAACAAACAATATTATTTCTACAAGGTAGTGTAGAAACGTTCAATAGCTGCTGTGGACAGTACATGCATTGTTTTGTTGGGAATCTATTCAGGTGTAAGTCTTCCAAAAATTATAAGATTTAGTTGAGATTTCACAAAGCTATATCAATTTAACATCAAGCAAATGGAAATGTACAGTTTTTTTGGGCCACTCTGTATAAATAGTATGCCTATGATAGTTTCACTTTGTAATATATTGGACTATACTCGTATTTGTGATGTCTGCACTCGGCGCTATCTGCGACATTTCTGTGAGATGTTTTCTGCTGATTTCTCTGTGCAGGTTTTACACTTTCTGTTTGCCTGTTCGTTGCTGTCGCGCCTTCGACGCAGCTGGTCCGACTACCAGTGGTATGAAGTAAATGACTGCGGATGAGCGACAGATGACTTAATTACATCGAAACCACACGTCGTTCGTGACTTTCTGTAAATATTAACAAACTTCACTTGCGTCATTTGTTTTGGTCCAAATATAGGCCCCTACAGACTGTCTCTATCACTTTATTACAAGTTATTCTGACTTTGAGAGTCGAAAATAATGTATTGTATCGCGTCTACTAACAAGTTTCGGACGCAACATACGCAAGCTTAGCCGTTTCTTCAGAGAGGAAACGGCAGGCCAGGTAAAACGAGGAAATCAGCGCTCTCAATTGCTGATGACTTGATGAGGCGGCGAAAGGAGTACAGCGCAGGTACTTCTCCATCAGTCTCCTTCTCGAAGTTCAAGAATCAGTTCAAGAAAATAGTCGTAAATCGTGATAGAAATGCGAAGCGGTGTAATCTCAGACTAATTGAAGAGAAATATGAATTAATGCAATTCAGCAACTTTACTCTTAAAATTTGAGATTCGTTTAGTTTATAGTCGTATATAGTCTGTTTTACGAGTAGTCTATTTTGAGCGAGGGATCGTTCCTGTGCACGCGACTGAAGTTCTGCGCCGTCATATTTTGTATTCTGCAGTTACAGTTACAGATTACAGAGTTTCACTCTTAAACAATTGTTCTCAGAGGAATCATGCAGTGTTGTAGGCTTGTCGGAAGAGATGAATTTTCAGCATAGATCGGAACTGTCTGCGACTGTTGAGCGGTGAGCGGAG
>Ga0126335_1002390_pt1 | contig 11194 bp, 8 predicted proteins | sample OlaspJWI45metaG_FD_108409 | JGI IMG/M metagenome (GOLD analysis project Ga0126335, IMG submission 108409) | Marine gutless worms symbiont microbial communities from Oahu, Hawaii - Olavius sp. 1 OAHU.JWI-45 metaG | ecosystem: Host-associated > Annelida > Digestive system > Unclassified | place... | reverse complement strand
AGTCCGATTTCGTCATGCCGGACTTGATCCGGCATCCATAAGACATTGAAATTACTGGATTCCGGCCTTCGCCGGAATGACGCTATAGAGGAATTTCCGACTTTTTACGAGACCATCAAATTTAATCTATCCATGAAGAGGATATGGACCCATGCAAGAATTCACCCCGGAAGACCTTAACGCCCTGGCGGCCCTTGTCTCCCCCGACCGATTTTCTACCGGACAATCAAATCGGGAGTTGCACCTGAAAGATATTTCCCACCATCAGGGCACCCTGCCGGCCGGCATCATCTGGCCCCTGACAACTGAAGAAGTCGCCAAAATTATGGCCTACTGCCATGTCCAGTCGATTCCAGTCACACCCTGGGGGGCCGGCACCAGCACGGAAGGCAATCCGGTCCCAACCCGGGGTGGGCTGGTAATGGACCTGACTCAGATGAATCGAATCATCGATATCCGTCCCCGGGACCTGCAGGCCGATGTTCAGCCGGGCGTCCTGCGCAAAGAGCTGAACCGTATGACCGGACGGCACGGCCTTTTCTTTCCGCCCGACCCGGGCGCCGATGCAACCATTGGCGGCATGATCGCCAACAATGCTTCCGGTGTCCGCACGATTAAATACGGCGCCACAAAGGATTATGTCATGCGCCTGACGGTGGTGTTGCCGCAAGGCCAAATCATCCATACCGGCTGCAAAGCCCCCAAATCATCATCCGGCTATGATCTGACCCGCCTCTTTGTGGGTTCCGAAGGGACGCTGGGGATTGTCACCGAAGCAACCCTGCGCCTGGCAGGTATCCCGGTCCATCATCTGGCGGCGACAGTCACATTCAACCACCTGGAAGATGCCGTTGAAGCCGTGGCGATCATGATGGGCTCGGGTCTTGAACCCGCCGCCCTGGAATTGCTCCCGCCGGTATTAATTCAGCTGATGAATCAGGAGAAAAATCTAGATCTGGCTGAATTACCGTCACTGTTTTGCGAGTTTCACGGCATCAGTGCGGGCATGCTGCAGGAGGTTGCGAACCTGGCCCGGGAGCTGTGCGAGGATTGCGGTGCCACCGGCTTTAAATCCGGTGTGGCCGAAGACCAGCGCAAGGAGCTCTGGCGCGCCCGGCACGAGGCCTGGGAAACCATTCATCGCGCCCATCCGGGTAATGAGACCCTGATAGTGGATGCCGCCGTGCCGATTTCCAGATACCCGGAGATGGTTGTCCTGTCCCAAAAACTGGTCGAGGATCACAACGCGATTGGATACGTATTCGGCCATACCGGTGACGGCAACCTGCACGTGGTCCTGGTGGGCGATCCGCATAATACAAAACAGTGGTCGCGTCTGGAGACCATCAACCATACCATCGTTTCCAAAGCCGTCGATGTGGGCGGCACGTGCACCGGTGAACATGGTGTCGGCATCGGCAAGCGCAAGTTCATGCAGCAGGAACACGGCGCCAGCTTCGAGCTGATGAGGCAGATCAAAAATATCATCGATCCGAAGGGGTTGATGAATCCCGGAAAGATATTTTAGATATCAGTCCGTGGTCAGTTGTCCGTTGTCCGTGGCAGGGTATCGATCTTTCGTTTGAACGGCATGTTGGTGTTTGGTGTTTGGTGTTTGGTGTTTGGTGTTTGGTGTTTGGTGTTTGGTAAAATGCGGTCGGGCGATGTTTTTTGTCAACCGCAATAGATCCGAATATGGCATTCCAGTCTCCTCTCGAATCCAGGATGACGAATCTAACACCGCTGGCTGTGGTCCAGTAAAGAATATAATTTTAATTCAGGTACATACCGAAGGTAATGGATCCCGGCTGCCGGAAAAAGCCGGTCCTAAATCTTGTTTTGTTCGATTTAAACTCGGTCAACCGCACCTTAGTCAGTTATGTGTCAGAATTTCCTCAACCTGCAACGGACCACGGACCACTGACAACGGACTATTTCAACAGACCACGGACAACTGACAACTGACATTAAAGAGGTTGGTGATGCTTCAGCCCGGCCGAAATTACGCAGACGTCTATTCATCCTTTCGCTGGAAGATTCCCGCAACCTATAATATCGGCGTCGATATCTGCGACCGGCACGCCGTTGGGCCTGACCGGCTGGCGCTGGTTTACGAAACCGAAACCGGAAAAGAAGAACGGTATACCTTCCGGGATTTCAAAGACTTTTCCAACCGGTTGGCCAACGCCTTTACGGCGCTGGAGATGCAAAAAGGTGACCGGGTGGGCATTCTGCTGCCCCAGAGCCCGGAAACGGCCATTACCCACATTGCGACTTTCAAATGCGGCGGAATTGCGATTCCGCTGTTTACGCTGTTCGGAACCGATGCACTGGAATACCGGCTGGCAAACAGTGCGGCCAGATTCATTGTGACCGATGGCGCCAATTATAAAAAAATCGCACCGATCCGTGCGCGACTGCCGCATCTGGAAACCGTTTTCATTGTGCACGGCAAAAAAAGGGCCGATGCGGTCGATTTCTGGAATGCCGTCAATAAGGGGGCAGCGGCTTTCACCCCCCTGCGCACCAAAGCGGATGACCCGGCCCTGATTATCTATACATCCGGTACCACCGGTCCGCCCAAAGGCGCCCTGCATGCCCACCGCACGCTTTTGGGGCATCTGCCGGGGGTCGAGTTTCCCCATAATTTTTTCCCCCGGACCGATGATTTCTTCTGGACACCGGCAGACTGGGCCTGGATCGGCGGTTTGATAGACGTCCTGTTTCCAAGCTGGCACCATGGAATTCCAGTACTGGCCTACCGGGCCCGTAAATTTGATCCCGAATTTGCTTTTCACCTGCTGGCCAAATACAACATCCGCAACGCGTTTCTGCCGCCGACCGCCTTGAAACTGATGCGCCAGGTACCCAACCCGAAAAAGCGCCACAGGTATAAAATTCGCAGTATCGGCAGCGGCGGTGAAACCCTGGGCGAAGAACTGCTCGAATGGGGACGCAAGGTTCTCGGTGTCACCATCAATGAATTCTACGGTCAGACGGAAGTCAACCTGGTGGTCGGCAATTGCGCCCAGATCATGCCGATTCAACCGGGCTCGATGGGCAAACCGATTCCGGGTCACACCGTGGCCATCGTAGATGATGACGGCAATCGGCTGCCTGTCGGTAAAAACGGTCACATCGCCATTCTGCGCCCGGATCCGGTCATGTTTCTGGAATACTGGAAAAATACCCCGGCGACCGAACAGAAATTCGTGGCGGATTGGTGCCTGACCGGCGATACGGGCAGGATGGATGAAAAAGGATATCTCTGGTTTGTCGGCCGACAGGACGATTTGATCACCAGCGCAGGCTATCGAATCGGACCGGGTGAAATCGAAGACTGCCTGCTGAAACATCCGGCCGTCGCCCTGGCCGCTGTCGTAGGCCGTCCGGATGATCTGCGCACCGAGATCGTCAAGGCCTTTATCGTTTTAAAGGGCGAGGCTGAAGGAACGGATCGTCTCAGAAAACAAATCCAGAATTTTGTCAAAGACCGGCTGGCCGCCCACGAATACCCGCGCGAAATCGAGTTTATTGCAGATCTGCCCATGACGGCCACCGGAAAAATCATCCGCAGGAAACTGCGGCAACAATAGCATCATACACGTCACGATTGATACAGCATTTCCATCACCTATGCGTCGATTCATTTCCAGTTTTTCTCACGCGAAGCCACAAAGATCCGCCTTGGCTGGAAGCTACGGCTCGCCCGGGCACGGATAAGAAAATAGAGTATCTTTATAATTGACTCGTTCTTCACGTTTACATATGATGCCGGCCGATGGAGCAGATCTTTTCTTCAACCGGTTAGTCCCTTAATTTTGCACGAGTCGGAGGCTTTCATCTGCAAGACGCACACATTAATCATAAAGATCAGACGTGTGATCCCGCAACGCGGGAGCATTTAAGGGTGCAGCCATAGTGCACTATTGCAAGCCCTTAATAACGCGGCAGATGGAAGCCTCCGGCTCGCCCAAGGGGTGAAAATTAAAAAGAAAAAATGACTACCATCATTTGTATCCATTTGGTATGTTGCACTACTTCTCAAAATCGTACGAACTGCTGCTATTATTGCTTGTTCACACTTCTTTTTAATTTTCATGCAATATTCAGGTAGTCAATCATTATGCTACCGGCCTATTGATCAAAATTAATCCCAAAATAACCAGGGAGGATTCAGATGAAAGTCGCTTTTATCGGAATGGGGACCATGGGAGAGCCGATGGCACTGAACATACTCAATGCCGGGCATGATGTCACCGTACACAACCGGACGCGTGCGCGTGAAGAAGCGGTGGCAGCCAAAGGCGCCCGGCGGGCGGCGTCTCCAAAAGAAGCTGCCGCGGGTGCTGAAATTGTTATTACCTGCGTCAGTGATACCCCGGATGTGGAAGATTTAATCCTGGGAGAAAACGGCATCATCCACGGCGCCGGCAGCGGAGTCATCGTCATCGACATGTCGACCATCAGTCCGACCGCCACCCAGCGCATGGCCGCCGAACTGGGCGCAAAAGACATCAAAATGCTTGATGCACCGGTTTCGGGCGGCTCTGAAGGCGCCCGGAAAGGGACCCTTTCGATCATGGTGGGGGGTGCCGCCGAAGATCTTGAAAAAGCCATACCGGTGCTGGAAGCCATGGGTAAAACCATAACCCACGTCGGTCCCATCGGTGCCGGGCAGATGACCAAAGCCATCAACCAGATCGTTGTCGCCGGCACATACTGGAGCGTGGCCGAAGGGGTCGCCCTGGGGCTGAAAGCCGGACTCGACATGCAAAAGGTCATCCAGGCAGTCGGCGGCGGAGCAGCCGGTTCCTGGGCCATGGACAACCGCTCCGGCAACATGATCAACAACAGCTATCCCCTGGGATTTAAAGTACAGTTGCACCGCAAGGATTTAACCATCGCCCTGAATGTCGCCCGGGAGCTCGGGGTCACCCTGCCGGTGACCGCCTTGGTCGAACAGGCCGAAACCGGGCTTATTGCCAGGGGGCATGGGGATGAGGATATGTCGGTGATCGCCAGGAGTCTCAGAGATGCGTCGGGGATAGAGTAATGCGGGTGCCCGTGGCACCGTCCGTTGTCAGTTGTCCGTGGTCCATTGCACCCTAAATGAGCGTAAACAAAATGGAGAACGTGTGCAAATAACCAAATTCATTTCTTTTTTAACCAGCATGGATATTTTTTAACCGACACTTAAAACCTAAATCTTAAAACTATATCTGCCGGTACTCAGCAACCCCTATCTTCGCAAGCAAGCCATATTAAAGCGAAAGGTTTAGACTATGAGTCAATTTCAAATCGGACCCAATGACGGGTTATTCTACGAACACCATCCGCCGGCCGCGGAAAACGGGTGTACGTTTGTCTTCTTTAATGCCCTGACCGGTGACACCGGTATGTGGGAGGCTGCGATCGGTCCCAAACTGCGTTCGGCCGGACACGGGACCCTGGCCTATAACATGCGCGGGCAGGCCGAAAGCCCGTTTACCGCGGGGACGACACTGGACATGCCTCTGATCGTTCAGGATGCCATCGCGCTGTTAAAACAGGTCGAACCGGTTCGACCCGTTTTCACGGGTCTTTCCATCGGCGGTTTGTTTGCCGCCCGGGCTTACCTGGAGGGCGCCGCTGCCCGGGGTCTGGTCCTGATCAATACCCTCAGAAAGGACGGTCCGCGACTGCAGTGGATCGGGGACGCCCTGGTTCGGGCGGCAGCGGTTGGCGGTCTTGATCTGTTTCGCGACCTTTTCCTGCCACTGCTGATGAACGAAGACTGGCTGGCCGCGCAGCGACCGAATTTTATCAAGCCCGGTGCGAACTACACACCCCTTGCATCCGACAGCGGTCATTACAAACTGCTGGCCGAAGCCGGTCGTGAAGCCGATTGGAATCTTCCGTATGAAAAGCTGGATATGCCGGTGCTGGTGATCACCGGTTTGCAGGACCATGTTTTTCTTGAATTGGATGTGGTCGCAGACCTGTTTCAGCAGTTGCCCCGGGGCAACCGGGTGGATTTATCTGACGCCGGTCATCTGATCCCGGCCGAGCACCCGGAAAAACTGGCTGATTTGCTGTTATCTTTTGCAAAGGAGATGAAGTAGATATGGGAATCTGGCACAAGTACGCCTGGGTAGCCTATCTGGCTGTTTTTTTAGGTGTTTGCGGACATGCATCCAGTGAATTCGTTTCGGTCCTGTCCGGTGTGAAAGGGCCGGAGCTGTCGGTCTGGCGATTTTTACTGGGCGGCTTGGGCCTGGTGGCCCTGGCCCTTTTGTTTTCGGCTTCACGCAATCTGGTCGAACCGTTTCACGAATTCGGATTCCGGCTGATCTGGCTCTCCTTGCTGGGTGTCACCATCGGTTATCTGCTATTTCACTGGTCCCTCGATTACGCCAGCGTGCCGCAGGTGGCCACCGTGGTCACGACCATTCCGATCTGCGTTGGCCTGGTCAATTTATGGATAAACAAACAGCCGTTTACCGGTGCCAAGCTGATCAGCGGTATCTGTGCCACGGTTGGTGTGGCCTTGCTGATCACCGACGGGTATCTGGCCAAGTTGGGTGGCGCGGCCGAAAACTTTATCGGCATCCTGATGGTCATTGGCTGTGTCGTGGTCATTGCCGCCTACGCCGTCCTGGTGCGGCCGATTATCGCAAAATACGGTGCCCTGCGCATAACGGCCATCACGATGTTCCTGGGTGCTGTCGGCCTGTGGGTGGTCGTGGGATTGTTCTGGAATATCCGGGTCAATCCGGCAACCCTGTTTGATCGGCCGCCCGGGCAGATAGCCGCGCTATTGACCATCGCCCTTTACAATACAACCATCACCCAGTTTCTCTGGATCGGCGGACTGGCTGCCGTACCGGACATCACCCGCGGCAGCTATCTGTTTTTTCTCAAACCGGTTATCGCCGCATTTTTGGCGATTGTCTTCCTGGGCCAGCATCTGACCGGCTGGCAAATCGTGGCCATCATCGTCATCTGCTCCTCGGTGGGAATCGAGGCTGTGTGGGCCAGGCTAAAGGGAGTAAAAAAATAAACATCGAACATCGAACGTCCAACATCGAATCTTGAATACAGCCAAAAAGACCCATTCGGGAAGAACTTTCTGAAAGACACGAAGCCGATGGTAGATAATTGAGGAGGCGGGACTTGCGCTGCCGATCATTGATTCCGCTCATATCAGGGCTTTGCTGAAAAAACTGCCCGACTGCTCAGATAATTATAACAATGAAAACAATTAATACGCCCATTCTACGCATTCATGCACGCGACAATGTTGCCGTCGCATTGGATGATATTTCAGCCGGTTCGTTAATACGAAAGGAACGGTTTAATGTTATCGATCCGATACCAGCCGGACACAAGATTGCACTGGTTCAGATCGAAAAAGGAGAACCGGTTTACAAGTACGGCCAGATCATTGGATTTGCCATCCAAGATATTGCCGCGGGAGAACACGTGCACGCGCACAACCTGGGCATGGGCGATTTTCAGCGGGATTATGCCATTGGTGCCAACGTCCGCACTACAGAATTGGTGCCTGAAATTAATCGGCCGGTATTCGAGGGGATCGTGCGTAAAAATGGTCAGGTGGCCACCCGCAATTACATCGGCATTCTGGCTACGGTCAACTGTTCGGCCAGTGTTTCCCGCTTCATTGCTGATTCTGTAAAAAACGAAGTGCGGACCGCCTATCCGAATGTAGACGGCATTGCGGCTCTGGGGCACGGGGGCGGATGCTGCCATACACCGGAAAACGAGGGTTTGACCTATCTTCAGCGTACGCTTGCCGGATATGCAAGTCACCCGAATTTTGGCGGGATTCTGCTGGTCGGGCTCGGCTGTGAGGGCAATCAGATCGATTGTCTGATGCAAAATATGAGTCTTCAGGCCGGCCCATTTCTGCACACCCTCAATATCCAGACCGTTGGCGGAACCCGGGCCACGGTCGAAAAGGGCCTGGATGCCATCCGGCAGATGCTGCCGCAGGTCAATGCCGTCAGCCGCCAGAATGTGCCGGTATCCCATATTACACTGGCCTTGGAGTGCGGTGGTTCGGATGCCTATTCGGGTATCAGCGCCAACCCCGCCCTGGGCGCAGCCGTGGACCTCCTGGTCCAAAACGGCGGCACCGCTGTACTCAGCGAAACTCCTGAAATTTACGGGGCCGAGCACTTGTTGACCCGTAGAGCAGATAGCCCGATGGTTGGAGAAAAACTGATTCAGCGAATCCGCTGGTGGGAATCTTATACCGCTCGGAACGGTGGCGAACTCAACAACAACCCGTCCCCGGGCAACAAGGCTGGAGGATTGACAACCATCCTGGAAAAATCGCTGGGGGCGGCTTCCAAAGGCGGCAGTACCAACTTGATGAATGTTTACGAATATGCCCAGCAGGTTCGTTCAAAGGGGCTGGTATTCATGGACACACCGGGCTACGATGTGGTCTCGATCACCGGAATGATAGCCGGTGGGGCCAACATGATCTGTTTTACATCCGGACGCGGGACGGTCTGCGGCTTCAAGCCGGTTCCCACGATCAAGCTGGCGTCCAACACCCGGATGTACAATCAATTGCAAGAAGACATGGATATCGACTGCGGACCGATCGTCGACGGATCTGCAACCGTTGAAGAAAAAGGGGCGGAGATCTTCAACCATATTCTCACCGCGGCATCCGGAACAAAAGTCAAAAGCGAACTTCTCGGTTTCGGCGATACCGAATTTGTGCCGTGGCATATCGGCGCCATAGTCTAACCAGAAACCAGCACGAGCCTGTGGCTCGTGCTGGTTTCTGGTGAGGTTTGCAAAAGGGCGCGTGTGCCGGCGAAGCCTTTAGGCGACTTGTCGGGGCGAAGAGCGAAGCCTGAAGTCGCAAGAACGCCGGCATGGGCCAATCAGTCTTCGCCCGAGGGGCTATGCCGGACAAGAAGATGCTGTTTAAGGCTGGACACTGAAGGCCAGATGCGTCCTGCCCCCCTCCCGATGTAAATATTTCACCGAAAGCGGCATGCCCACCTGGATCTCTTCCGGTTTGTTGCCATCCAGACCATCGATGCGGGCATCCACCCGGGCGCCCTCATCCAGTTCGACGACGCCTGAAATGTATGGATTTTTACGATCGTAGCCTTCAGCTATCATGGCGGATGTACCGATGGCGATACAGGTAAAAGCTGCCAGCTTACCGCTGCCGGACATCTGTTCCCAACCCATTTCGGAACTGCGACAGTCGATACAGATCGGTCGCGGCGGGACATAAAGGGCCCCGCACTTTTGGCAGCGGCTCCCCATGAGTTTTTCTTCACGTAAAAAGTGATCAAAGGATATGTCACTGAAGGGCATTTCCCCCATCGATCTATCTCCTTTCGAGAATGGTGAAGGTGCAGGTTCCACCGGTACCGCCCAGGTTGTGGGCCCCGCCGATTTTCAAATCGTTGACCGGAACCTGCCGCTTGCCGGCCTTGCCCCGCAACTGGGTCCAGACTTCATATAATTGCGACACACCGGTGGCCCCCACCGGATGACCCTTGCACTTCAATCCGCCGGAAGTGTTGATCGGTTTGGAACCGTCCAGACGGGTCATGCCCTCGGCCACGGCTTTGTAGCCCTCGCCGTGTTTGAAAAACCCCAGATCTTCGATGTGCAGAAGTTCGGCAATCGAAAAGCAGTCGTGGACCTCTGCAAACTGCACATCCTCGGGTCCCAGGCCCGACATGTCATAGGCCTCCCGGGCCGCATACCGGGTGGCTTCAAAGCTGGCCAGGTCTTCACAGGCATGCAATCCGCGGCCGCTGCCCTGACCGATGCCGGCGACATAAATCGGGTCATCGCTAAAATTTTTAGCAATCTCTTCGGCCACCAGCAGCATGCAGCTGGCCCCGTCGCTGATCGGGCAACAGTCGAATAGATGCATGGGCCAGGCCACCACCGGATTGGCACGCGAATCTCTCAGAAATTCTTTCTCGTCGGCCCATTGGGGCACTTGAAGTCCCTTCTTGCGGGCACTGTCGATCTTCATTTGCATCATGTCGCCAATGGTATAGGGAAACTGGGCTTTGGGATTGAGGGGGGCATTGTTGTGGCTCTTGATGGTTATGTTGAAAAGATCCTCCCGATTGGCGCCGTGCTTGGCGAAATAGGCCGTGGCAACGGCACCAAAAACACCCGGAAACGTAAAACCGGCACTGCCCTCATAAGGGACGGTGGCCAGCGCCAGCCCTTCGGCGACCTCGGTTGTGGTCCGTTTGGACATCTCTTCCAGACCGCCGACCAGGACCATGTCATAAAAGCCGGAAGCAATCGCAAACACCCCTTCCCGAAAAGCCAGGGCGCTGGACGCACAGGCCCCTTCGGTCCGCGTGGCCGGCCTGGGGGTCAATCCGATCAGATCGGAGACGATCGGCCCCCAGTGGGATTGATGCATAAAAAAATCGTTCGAAAAATTTCCCAGATAAAGCGCATCGATGTCGGCCGGATCGATTCCCTTATCAACGCTATGGATCATTTCCAGATACGCTTCGGCAAACAGATCTTTAGAATTTTTATCCGGGTACATGCCGAACTTTGACATTCCGGCCCCCACAATGGCTACGTTGCGGGACAGTTTGCGGTTTCTTTTCATGGTCGTCCTCGAGTTTTTAGGTCAATGGGTGATGGTTGATATGATGGTGCTTTGGTAGAAATGAGTGTTAAGTTTTAGGTTTTAAGTGTTAAGTATCGGAATCGCTGTGCTCTTTCTGTTTATGAATAGATGAGGGGTCGGGGAGTTTTCCCAGTAACGTCTTACTAACAGCGGAATGAATTGTCGGCAGCGTAAGTGTGCACTGTTTGAATGCATTAGGGAGCGTTAAGAAAGAACAGCGCTACGACACAGTTGTTCACGATTGTTCATCATTAGCGAGTATCATCGAAACCATTGTAATTATGTATAATTTTCTGTTCTTTGTTTACGCGCCCTTATGCATGAGTTTGCACACTGGAGTCGCCGATGATTCATGCAGCGACCAATCGGTGTAAAACCCCGACCCTTAAAATAGACAGAATTCGTTAACTTAAAACCTAAAACTTGATGGTCTCGTAAAAAGTCGGAAATTCCTCTATAGCGTCATTCCGGCGAAGGCCGGAATCCAGTAATTTCAATGTCTTATGGATGCCGGATCAAGTCCGGCATGACGAAATCGGACTTTTT
>Ga0126335_1002389_pt1 | contig 11195 bp, 9 predicted proteins | sample OlaspJWI45metaG_FD_108409 | JGI IMG/M metagenome (GOLD analysis project Ga0126335, IMG submission 108409) | Marine gutless worms symbiont microbial communities from Oahu, Hawaii - Olavius sp. 1 OAHU.JWI-45 metaG | ecosystem: Host-associated > Annelida > Digestive system > Unclassified | place... | reverse complement strand
CTAACGGCCACCCCCCACAACCGCCCCAAGCTTTTTAGTTTTAGTTTCAAAGCAAATTACCCATTAAAAGAAATCAACTGACAAATTCTGATTACTTGCCAAAAATGACACACATGAATAAGTGAAAAAAGTAAGAAAACTTCATAAAGTGCTGAAAACAGTTTTCTGTGTACTTTCAGTCAACTGAATCCATTTTCCATGTATTTCTCAAGCAACTGTCAACATTCTCATTAACTGTGTTTAGCTATTAAGTAAAAACAGTTACTACAGCCAACTGACTTTTAACTGAAATGATTAACTGATGCAATTTTTGTAAAATTAACTATCAATTTTTTTTGCTGTCAACAGCTTGTTTCCCAGTAAGCTCATTAGCATTCACAATTATACATAATAATAACAATATGTGGGAAAAAACTTTATCAGTAAAAAAGTTATGACTGCTGTTTTCACAGAGAAAGTAACTCTGGACTGAAATATCTTAACAATTTAATACTACATTAAACATCACATAACATTTGGGTACTTTAACATACCTTGATATTTTGTTCCACATTCCATATTACACTAACAGGAATTATTCTTTTAGACACCAGACTCTATAAAACACACATGTAAGCTATCAATATGTGTACTCAAACATACAAATATAAAGAACTGATGTGTAAAACTGCAACAATAACTCATAGTTATTAATCATTAATAATAATGTCTTCAAATTAGCTCAAACAGCACAGAAAAATATGACCATCTTCAACATTTTTCTGAAATGCCATTTGCAGCATTACAATTAGTAGCTACAGATAAAATTTCCATGCTACTTTTCACTAACTTCAAGCATATAACTATGGCAACAAACAGTTGTCAAAAACACCTCGACGCCACAATGCATTAATCTAAACTTGATCAAGTGCAGCGTCACACTTTCTTTGCAAAATTTAGACATAACAACAAACACAACAAATGCAACAGCACAGACCTTCTCTGACGAGTAGTACCGTAGTGCTCCACTGTCAAACGTCACCCACGATTGATGCCAGGAAGGCACGAGTCGACCAACGGCTGCTGACGAACTGTAAAACACAGAAAATTCAGTTGACATAAAGCAAATGACTCAACTGTGAATTTTATTGCACGCTTGATAACCAAATTTCTAACTACATAAAACAAATCAGCTAAATCTCCATGCAGTGTTACGATGAACGACTAATGTCAAGATAAGACCATGAATTACTGGCCAAAAATCTAATGAAACTAAATAGCAGTACCTCTCCAACTTGAACAAATACCCTTTCCGCTCAACAGATTTCACCTAAAACAAGCCACAAATGTACAAGTTCACGCCAGTGGACATAAAGTCAATATTATTATTAGTTGTTTTTAAAAATATTTTCTCACCCCTGGTAGCATAGATCCCAGGGGTTAGAAACAAGAAAAACCAAGCTGGTGAAAGCAGTTAGAATAGCTAGAGGTCTGGATTGTTGTGCAAAGTGAACATGTCACAAAACAGGGCCGCGTTAAACCTCTGCATAATGACTGACAGTCTTTGAAAAAGAAATGAAACTTCTAGGCCTTAGCTGGGCTCGTCAGTTATTGTGCAACCGAGAATTATGAAGAACTCATATGCCGAGCCATTCATTAAGCCCAGAGTCTCCATTATTATTATTATTATTTTTATCATTAAAAATTACAAATTTAACGTGCCATAAGTTTTAACAAACTGCAAGAACACAGTAACAATAAAAATAAATGTAGCCCTAAAACGATAATATAACTTAGTTGTGACAACAAAATCTCTGTTATCTTTCCACTACCAATAGGCCTACTAACACTCACTAATAACAAAAAATGCATAATGTTGAAATGCATTAATTTTCTTTTCCGCAGGTTACTCACTTTCTCTGTTTTTATAATAGGAATTGTCGTTAGAAGTGATGAAGGTCGCCGTGATGAAACACCATCATAAAGCACGCCACCGTCGGATACATAACCATCACTGTCGGCAATTGCAGCTGCACCAGTACATCAAGCAATGACCATTTCAATGTGTTGAATTTACGTGATTCAATGTAAAACAAATTCAATTTCTTAACTAGAAACATAACAAAAGGCAATAACTCTAACTGTGGCACGCTTCTTGAAACAAAATGGTTTTTACAGGACAACTTGTAATAATTGTTGGATACATCCTTCACAGCACAAATAACAGACAATGAATGGTGTTCATGCAAAGATATACAAATAATGTCTCACATCATCAGTGACTGCCTACATACTGTTCAAACAACATTTCTATAACACATCTTTCTCGACACAAATCCACATCAGCAGCCAGCATGTCCTGCCCTTTCTTTATTGCATCTCAAAATCTCCTGCAGAACTATGATGCCATATAAATTTTTACTGTCATTATTCCTAGTATTTTATTAGTAATTTTTAACTTCAGAACATACAAACAAATCCAATAACGGAGCTCAATGACTTAAGCTAACAAAAGAAAAAAAAATTGCACATTATTAATCCCTTACAATCGACACATATCAACAACTTACTGTCTTTGTCGGCAATATCCAGTTCATCATCTGTAGTATCAAAGTCCAACGTCACATTACTGATTGCGGATGGCTTACGATGTTTTGGTGGTGGAATGGGTGGTGTCCGTGGACTGCTGGGCGTGGCTATATCACCCATTCTCGGTGATATTGGTCTCGCTGTACTCGTCTTTAAATTACCACGAGCTGCCGCTGCAACGCCCACTGCTAGCACATTCACCCCTCCAACGGCAATCACTTTGTCAAGAGGAGATGGGATAGAAGAAGGAGTGGATGATGGAGGTTGTTGTGCAGCAGTTGGCATAATGAGTGGTGGCAGTTGTATATGGCTCGGAGATGGCAAGTGGGAATTATTATCACGTGATGCGGTAGATAGCTGTGGCGACTCTCTCGGCCTTGGACATGGAGTGGGTGACACATTTCTGTCTGGCCGAGAAGTGTGAAATGACATGGTGATTATCTGTTCTTCTTCAATGGGAAGCACTCGTGGTGATGCAGTGCATGGTAATACAGACAAAGCAGAGTTTGAGTCATTTTGAGGTACTGCCGATAAACCAGGCACAACTAAATTAACAGCAGCAGGTGTTTCACGGCCCACGATTGAAGCATCTTCAGCCATTTTCTCCCCGGAAATGCCAGCTGATATCTTATGCTCAGCATCCTGATCAAGTGGATGTGGCACATTCCTGAATGGCATAAGACTTTGTTCTGTGATATCAGAAGCATTTGCAGACTGATTGGGCATGGGAAGCTGAGTAGTACTCCTCTTCTTTGGCACTGGTGGTGTAGAGAAAACCACATCTTCAACATCGGCAAAAGCACATGTGGGGGGCGACAGTGTCAGCGATTCTTCAGATTTGATAAACTCTCGTTGCAGCGGCAGACACATCACCGCCTCAGGCGACAGTCCAGCTTCAGCAACGTTCTGCATGTGACAGCCTGAAATTTCCCACAACTTGAGATACTTCTCACTCTGCTGACTACTACTGCTACTCACACGCTTGACATCACCCCCTGCATCGGGACTGCAGCAATCAGATTTTTCATGTGGCTCTGAACTCAACTCCATCCCTCCGTCGTGATGGTCAAGAATTTTGCCAGATGTAACAGACAGTTGTGACAAACCACTATAACTCTCATCATCCGCAGACGGACTGTTCGGGCACTGATTAGCTTCATCCACTGGCTGAAATTTGTCGGATTCTCGTGAACACCACACATCTTCCACTGCTGACAAATGATCCCTTGTTGACTCCTCCAACAAATTAATCGCATCATCCTCAGCCTGTGATGTTGGCATGGCTAGTGGGTCAAATTTCTCGAGTACATCGCGGGGCGTGGCAGGTGCCTGTCCATACTGCGAGGTCTGAGATTCGGTACTCGGCTTCCGTGACTGGCGTGGAGTAGGAACCGGCATCTTTGGTAACGAAAAGCTGCTTCCATTCTGACAACAATGTAACAATGCAGTTGTGAAATTTTGTAAAATCTTTAAAAAAATTTTGCCTGAATAACTCACTACACTAGTGGAAGACATAACACATCTCAATAATTACAGCAAGTTGAAGCAAGTTCACTGTTTAATTACAAAATTCTTTCTCAATATCGTAAACTTTTCATCATCAACTTTTAGTTCTGTCCCATATTGCAGCTCTGCAGACTTGTATCAGCTTCTGAATATAACAGACTTTGTATATATTTTAGCACATTTCAGTTTCTGTGGAAGTACCGATGCAAAAACAAAAGAAAACAGACCTAACTTCTGTGGTAAATTGGAAAAAAACAGGACAATTAACAGTAATTGCAACAGTTAACAGGTACAGCACTACAACACTGGTGTTTGTTATAGTTCACTTTAGCCTCATTGCATATAGTACATGAACTAGTACAGAGAAGGTCACACTGTTACCTGCATTGACGGCGATGCAGGCAGGTATGCCAAAACACTTTCAATGTTTTCATAATCTGAATTACAATCATCAGTTCTTGCCCACTCCAGAGAATCTTGTCTACAACTGGTGGCACATGAATCGTTGACAGATTCATTTCTACACAAAAACATTTCACAGTAGACGAACCACTGGCAGCATCAGCAACTGTGCCCATCCAAAATGCACACACAAGTGAATACATCCTAAACTTTAAATGTACAATAAGTTTATACAGTGACTTGATTTGACAGCTCATGTTTATTAGCTTATTTCAGTTCAAAACTATCAGTGAGATTTGCATATTTTTCAACCGACGAATATACGTCTAATATAGTTTTCCTGAAATGTATCCATTCCACTCTATGCCACTGTCTGTAATTATAGTGAATAAACCTAAACAGAGTAAGCAAAATCAAAAGCATTAAGTACCACTGCAGTCTACAGTAAAGTGCTGATAGTATATTACACATACATTTGCTAAACAAATGCTGAATAAAAGCTAAACAAATTACAAATATTTATTAAATTACCAAGTTAGCCATGGCACACAAACTATCAGTCCATTCATTCATGCCTATTTTGAGAGCTATGTAGTTACTTATGTAAATAACTGCAAGCACATTTGACAAAAATACTAACGTAAAATTATCAAGATTTGCATAGACTGGCTGGTGCTCTTCAGAAATGCCAGCTAACTTTGGACAGAGAACGGTAACTGAAAGAGAGTTATCTTTAGTCGTCTCTGCCGATTCATTGGAATGGCACCTGGGTTCCAAATTAAACTTGACCAAATGCGACAATATACGTTTCTTGTGGCCTGGGAGAGAAATTCCGATACGATCAAGATCACTGGATGTCAGTTCTGCACACTTATAAAGTGTGTCATATCCACTGTCGGTTAGCACATCCAGATACTGAGGCAACAAGATACTTTCTAGCCAATGCCGCAAAGATGGTACGGGTAACGAAGACATATTGTCAAATGGCCAATGGACAAAACAAATCTTCTAATCAGCTGATGGGATCTGCAACAAAAATAACATACTTTCACTACAAATCAACAGGTGAACAATATCAGTCAAATTCTCTATTTCATAGCAAACTGCTGCAGTTGTAATACAACCTGTAACGTCATTCACTGTGGTAACCAAGTAGGCTACACTGAAACACTGGTGATTCACAGTGAAACGACAACTCCAGCAAATACCTCTATCTGCAGTCTACATATTGGTCCTCTAGTAATCACTGTAGATTTGTAATTATACGATCATTTCTTCCAAAAATGTGAACACTAAACGACATACAAATGTAAACAATACAACACTTCCTACTTCTAACACACGACGCCAAAGTAAGTAAAAACCATGTCTTTCCGAGTGTTCGAGCAATGGCGCAAACGGTGTGCAATCGTACGTGCTCGTTCAAAGTCTAAGCTTATATGAAGTTATGATGATGTCATTTTGGTTTAATCTTGAAGACACATTGGGCAACACATTGACGCCAGTCTTCTCTGTCAACCCAGCGCTCTTGTGTTTCCTCGCAGGACATGCAAATTGAAATTTCTTACTCTTATGTGGTCAATTCTCATCATCATCATCATCATATATTCGTTTATTTGAAGTTGTCAAGCGCAACTGCCACAATGGGAGGGTTGAAAAGCAAAAAGACAGGTAGGACAAGTTCATGGACTTCGCACAGGCCTATGCGGGATTAGAACATTGTCGGCAAATAAGGGCCAGCTTTGGCAAGGAAGTTAACAAAGACAGACATGGTTCATAAACGCGTTGTTGTGGAGGAAAAACTAAGAAAGGTGAGCATAAGTCAACGAAAAACAACAAAAGTAGGGTCCGTCAGAACGAATTCCCATAAGATCGAATCCAGTCAGAACGAAAACAAGGTGTCACGTCATATCGAAATTGACTTTCGTAATGACGAGAATTCGTTCTGACGGGGCGACACCTCATCATACCATATAATATCTGAGCGCGTCTGCGATGAGATGCCCTCATGAAGACTCTATTGTTGTCCGATGTAGCTTTTACGTTTAGTACATTCACTTTCACTGTCGCAGCAGAAAATAATATTTTGCGTGATGCTTTGTGTCGCAGTCACGCCGTATTAGGCCTACAATATTATGCAACTGGCAGATTATACGGCATTTTGTTTTTGTTAACTATTATATTGACGAGATATCATTTAAAACTATCACAAATCCACTGAAGGCCTATGTACAGCATAAACGCTCTGAAAGATATCTTCGCAATGCCCTTTGTCAACTCAAGTTGTCAACGTCAGCATCATTTTTGTCCATTTTCCAGTGTCAACTCCTGCATTTTCCGCTATGTCGTCAATGCGTCCACTCGGTCACGTTGATGTCAACGTGTGTGCACATGTGCAGCGATGGCATTGTGATAGCAGCGGAGCCAAGCCAAGCATGTGTCACTCTCCTTGTGTAATTCAGCGCCAGGGAACGACGATTGTGCCAGGGTTCAGCGGAGGTTGCTGTCTCTGCCGCCTTGACAGTTCGGCGCGTCTCGTCCACTCGTCCCGTCCTGGTACCACAGATGTCCCCACGACTCTCGAAGCGCCCACGTCACGGTTGGGTTGGATCGCCGGAAGTCCTTGTACCAGCGCGGCGCATGGCTGAATAGGGACGCTCGACTTTGGCGGGCTCTTCTTGGGCGACAATTTTAGAGCAGGCAGGCTGACGAACGTCGCTTCGCCGTGTGGAGGTTGTCGCGTCGGCGCTTGTGATTCGGCCCCTTTTGTCGGCGGCTTACTGACACAGTCGCGCCCGATGTAGCGCGGAATGTGTGATACACAGGCGCGGTTGACTGGCGCTGGTGGCTCACTGATACGCTGTGCTCCTGCATCTGCCCGCTGCTGATGATGCTGCTGACCACGTTTGGGTGTACTGATCAGTTCAGACGGTAAATAACGCCCTGCAAGCCCTTTCGCCGGCGACACCTTCTGCACGTAGGTGCACCCGGGATTTGAAGCCAGAATGTCAAGCGTACAAAGCACGTTGTTGACCATTTTCACCTGCTCTTTCTCGACATTCGACTGCAACTTCGCATAGTTTACTGCAAAACAACACACGCAACATCACACAACGTTAAATAATTTTACCTCGGCACATTAGGCCTACTCGTGTAGGCCTACATATTTTGCATACTTACTGTTCTTTTTTACTGTACTTTCGGTCGCAAACCGATGGCGAAATCTGACTTGGAGATCCCGATTTCTTATTCGCGCTTAATCGTAAAATTGCTTGATCTTGCCCAGTTTCGAAGACATTCGGACGGACGGGAGAGACAGACAGACGGACTGCGTGTATCGTCGTTGTCATAGCTATTCCCATGTAACGGGGGGCCAGCTAATAAACGATGATGACGAACCAACAAGTGTTGCCTTGTCGTCGACGATGGCAGACGCTAGGACGCTGTCGCCGCTCGCTCTACTGTAACGCATCGACGATGTTGCCCTGTCAACATTGTCGACGTGCAGTGGCGAGTTAAGTGCATCGAGACAGTTGCGTGTAATCTCGTAGAATCGCTCAACATTGCCTGTCGGTGCCACACATAACGTATTAAACGCCATTCAACAAAGTGGCCGACTGGTGACCAATTTTCGTTGGGGTTAGTGGAGACGCTATCGGTCTTAAGAAGTTTTAAAACGAGCAAGCCAAACTGTGCTTTTTCGTTTAAAAAATCGAAAATTTTCTGGTGAGTGGGGCACAGCGTTGGGCCAAGATAAGGTAAGGCGTGGTCTCTTACATATCCTACGTACCCCCTTCAACATGGCCTTTAGGATTTGGCCACTATATCTCGCCGCCTTCGACTTTGCCGTCCGCCATTCAATATTTTGGACCAATTACGCCTTTGGATACGGTACGTACCGTCATCGTCTTGTTGGTAGCTGACAACGTAAACGATGACTTTCTCTGATTTCTCACTATCAGACTCAGCAGTTGTCTGTGGTGTCACCGAAGTGTTGTCACTGTCGTCTGTCATCGAGCTGTCGAGTAAACGCATCAATTCCGGCTCTTCGGCATCAGTCTCCGACGTCCACGACACTGCGTCACCGTCCATATTATCCTTACGACTGAAATATCGTAAGACAAGATCTTTTGACTAGTCGATCGAATGCAAAATGACGACGAAATACACCGAAATAATTATAATAGTACACAAAATCCTTAGCAACAAATGACGTCATTAACTGCGTCACGCTGCACTCTAGTGACACATCAGTGACGTCACTGTGTTTAATTTAACCCTTTCATCTCGCACGAATGAGTGTACGAACGCCTCGTTTCAGTTATTCAAGGTTATATAAACTGCGAGTTATTTATTGCCGTAAAATGTCTATAAAATCGCTCGATTATTTCACTAATCGATCAATCATAATCGTTATTGGACTTCTGCTATCGTTGCAGCTCTAGTCTATATACGGCGTTGCGTAGCCAGCCAGTGTTTTTTATGTTTGCACTAGCCATTCTGCCCGCCAAGTCAGACATTACGTAGGCATGCCCGTCCTGCTTTTCGCTCGCCCAAGGCCCCCGCTTCTTATTTGATTTTCAGGGGAAATGCTATAACTAACAACGATAAAATAAAGTTTAAAGTATAGAATCAGACACTGCATCAAAACATAGATCTAGTATTCGAATATCACCAATATCAAAATTTTTTTACTATTCACGAATAGGCCTATTAACGAACTAGCTATTCTGCCCACCCAGTCGGGCGCCCCGCCACCCACTCTCTCCCAACCTCTTCCTCAGCCCCAACCACTCCCGCCCAACCCGCCAAACACAGGCACATACGTCATACGTAGAATATTTAACCAGTAGCTCTGATGGCAGGTTTAATGCGATTTATTGATTCAGTAGGAACTTTTGTTGCCCTACCCAGCAATATCTATATCACTACTTTGTATACTTCCACTCAGGTTCATGTTGTCTTATTTTCAATGCGTTTTAAAGCACTAAAACACTAAATTTGAACATTTACTTTGGCTCGTCAATGCACTAAAACTTTAAGGTAACTATCAATATCGATAAAATCGTATCGATATCTAAAATGTAATATTGAAGCCTCTCTAGATTTTAGAATCAGAAAGAAGTGGATAGTTAAATATTCTACGAAGGAATGTAAACATAGTTTAAATTTGTGACTTTCGTAAGTTTTGTTGTGCGTTTTAACGAATGTACAGTTTTGACACGTCATTGTTATACGGCGCCGTGTAACAACACGTGTTATGCGGCCAAAAACTAAGCCTAATACTAACCCTGACCTTAGCGTAGCGTGAAATATGGCATTCCTCAGTTCCCACAGGTCACTAAAGTTGTTTGCCTGCCAGTCATGCTTGTATAATGTTGCAACTGTGGTTGTTATATGTTATCTAGAAAAATTCGTCACAAGAATGAAGGAACTTGTACGAGAAGCTGTTTTGGGTAAGATTATGTCCAGTGCAGTATTCTCGGATGACTGTTGTATTATTATGTATTTTAGCCTGTTTCTTGATGTAATTTGGCTTAAGATTACAGGGATGTATAATATGATTTGTGTATTTACATTTGTAATTGTGTATTTGCAACCTTTGCATCATATTTGCCAGTATTCATATTTTATAATTAATATATTTATTTGAACATGTTAAGAAATTGAACTGTGCTGGATTTCAGGGTATTTGTTCTGGACATTGTTTCAAGCACTGGCTCCAATGATTTGGTTTTATCCTCTGAATGAACTGGAGATTTCTGGCTTTGAAGCTTTTGCTGTTTGTCTCTTTAGTCCAGTACTGGCAGGCCTGCAGTTTACTCGACGCATTTTGACTGCTCGATGGGTAGTTGCTTTTCTCAGGTGAGTGTATTTATATGTAAATTGTTTTTTTCACAGTAGTTCTTAACTCATTATCAAACACTGATGTTTCGACTATGCTTTAAAGTAATTTAGTATTTTTTGTATGTTTGTTTAATTCACAATATATGTAGTGTTTTAAGTAGTTCATTCATCAGTTCATGATCAGTATGTAGCGTGCTATTGTGATCTAGGCGGACATATACGTATGTATACTGGGTAACTCGGTGGTGTAGTGGTTAGCATCAGTCACACAGCTCAAAAGGTCATAGCTCGATTTCTGGCTGCGGCATTTTCAGACATTAGCTGTGGGTGAGCAGTGCATCTTACACTCACTTTGCCAGTGAGGCATGACAGTTTGAACAGTTAACAAATGCGCTATCTACCACATAGTGGTCCTATACAGACTGCTTATGCGTCGTTGTGGTGCCAAGGCCAAATCAGCTTTCCATCTCTCTGGGGTTGGCAAATGAGGACCAGCTTTAGCTGGGAAGACAAAGGTAGATATGGTTTATTCCATTTATGGATAAACACATGGGTTGCAGGTAAAACTGAGTGATTCCTTGACAGTGTGAAACATGCCTGAGCACTTCTCCAGTGGGATTTCCTCATAGGGAGGTGCTATATAGGGATGTTAAACGAACTTCGAATTTACGAATTTCGAATTACGAATTTCAAATTCGGAATTTTAACTTTCGATATTCGTGTCAAATTTGCACTGGAACAGATGTGGGCATTGAAGTGTCTGCAAACGAGACGCGATGTCTTTGTTCTTTGCCGGCGGTTGACGTCCGGCGCTTCACCAGCCGATTGCCGTGGCCTCCGGCGACGCTGTTGGTGTCTGATTACCCCTCCCG
>Ga0126335_1002388_pt1 | contig 11195 bp, 2 predicted proteins | sample OlaspJWI45metaG_FD_108409 | JGI IMG/M metagenome (GOLD analysis project Ga0126335, IMG submission 108409) | Marine gutless worms symbiont microbial communities from Oahu, Hawaii - Olavius sp. 1 OAHU.JWI-45 metaG | ecosystem: Host-associated > Annelida > Digestive system > Unclassified | place... | reverse complement strand
CTTCTCGCAATAAATTAATATTCTCTTTTGCAATAACCGATAACACATAATGTTATACAACCGGCTCGATGTTCGAATCTGTTCAAATCGCTGACAACAGCCCAGCACTGGCACTTAACCGGGCGGCGGTCGAAACGTACCGCTGACAGCGCCGTTTCCGCTTCCGGGCCGGCCATGTTGTCGGGCAAGAGTGGGGAGGAGGGGTCAGCTGGGGAACTGGGGGCAGATAGTCGCGTGTAGTCGGGCGTTAAGGCCGCAGCCTCCTCGATTAGTGCCTTTTATGACATCGCAGATCAAACAGGCAAACTGACCGCGCGACACCGCTAATTAATAGCGCTTTTAGTGCTAATAGAGATAGGACGCGACGCAGGGCGGCCTAGTTCGCGCGGCGCATTCGCTAGAGTGCGTAATGCACTCCGCATCGTGGTGGCGCTCTCTATCGAGTTAATGACGACCGATGATGACATTGTGCTGTGCACACCGGCGATATAGAATTCCATATAGCGTTTGATGCGGTTGCGTGCGTGAAAACAGCGTGAAAATGTTGCTGCGCGATTAGCTTCAGGTCGCCGCTCCGTCCGACAGAGGGCGTCCCGTGGTAGCCTAGCGGGATAGGGAAGGAGAGGGGAGGGTACAAAAGAATGGCAACAGTCAAAGTCATGTTAATGGGCTTTCTTCTCGATAACGATACAAACAAGCCGAAACAACACAGCCGCGATTTAAGCCAAAGTTATAAGTTTTTTTTCACCCAACCCATCACTTATTCACAGAATACAATCGTTTTAAATCTACTCCGTTTTACCATTACGTTTTTTTCATTTTAGTGTGTGTTGAGTTAAAGTATAGGTGGCCTAACGTGACATGAGCACTCGGAGAGCGCAAACGTCCGCCAAGGACGGTGTTTATGTAGGCTGACCGTGTACGCCATGTTAATTAATGTAAGGAAATTAGAGCTTATTGTTGACTTTTACATAATGATGTGAATTCTGTATGTTGAAATGTCACCCGCTGATTCACTAGACATAGAAAGGTGAAAAAGACTAATTATACGACCGACGATTGATAAACTGAAATCCGAATCTGTTACTGTTACTATGACATTAGTTAATGACAGAATGTGTCCGGTTTATGTGGTCGTTTCAACTTCGCGTGATTGCCACGCAAAAAGATGTGATGAGTGGTGACGGATGAACCGGTGAAACACGCGGAACGGCAGAAGCTGTCATGTACAGGTCTGTAATTTGGGATAATAAATCGCGCAAAACGGTGTTTAGTATGCCGATGCACAAAGAGAGTTTGTCAGCGATTTGCTTTTAGAACATTAACATACACAATTCACAAAGTAAAAGCCCGCACGTCATCGCGTAGCCTAAGCTTACAACGACAAGGTTGTCGCAATTTCGCAAACGTTAATGACAAAGAAAAATCCGACAGAAGTGTTGTTGTTGGTGTTGTATTAGCTTTTTGTTTTAATCACTTGATAAGTTTCTTTAGTCACAACTTTGTCGATAAATCATGATCTATAATCTTTCGTCTTTATTCACGCGACAGCAGCTTTTATTACAACGGAACGTACGAAATATTGTGGTCATAATCCACGTTTACATATTACTCAAACATCGCTGTATACATGTAGGTTAAAAATGAATCAACGATTTAGCATAGCAATAGGGCCTAGGCTACAACGTGGGCCAAATTAAACGGGGCCACGCATTTCAGCTATAAATAACTTCAGAAGTGCTGCTCTGATCTTTACTATTTTTGGCAGAAAACAAGGCCATTTAATTTTAAACATGATAAGATATTCTGAATGTATTAATTATGCAAAATAAAGTGGTTCAATCTGGTGAATAAAAGGCATGGTAATAAATAAGGATCAGCCATCGTATTTCGTTATGTTGATCAAAGCTCTAAAAAGTAAACAAAAATAAAATCACAGCTAATTTAACAAATAACAACAATGACTGACATCATTGTGAAGTATTTAATTACTGCCATCACTGGTGTCAAACATTTAAGTAGTAAGAACGTTCATTTGGTTTTTGTACGGTGTAGGCCTAATAAAAAAGGGCAGAAAATGTTTTCATGGTCATTTTCATTCACTAGATGGCGACGCAGCATTTTCTTAAATTAATAGCTAAAAACGCGACTTTACGCGGCGCTGTGCAAACACGACTGAACGAATCGAGTCACTTTCGGGGACAGATGGAAACTCTTGGGCGCCTAAGGAACATAGGGGTCCAGATCTCCCGTACTGATTCGATGCGACCTTCGCCAAATCACTTTGGCCACTTGTTTTTTCGTCACACAGATGATGAGCGACAAGCTTAGCTAAGCTGCAGTGACAATATTATAACGTCAGACTGACGTCATTGACAGCATCTCTGCTATTGGCTGATAACGATGCAGCAGCTTGCTGCTGATTGGCTAGCGCCTACTGGCCACACCTGACCGTTGCCTAGCCAACGGGCGCCGCAGCATCCGCAACTTATAAACAGACTCACACCTGTTGCTGAATCAGAATTACTAGCCTCAAAATACCACGAGGACGAATTTCAAGTTATGCTATTTTTGCAACAAACTATCACGAATTGGAATAGTTTTGCTGAATCTGTACGCGCCATGCAACAGCAACAGATTTAGTAGCCTACCATCAACATTTCGACGAATTTCAACTTGTCTATAGTTTTCTCAATAAAGCGTCACGAATTGGAATACATTTTGAAAGGTTTTGTCACCGAAAAAAGTAGCGCAGCAGCATCAGCCATGAAATCGGTAGATTTTACAGTCCAGCGACTCATCGACAACAATTCCGACTCCGACAGCGGAGGGCTGAATAGCGACGCCGGCGGTGAACGCGACCACGTGACCTCTGACGATGACGTCATCAACTGTGACGTCACTGCAGGCGCTAGAGGCGACGAATGCGAGGACGAACTGGGGTCGTCCAGATCGGCACATCACGCGGCACCGCCGCTACTGATACATCCGTCACTTTATCTCGACTATGCACGGCAGTTTCTCTGGCATCTGTCGGCCGCCTACAGACCTGGTCAGTTCACGAACTTACAGTTGATTGGGAATGCACTCTGTTACGATCCTGTAGTATACGACATTGTCGTTCGTTATAATAATAATCTTTATTCGCCAATGATGGTAGACAGCGGTAGATAAACGGAAAAAAACTTAACAAAAACTTAACTAATGACAACGAATTAGCAATAATTCATCCTGTATGTTTTCCAGAAACAATTTAAACAACATATTATCAGTAGAGTATTTCAGTATGCTTACAAATTTAACTTTTCTTTTATACACAATGTCAGAACAATTAAAAATAAGAACACACTCATTGGCAATATCGTAAGATGTTCACACAGTATCGCCAAACAGTCCTTCTATAGATTATTTCACAAAACCAAAACGTGGAAAAGGACCGAACGAGGGACATTCCCATCTGCCGACCTGTGTGGTGAATTATTACAAACATTCATGACTGTTTTCCTTTAGTGACTGGGCCGACGCTGCGTAATAATAATTCATTATTTTTCGCTATGCAGAAGCTGTTTTTGCAGTTACTGGGGCGCGTATTGCTATCGTCCGTCACACTAGTGATCCACGTCTAAATGGATCAATGTATCGAAATATGATTTTCACCACACAATGCGTTGATGGTTAAGGATCGTTGTGATACCAAGTATGACGTTATGATACCATAGTCTGAACCCAGTAGTGGGACACGTATCATACGCGTATTCCACGTTTTTTTCTAACGAATTCTATTTTTCCATACGCGTAGCTCGAACTCTGCTACTGCATCGTATGGCATGGTTACAGTTTACAGTAAGTCATACGATGATACGAGTATTAAACGCTAACAGAAAATCAGGATTCCTAATTCAGAATCTTCTATACCAGATTCGCCACCGGAAGTATAATTGTAAAGTATAATTGCCGTACTTTAGGCCGCATCGAATGCATCGATGATCGCGTAGCGTGAACGGTGTGTCAGTCGGTCTGTCTCTATTGTTTACTGTGTGCGCTGGACACTCTTGATGGGCAAAGGTAGGCGTCCCAATCCCTCTACGACAAAGGGAAGGGACAGGGGATTCGATGCGGCCTTAGCCAAATTACATTGGCCGGTTGTTTTACAGACGATTACTATATACCGATAATTAAAACAAGCCGCCCGTGGGCAGTGACCGCTCAGCTGGTTTAAGTAGGTCAGTGTGACCTAATTTGCCATTTGTGACAGAGTTGATTAGCAAGTCTCTACGTGCAAAATTACTAGTCTCTATGTCCGGCGGTTATGACGTACGAAACCCTGGTTAACAGACAGACACATAAACACTGTTCGAACAGCGTTTGCATGTGAACAGCTCAACCAGCTTTAACTAATTGAGGCAATTCAATTCAATTTATCAAAACAACAAAGGGCTATAGGCCACTTATAAAACACATCATACAATAGGTATACAATCATGCACCGGAAAAGACAATTTGCATTTTACATAAAATTTAGTTTACAGTACAATAAAAGATAATCGTTATTAAGTGACTCGTCAAACTTGTTGAAACTAGTAAAATCTGTTGTACTAGGCGGCAAGTTATTCCATAAGTTAACGGTTCGATTACTAAAAAGTAATTTCTTCTGTCATTAGAACATCGCTGTTCATATATAACGTAATAACTCAAAATAACGAAAAATATTAGTAGAATGTGCATTGTGTAGCTGGAAGCACCCAGACGGCGGCAGCGGCGTTCAACTCGAGTCTTTTCCAATTTCCAGCGTTCAACCACATTCATCAGCCCGAGGCCATATGGTCAAGCCGACACACTACTTCACAGGCACCGACCCACTGGCTAGCCGACCACGACAGCAGTCCCGTCGACCCTTGCGATGACGACGACGACGACACCACCACTTCCGGTTCCGGTACAACCCGTGACGTCATCAAGATGGCGGCCGACGACTTTGTCGACGCCGCCAGCGACGACGCCTGCGACAACCGATCGCTTATCGAAACCGGAAGTTCTTCTCCAACCGGAAGTGGTAAAAAGAAACGGCGGGTGCTGTTCTCCAAAGCGCAGACGTTCGAGCTGGAGCGTCGATTTCGCCAGCAGCGCTACCTGTCGGCACCGGAGCGCGAGCATCTTGCCAGCATACTGCGTTTGTCGCCGACGCAGGTCAAAATCTGGTTCCAGAACCATCGCTACAAGCTGAAGAAGGCTCGCCAGGAGCGCGGTCTCGATCTGGCGCCGCTGCCGGCTCCCCGGCGCGTCGCCGTACCGGTGTTGGTGCGTGACGGCAAGCCGTGCAATAGCAGCGGTGGTCACAACGCGGCGGGAGGAACCAAGTCTGGAGTGATTGCAGGAGAAGGTGCCGGGCAGAGGTCTGAGGAACTGGCATCCCGTTTAACTGTTCCAGTTGGGATTCTTCCGGCTCACATGGCAACGGCAGCAGCGTCAGCAGCAGCCGCAGCATTGTTGAGAGCTGCTCACACGCGCTGGTGAGTTAGTAAGTCAGTAAGTAATGCCGGTGACATTTGTTGTGTATAGCTCGTACACTATAAGAAGTACTGAACTACTGATTACTGATTAATACAGTATAAATAATAATATTGTACAGACAAAACCTCACGACAATCAGCGAAGTAAAATTAATAAATAGTAAAATAAATATCTGGTAGTCATTTTGCCGTTGAAGCTGTCGCTTTGCCACTCTATTATTATGTTTTTAATCTTATTTATTTATTTGTTATGCGTTAGCAAGAGAAACACTGTGTTTGCAAACGAGGTCGCGTTGCTTGATGACGGCTTAACGCCACAGTTACTCAACATTGTATGGCGACATAAAGTTTTTCTAAGCCCTGGCAAAGCCGCCAAAGTCCTCATCAACAACAACAGGAGCTCAGCAGCGCCTTACATAAAATCATTTCACCACACAGTCAAACGGAAACGCAGTAGGACTAATGCAGGTACACTTTCCAGTAGATGGACCAGCAGTGCACTTTATTAGTAAGTCTGGTACTTTACCCTCGGTACGACCAGCCCTATGACTAGTCTTCGTAAGCAACGTTAAGTTATTGAAACAAGCACGGTCTAACAGAAGTGCATCAGCTGTTATGGTGTCGTGTGTTAGGCCAATGCGGCCTGCTGCGACTAATGATCACGTGGTTGCACTGTGCAAAACGGCTGAACGGATCGAGGTCCTATTCGGCTGGTAGGTAGGCGAGACGAAGGGAAAATGGGAGGAATATTGCCCATTGTAAAGTATAGATTATTTCAAACTTATTCGCCAGATGGCGCCACCAGCTGTTGCGTGCAGTGTTAGTATAGGAATAATGCTCGCGTTCGACGCGGCCTTTGCTAAATTACTTTAGCCTTTCGTTAAACTTTACTAATTCTTTAACGGTGTTTTATATTGTCGAAAGGTAAAGCTCGCTTTGCACACAAAGAACTACAGAGGCTCTCAGAGATAATCGGATCCTAAGCCAATTGCTGATGCTGCATATAGGGCATGACGATAACCTGGCTTGACAGGGTCGGATCCAGGGGGGGGCCGGGCCCCCTATTTTTGGCAAAGTCAATTTTATTTTTCTACATTGTATACAATGTCTGAAAAACATATTTTTGAAATAGAATTTGGATTTTATAGTGGCCGAAATCCGAGAAGTTTTTGGAAGTGTGGGGGTGTATGCGCGCGTATGTGAATCGAAATCGTGGGCGCTACTGGTTGTTGTTCTGCAAAGGCCCAATTTTGAATAATATCCGAGGCCATTCTGATCCCAAAAATATACGCCAGATTGCTGGAAATCGCATCTAATTTTTCAAAATTTTCTGGGGAAGCCCCCAGACCCACCGCCGGCGCTCGCGCCTTCGACGCTCGGTTCGGGGCTTCGCCCCCTTACCAGGCCCCTTCTTTCCAAAATTCCTGGATCTGCACGTGTTTGATGTTATCACGGTACACCCTGTGCAATAATCTCAGCAAAAACGCTACATACCGAACGCCCGCAAACCTGCATAAACTGAAATATAGACCTACGTAGAATACGATATTTCAAAACTGTGAAGTAGTTGTGCTTTAAACATGGCTGTTCCTTACGTACGGTTGGGGAAAAGTTCCGAAACTTTATGAAACTTCATAATTTTGTGGAACTCAACGTTTTTCAAAACGAACTTTTTATATTGTCACAAGCTCACAATTTCACCACGGCAATAGTTTCTTGGTGCTGTAGACTGGTGCACTCAGTAACCTCAGCCGTAAAGGTCCCGCAGTATTAAACAGCATGGTACCGGTAGCCCGAAAATGGTGACTGGTGTACTCCATTGGCTATGCTCGACGATGTCAGAACGAACTTTTCAGCAAACTTTGCGGAACTTTGCAAACTTGATCAAACGAAACATTTAAGGGAAAAGTTCCGAAACTTTATGGAACTTTATATCAAGTATTACCGTATGACGGAACGGAACAAAGTTTTAAACTCACATTCAGATTAAAGATTAAGCGATTTATATCTAAAGTTTATTTGCCTCATAGTGCAGACATGGGGAAAAGACTAACAGACAGACAGACAGACAGACAGACAGCACAGAGCGGAACTAAAATATATTCACAAACCAAAAACAAACAAGATACAAATACAGATGTATATCAAATCACTTGTGAAAGATCGCAGACACATTATGTTGCACTGAGTAGCATCGACTCAAAAACAAAGAGCCAAAAGCCAAAGTAATTTGACAAAGGCTGCATCGAATTCTCCTCTCTCTGGGGGATCAAGATCCCCGTCTAACACAACGTTCCTTGGGCCCCCGGAAATGTTCACCCCAAACAGAATCTAGATATGTTTAGCCGTTTTTGCACAGCGAAGCCGAGTTAAGCCGCGTGATAGACAGACAAACTGGCAGACAGACGCCGCGAACATCGATAACAATAATCTGCATCTCATGCATTCAATGCAGCCTAATTAAAAATCGCATACTAATTTTATTATGCTGTTTAGACTGTAAGCCACGGTAAAATAGCCGGGCATGTAATACCCGATACTCGGCATCCGAATCCGACTCTGAGTATTCCAAACATCTCTGAAGACAGCAGCGTCTTTCAAGATCGAGTTACATGCAGTCATACTATCGATGCGCGAAAGCTAATTTTATAATACGCACGCAAAACAAGCGAATTGGCTCATGTACTGTGTACATTTGTACTCAATAACTGTTTATCATCATCATCACCATCTTGTAGCGTGCGGTTAAACATATAAAAGTCCACATGAACAACAACGCGTAACAAAACTCTAACAGTGACAGTCAAATACGGGGGTGGGGTGGGGTGAGCAGATAGCTCTTAAGTGTCTGCGAAACTCTTTGTATTATTAATTTGTATAGCAGCCAAGGCAGCAATAAACTGAACCATGTTCTTATGTATACTGGTTAAGGGCATAACAAATGGCATTTCCTTGAGTTCAATAAATGCGACCAAAAAGAAAGTTTACATATCAGATTTAATGTGTAAAACAGTCATTTCGTGAGAAATCACATGTTCGAAATTGTCCGTCGCGTTATACTGCTAGAGTCACGTATAGCCGATAGTGCTAACGTTGAAGACTGAGCTGGATTCCAAGTCCGACCACTCATCCAGCCACTCCATGTCGATCTGCGGCAAGTAAATCAGAATGTCCGCCTTCTTGGCGACAGGGGGCGCCTGTATTCGGACCACCTTGGCGCCAGGCTCCGGCGAACTTTCGTGATCTTCTGTCGATTTCCAGTAGGTCGTCAGCGGAATGGAATTCGACGCGATGTGATCGTTCTTTCCGCGGAATTCGTCGACGAGCATCGTCTCGCGGTACACTGAGGCCGGTTTCCCGCCGCATCCATTACTGTTGCTGAAACACGGCGTATTTTCGGTATTTGCTGCTGCTGCTGCTGCCGGTTTTTCGAAACCTTCCTTCTCTCCGTCATCAGCTTTCTCATTATCCTCATCATCTTGTGGGACCAGTTCGAAAGGGAGATCGTAGATAGGCCAGTACTGACAGAAGTTCTTGATCACCTCATCCATCTTACTCTTGAAGCTGACCGTTCCAATCTCCACGTCTGGGGCTGGCGGTGCGAGAAAAGTGCGCAGTATCATCGGCAGGAACCCGCCGACGAGGGTGGCCAGCATCTGGTTCGTGGTCGAAATTTTGTAGACCGCCCCGAACGACAAGACAACGATGAAGACAAATAGAATGAACAGGACGATTTTTATCAGTTGCTGACACGCCTCGATATGGCCACGGTACACCGGACCAGGGACTCCAGCAACCCGGATCTGGGTCACCTCGTCGAAAAGTTGTTTCGGTATCCGTGGGGTGTCCTCGCTGTCCACAAAAAGAACTAAGTCGTTGATGACCCAGTGGTTGGGGTGGTTTTTCGCCACGTCGTCTGAACCCTCGTATTCGGCCTGCTCGTTCAGTTCCTGCGCCTTAAACGCACAGTTCTCCTGTAACGACGAGGGCAGACTGGTGACTGTTTCCAGATCCTTGATCCGACATTTTACCTCGTTGAACAGAGCCTTGTTCATCTTGAGGTATTTCTTCGACATGTTGTTGAAACAGTCGCAGCAGTAGACGAACACCATGACAAGAAGCATGACGTAACGTAGAAGCGAGCCGGCGTTCACGATACATCCCATCACCGTGAACACAACGATCTCCACAAAACACCCGATAACTTCCGACAGAATTACAACCACGGCGTAGAGCGTCATGATACACATAACTGCACAGAACACGTATTTGGCGGCTCGCCGAAAGCTGAAATTCGAATATCGGATAATTGTCGAGGCTCGCGATACCTGGTCCGGTTCTTTGTCGTGTTCTTTCGGTTTTATGTGGTCAATATCGTCCAGAGTAATGCTTGATTCGCTAAGCATCTTTTTGTCCCAGTTAAGCCAGTTTAGCACGTTCTCGGTTTCAAAGCGATGCAAATCCTGATCCTGTGTAATGCGGACTTTGTACGATTTCCGATGCGACCGCCTAGCTTTCACGACGGTGGCAATCTTGGAGTGAACTGCCATGCGAACTGTCAGGTAAATGGTCGGGATGAAGTAGGCGATTGACACGAGCACTGTCAGAGGAATGGCAATCGGCCAATAGACCAACCCCACCAGACAGCCAAGCAAACCGAACCGTTCAAACGGCCAGACGACATTTGCCATAAGCATGCACAGCGTATCGGTCCAGCTAAGGCGTTTCAGGTCCCGAAATGAGTCGACAATCATCGTCTGCAGTCGGTGCTGTTTCCGAGCTCGCTTGGTAAAGATAAGGATTAGAGCGGTGACGGCGTACACCACGTAGATGAAGACAAACAAATTATGCGTCGGCGTAAGATAGTGAATCAGGCTGTTTTCGAAAGACTCTTTTAAGCCTCCGAATGCTATTGCCCGTTTGCGGTTCATTAGTGCTTGATATTCAAACGTGTAGAAAACAAACAAGCGAATATAGAAAGGGGACGGAATAAGTAGAATAAGCAGAATTTTGGCGAATTTTCTACAACAGATAATAAACGGAATCGTTCGTTGTTTTGAAACATTATCATCAACCACGTCACGGTGATAGAGCATATTCGCTTTGCAGCATTCCTTGAACGGTTTGACGAATCGTATTTGACACCTAAATATGGCGTTAAATAGCGACTGGAAGAGACTAACGGGAACCGTGTTCTCCTTTAGCATTCTCTTATAGTCTACGCAGATATCGTACTGAGGAAAACGAACCTTGACCGGCTTACCGAGAGGCAGATCCAAAGATCGCACCATGTTTCGTAGCTTTGGGAAAGCTTTCATCGACCTCAAATCTAGAATCCGGTCACACATTATCTTTAGGTGATCGGATGATTCTATATCGGTCTGACAAAAGACGACCATTTTCTCGAGCTTCGTTTTCAGCCGCACGACGTACGGGATATTGTCTTTCGACAGGCTTTCGATCGCCGAGATGAAAAGCAGTGGACTGAAACAAAGCAGACCAAAGCGGACCATTGTGAGCATGGCGTAGAGCAGGTTGAGCCAGATGTTACGGATGTCTGTAGTGCACTCGATGTGTCCGGTGATGGAGTTCTTGTAGCAGCAGTTGTGACGGAACTTGGCGTAGCCTCCTTCGTCGACAATCATCTCGTTACAGATGCGACCGTCGTCGACGGTAGCGATCGGT
>Ga0126335_1002387_pt1 | contig 11196 bp, 8 predicted proteins | sample OlaspJWI45metaG_FD_108409 | JGI IMG/M metagenome (GOLD analysis project Ga0126335, IMG submission 108409) | Marine gutless worms symbiont microbial communities from Oahu, Hawaii - Olavius sp. 1 OAHU.JWI-45 metaG | ecosystem: Host-associated > Annelida > Digestive system > Unclassified | place... | reverse complement strand
GGGGGAGGGGAGCTTCAGCCCCCACCAGTCTCCTGTCTACGCCCCTGCTTGATGGGTCATTATGTAGACGGGCCTATTAGTTACAGGGGGAGGGGAGCTTCAGCCCCCACCAGTCTCCTGTCTACGCCCCTGCTTGATGGGTCATTATGTAGACGGGCCTATTAGTTACATTATTTGACTAACATTCAGCGACTGGAGCACCGGGCCCACCCGTTCACTATAGCCCAGAATATACATAATTGGGTTGGAAGGGTTTGGTGGGAGGCCTCGAACCCGGAACCCATGGCTTCCACCCAAAATCCGGTCCTGTTCCTCGCCAGCAAAGACAATAGCTGGAAATCTCGAGCCTCCCTCAAATCAGAATTACATCACAACATGAGAACTTCTCATGATAATGCCAGCAAGTGTCAGAGCTTCAACAATGTTGCAGAAATCTTGAAACCGAGTATCGCAGTTTGTGCAAACCCAATCTTGATACCTTGAACCGTTTAAGCGCAAAAAGTAATTTTAAGATAAAGACCGAAGGTATGTAGCCTACCGGGGTCGAAGAATACGATCGTCTTGAGGCAGGCAAACTCGGAGTTATCCAGCTGGATATCCTGTAGCGCTAACACGAGCTCATCAAGGATGCGGTTGACCAGCCGTGAGATACTATCGCCGGCGACACTGAGTAGATCAGGGGCCTGTTGCTGAGTTGGGACAGCGCAGTAGTGACGTGGGATGATGACGTCACTGCCCAGCAATAGAGTATCACGTAGAGCCATCGAGCGCCTAGCCACGCCCAGTAACAGGTGCTCGCCGGCGTGGGCGCGTAGTAGTGCCACCTGGTGAACAACAGCGAATAAAAATAGTCATAGTAATAGTAATAGTAAAACAGTCATTTCTATTGCGCCTCCTACAATACATGTAAAGACCGATGGCGCATAACATCAAATGGTAATGATAGCAATGATGACAACGATAATGATAACGAAGATGATAATGATGATAATAAAAACAATATGATAATATAATTGTAATAATAGTCCCGGGCGTCTGACAGTCTGTAGGCCTAAGTCTGTCTGTCACACGGATTCGCTGTGCGAACCCGGCTGAACGGATCGAGGTCCTGTTTGGAGTGAAGACTCTTGGGGGTGCAAGGAACAAGTCCCGATTTCCGTCATGGATTCGATGCGGCCTCCGCCAAATTACTTTGGCCACTTGTTCGCATTCGTGTCAACGGCGAGTAGGACCTACCTGCTACAGTTATCGCATACAAAAACGACGGGCTCACCTGATCGTCAAGGGGCAACTCACAGAAACTGGGTATGTACTTTGCCCACTCGACGAGAATGAGAAGTTGCTGCTTCATCGACTCGCAAATATCATCGAGTGACGCCGTCTTCTTGCGTGCCACGTCTGCTGCTGCCTGAGAACTTGACATCTGTACAGTACGATACGTCAGCGTACTGATGCACAGTAGCTCACAGAAGTGAGCGGGTAAAAATTCGCCCTTAACTGCCCATAAGTTAAGTTAGTTTTTGAGAAAATTATTCATATCTGCTTTGTTTGCGGTGATAAAACTCCGGCAAACATGATTCAAACAATTCGCAAGGCAGTCCCAGTGTTTAAAGTCAAGACCAGAATAATGCACATTGCGGCAATTTAAGTAACTTAAATTCATAAACGCCAATAACTTGAAATGAACAAACAAATTTCTGGAGCAGCTCGAAGCTGGGCACATTGCCGGTAAAAGAGTCAACAGTTGAGGCTTAACTGAGACTGTTGTAGCAAACTTGCACGCACGTAAGCATTTGTGAACATATTAAGCAAGCACTTGCTCACCTTGCTGTACATTTCTGCTGCTTCAAACTGCAACGTAAACGACAGAACAAACTGAAAAATAGCCGGAATGCACTCACTGTTAATGTGTCATTGTTCACGTCTGTTTTAGAAGTTACGAGCCACGATCGGGCGATTGTGGCTCGACATAATTGGCAACGGGACTCCCGTTGGCCGTGTGCCTACGGCACGGCAACACGCACCCGGTCAAACAGACAAACGGTCAAGACAGTCACTATAAGAACTTTTATACCATAGATTACAAATAACTATACACAAAATAGCCTATACAACGTTATTCTATACTTGGTTATGTTCTAGACTTTCAGTTAAAATATTCAGCTCGGCCTATATCCTTAGCAATGTTTTGGACCTTTTATGCGTATTAAATTTGGTGCATGCATTGCACGTATGTGATTGTATGCCTGCTTATACCTGTCTAGAGAGCAGTTCGGCATTGAGCAGTGTATGGACAGACAACGCGCCGTTCTGTCCTATGTCGTCGTATGTTGTTCGTCGGATGCTTATTCTGTCTCGCTCGTTCTGAACAGCTGCAGCCAATACGGGAACAAGGGTAAAGGCAGAGGTAGTCATGTAGGACACTTGATATAGCGCCTCTTCACGACGGAACTTCGTCGCAGAAGCGCTCAGGTATGGCACCCGTTGTCAAGTGATCGAACATATTTATTTAATTATTATAAAATCGTACACGAAGTACATGACAGACAGACATACAGTAAGAACAATAAAAACAGTAAAAGAGAGCACTAGGCCTAAACACAAACACTGGATATAACGTCATCTATAAGATCACGTGACAACCATGTAAGCAATGATAAAAACCATCCCTAACCGTAATAATCTCAGACAGCAAATTTGGTGATGCACCACGCGTACAGTTGGTATAGAACGAGTGAAATGAGATTCTATAATATTATTCATCTGACTAGAAAACACTTTGTCAACATCACACTTGTATAGATGCGGACAGAACATTACTTTTTTGCCAAATACAGGAATTGCTACGACCATAATTAATATGATAGTGAGAAATAAATTTAAAATATCTGAATCACGGGAAAGATATCTGTGTACAAATCTAAGTGAGCGTGCGAATAATTGGTCAAATATGGGAAGACTCCGGCACAATAAAGGCAAGAGATAGCAGTGCGTTCGGCAGGGCAGTTCCCACATTTTGCGAATACCTTTCCTCCACGCAGTGCACAAGCCCCCTGAACCTCGTCATCCGACAGGCACCACAATTCACCACCACAGAAACTTGTACAGTATGACCGGAATAATCTATACTTAGTGTGAGAATTCAAGATATTAAAATAACACAAGACGTTATTTACTTGGCCAATAAAAGCACTTTGTCTGTGACTAACATTCTCATTATTATCCATAAACCAGTATACCTGCCATCCACGCGTTTAAACACGAATGAAATGAGCCATACCTGCCTTTGCCTTCCCACCCGCAGCTGGTCCTCATTTACCGATTTAGAATGGACGGAAGGCTGAGTTGGCCTAGGCAGGCACCGCAACGGTAAGCAGTCTGCCCAGGAACATTACATGGAGATATCACAGCTGTTCAATCTGCCACGCCTCACTGGGCAAGTGGGTGTAAGCATAACCCACAGCTGCTGCCCGGAGCGCTGGGGCCAAGCGTCGAACCCTGACCTCTTGGATATTAATAATATTGTCGGTTTGTTTGTCCAGAATCTACAGCTTACATCACTAGCAATCTTCAGTTAACTCAATTACCCACAACGAGTTGTCCCGAAAGCGAACTAGGCTAACATCTAACCAGCTAACTAACTTGCGCGGCCCAGGTTCAGTCAAGTGGTTTGGCTCGGTTTGGCTGGGTTTGACGGGCATGCTATGAGATTAAATTCTCAGGCAGCTATGGAAGATTTGACTGTGTCTGAACGGTTCCATGCGGTAGATTAAGCTTGACTCATGTAGTCGGCTTTTAATATAGCCAGACTTTCCTTTTCTTTAACATCATTTTGGAGAAGAACGTCAGATTTTAACTTATTGGACATAGGCCAAAGTTTCTTACGAAACTAATCCGCTTCCAGTAACATTTTCAATTAACGGAAGCAAACAAATAAATGAAACTTAATATAGGCCTAACTGGTCTTTAAGCTGAACAATGCTGTAGATTTTCAGGCATTAGGCCCATCTACTGTCAATGTCAGTTATATGTTAATAGACTGCATTTTTGTGCAGCGAGAAAATGGCGACAAGATTGTTTAGCTCATATGACGCCAATCTAGAAAATGGGAACAGGTAATTTCAGTACCTTCTTTGCGCATGCCTGCCCGAAAGCACTTGCGCAGTCGGCAGTAGCGACACTGGTTGCGTTTATCCTTGTCGACGACGCAGCTTCGCTGAAAACGACACGTGTAGACGTGACTCTTGCGCACCGACCGTCGGAAGAATCCCTTACAACCGTCGCACGACGACGCGCCGTAGTGTTTGCCGGTCGCTCGGTCGTTACAGATCGCACAGCTGGTGCTCTGTGCGGGACTGGCAGCCCCCGAGAAGTGGCCACCGGTCGTCGAGGCGTCGTCGAACGCGGCTTGCACAGCGGCACCGGTACTGTAGTGCAGATCACTGCCGCCGCTAGTGCAGCCTCCCAGGTCCACGTAACACATCTCCTGTCCGTCTGTATACAGGCACAATTACAACATTAACACGACAATCAATATCATCCGTTACACTCACTGTTACCAGACAAGAACAGTCATGATTACGACCTGCGACGTCGGCGCCATGATCGCATCCTCTCACACAATGATGATCAGCGCAACTTTGTTCACAGACAAATTCATAAATACAGTTATTAAATATTTTCTCTTATTATTATTCCATTATTTAATTGCGTTCTCTCAATTTCTAATAAACGAATATTTTGTTATGTTATGTTATGATAAAGCTGCAACAATTGCTACTTGTCCCTGGTATCGAAGAAAAGTGGGGCTTGAAAACATGCAACCGAAGTGTCCGTCCGTTCTTGTATTCACTTGACATATACATAAATGTTTATTCACCAAAGTCACGGGAGCACAAACACGTACGGTCGGAAAACAGACACAAACGAAAGAAGAAAACACATAATGATAGCCTTAACTATACACGGAGATGACACGTTTGATTAAAGTATTGTCACAGTGATCAAGTCTCTGTAAGACTTATAAACTGTTCTTTACGGCGAGACAATGTAACACTCGGCAATTCAATACCAAACATTTACTGTATTACTAGTTTGGAATAGCTTCATTAAAAACCTGTTAAGAACAAAGTCAATGGAATTAGTACCAAGTTATATCTTAAAAGCAGCGATCAAACTAACTAGTTTCACATTAAACAACCGATTAGGGCAGATACAGCATCTATATACATGTAGGCTAGGCTTACGCATGGAGCGCGACAAGATTCCATTCCACTGTTTGTACACAGATATAGTCTAATAGACCGCAATTGCTATACCATCGAATTAAAAGTTAATTGTTTGAGCTCAAAGGCGTCATACAGTTTGAAAGAGCTGAAACAGAAAATATCTGCATCAAAATGGAGGCATTTGAGCTCTGATAACGTCGTCAGCATTGACTAAATCCAAGGATGTGCTCAAGTTAATAACTCTATGCATCTCACATGTGCAGTTCTATACAAGCGCCACATGAAAGAGATGTTCTTCGCAATAAAGCACAACAATCCAGAAAACCGTCAATTAAAGCTGCAGTGTAGGCAACTACTGTAGGCCTACAGCTGCATGCACTAACAGCTAAACTATAGATCGATAAGCGAATAAACTTAAATTTCGTATAGGCCTAAGCTTACTGAATAGTCTACAGTTTATATAGGCTCTACTTCAAGTTATTTGGTCGCCGACAAAGTTCGAAGTCACTCTGCAGTCGCGGTTGACCAACGTTCCAAAGGCGAACTGCGGCAACACCACATGTTCAGACTGACTTACCGTTGATGCAGGACGACGTCGCTGTCGACGCTGACGACCTATAAACCGCTGCAGTCATCTTTGCGTTGCGTCGCCGATCTTCGAGCGGTCACGAACTTCACTTTGTTGTGCTCGTCGCGTTTCTTATTCGACTTCAAACTCGCACGTACACACGATGACTGATCGACTTGGTATAAAGTACGAAGAGACGTTGACGCGACGCCCTCGACGCGTATATATGCGCCGGAGGACGCCTGCCTGCTTGCTTCAACGGCGTCTTGCAGTCGTTGGATGCGGACGGTGTGTGGTCGGGGCCAGTGCGCTATTGGTCGGCGCCGGTAAGTCGTGAATATTCATGCTATAGATAACGGCGACGCTGTTTTGCGGGTGGTACGACCACAGAGAGTGAGTGGCGGGGGGACCGCAAGCCATACATGCGGCGCTTCGTGCAGAGAGCGGTGACGCTGCGCCGTGGATACAGTTCTTGAAACAGCTTCTCTACGCGCCGGCCACATAGACCCTGAACGTTTGCGTGTGATTACGCAAAACGGATAAATAAATACAGGGTGGGCCACTAAAACCGACCATTCAAATTATGGTGTTTATACTCCACGTGCACATCGTCGTTTCTTTCTACACAAGACGAAACCAAAACCTGACAAATGTGTTAAAATTTTATATAGAAATATTACGAAATATTATTATTAGAAATATTATTATAAAATCGAAGCACCCTGGCGTGTTTGTGTCCATGGCAGCTTCTCGCAGCAGCCAGAGCTGAGAGATATCGCTGTCAGGTTTATCATTTCTCTTGGACTTCTGCTAGACCCTGTGTTGACTTCTTGACTTCATATTAACTCAGTCATATGCCTGTAATTCTGTTCTAATCTGGCAGTCTGCAGTCATTTTGCATTGATCTTCAACAGAGCTGACAGCCCACTTCTTGACTGAAACTCTTTAGAAATGCGTTTTGTACTTCATCCCTTAGTTTGATAGACATATTTAATGAAAGTTTTTCTTCGCAGGTAAACAGTATGCGTGTCAACAAATTGCTGAAAAAAACTCAGCAAAAAAATAGAAATCTTAAGTTTCATTCGAGGTCACTTTTCACGGAAAATACTGCCAACAGACAAAGCTGGTAGTGGTACCGTGAAAGTTTCACGGAAGATCACAACACAACACCGTCAACTATCTTCCATGAAATGTTTACATAAGATAGCACAAAGTCAAATTAATACCACGGTGACGTAACGTTATGCCAAAACTCCATTCTGTTTTCTTTAGAGTTGGGTCGTTTTCATTTATTCGTGCTCGAACGATACCAGTCGCATACATCTTTTAAAGATCTGTTCAAAAGTCATGTCGATTTGTCGGAATGCATCTTGACTTTTACTTCTAACTAAACGTTAAAATAAGATAATTGACTCATTATGGGGGGTCGATTTTTTGGCCGATTTGGTAGATTTTGCTGTTGTTGCTGTACTTCGCTATTTCCTTCATTCACAGCCTATCTTATCGCAAACATCAAGTGGTTAGAAGCGACAAGCTATATTATGTCTCCGCTAATTCATGTGTATAGTGCAATTCGTGAAAAGAAGCTTGCAGCGTCATACAGGCCTACGTAGGCCTATAGTTAGAAAAGGCTGCAGGAAAAATAGCTTATGTCTATATATAGAACAAGCAATAATAATAAACTATGTGTACAAAAATTGATATTTTTATAAAAGTTACAATATAGATAAACTGTTGTATACTTCGACAATGTCATTCTGTGTATCCGCAAACTTGTACAACTTTTGTTAAGGCGCGCATTAAGTCACCAGAAGAGGTAGTAGGACCTAAATTTGTATTCTTTCCAGCGGTGAAAGAATTTTGAAGGTCCGTTAATATTTAGACAGAGTTAGAGCTAATAACGTTCTAGGTGCGGAAGTTTGAAGTTTTTTTGGGACACAGTGTAACGATTGAAGTGACTTTTTTTCTCGCAAGTATTTGTCCACATTGGAACGTTTGATATTAAGACAGTTCGACGCCACGTGGGGCAGGACATGTGATGAGTGTCGTAACTATTGAGCAAGTAGTTGAATAGTTGAGCATTAACGGATTAATGAGTAGGTGCGAACGCCCGTGCACGGCCGTGGTATTATGCGAACGCTTGAGCACGAATAAAGCCGAAGCTGAAGCAACTGAACATACAGTTTTCATTGTACGGGACTGTCCCTAAAACAGTGAAGAAAATGAGTCGGGATCACAGGCCTGCGTGTATGCGGTGTTTGTTGGCGACACATTTTCGCCGTCAGCCCTCTTTCATGTTTGCGTGCGCTGCAGACCGCTGTTAGTACACGAGCTGCGACAAAGCAAACTCCAGCGTTGTTTGAGCAACTTTTTAATTTACCGTAACGGCAGCACAAAACAAGATAACAAAATTAAAAAGCAAACAAGCAAGTTAACAAATTCAACCACAATCAAGCTATTTACAATCCCGACACCGAAACATCGCTTATGTATACTTACGTATACATTTTTACAGTCGTATTAGCAAATAGCCGACAAATATCATTCTCATTTGCACAGTAGGCCATTTATAATAATTTTTATTTACGTTTAACAGTGCATGATTTTACATGAGTGATACCAAAATACAGCCGACACTGTTGAACGACATTGACCGATTTAGTACAAATCACTTTCATGAGAACTCTACATAGAGTTAATTCTACCGTTTTTTCTTGGGTTTCGTTTAATTACTGGGCGTGTGCTTCAATAGCAGCTCGATTGAACAGCTTTTTTATAAAGTTATTTGTAACTAAAATATCAAACTGCTAAGTATTGCAAAAATTTCTTTGGCTTTTTTGCTCAGTGTATGTTTTATGATTTTCGTACCCTAAAATTCCCGATTTTTACAAAATTGCCTCATGGACTTATCAGGGTGGGCCAAGCGTGTAAAGAAATTTGAGCTAAGTTTTAATATGCTTAGCCTACATTGTCTGCTGTGTAACCATATTATTTTTGTCACGTGTCCTGTTGTATGTGTGCACAGACGATTCTGTGCCATATTGTTGCTTATTTATTTTGGTTTTCCTATTTTTGCTGTCATGTAGCCTATTTGGTGAATAAAGATGTCTAATAGTGTAGCCTAGACGATGCCTATAACTCTTTAACACTAAATCATCGGGATACCGTGCTACTGCTGAATCACGTCGTCGTCTCACCAGTTTAACAACTTACACCGATATCGTGAAAAGATTAATCATATACTAATAGTACTATTCTTAGGCCTAAGTGTTGTAGAGCGTGTCGTTAAGCGCCTCGTTGACCGTGGCAATTCCTGATCTGTGAAACTTGTGATCTACTGCAGCTGACGCCTCCGACAGTATAATACACTGTTTTAATAGTCGTGAGAATTTTGTTATTATCAGCCATTAGTAGCATGTTCTACCACACAATTCCACAACAACGTCTAAGAAAAACACTGCAGGAAAACATGATATAAACACTGCTAGACGATCTCGCCGCTAACGTACAAGGCGTAAAGATGGTTCTGTGCGCGATATATAAACTGTTCAAGAATTGTTTGTCTTCGGTAATAAATTACGCCAGAAAAACGTCACACTATAGCGTGACATTGGCGTGATGGATGTGATGGTGAGAGAAACAGATCAGCAATAAACTGACGCGGGCAAGGCGCCGGCTGCTGCTGCTGGCCACGTGAAGGCGAGACACGACGTAATTTAAAAACTTACTGGCTGCTACTGTTATGTAGGGCTTCACTGTGCAAAAACGGCCGAACAAATCAAATCCTGTTTAGGGTGAACACTCTTAGGGGCCGAAGGAACATATTGCGTTAGACGGGAGTCCTGATCCCTACAGCGAATGGAGGGAGATTGGGGAGAATTATGCCCATTGTGGACTTTCTACGTGTCTCATGATTGGCAGAAGCTAAAGACTTGCAATTTTGTTTGTTTATTTATTTATTTAAAACTCTCTAAGCATACACATACCTGACAATAAAAGGGCGTTTATAGAGGGCTGGGGGCCCTAACCAAAACTATGCAAAAGTAAGCCATGCGGAAGTCGGGGGCGGGGCCCCTTCGTATTTCCCGAATAACTACAGCTTGACACTTGATGTTTTGCGCACATATATCCATGGCTGGAGTCCTAACCAAACCTATGCAAAACTAGATCATAGCAGGGCGGGGTCAGGTATATGTGATCTACTTCCGAAAACAACACAATGACTGTGGCGCATCGGTCTTTAGCAAACATCATCATCATATTCGTTTATTAGTACAACAGTTGACAAAACGCAACTTTGCCATAGAGCTAAAATAAATGTAATAATATATCTATAATATACTGATTACATAGAGGTGTAACATAAGATGTAAACTTAGCGTCCAATAGCAATAACAATAAGTGAACAGTAACCGGGTGTTGGATTAAAACAATTATTTCTGAGAAGTAATGGAGGGCCCTGGGTATTAATAGGTGTTTTTAAAGGCTAGTCTATGTATGAAGTTATGGTGGTCCATGGTGCAGGAAAGGAAAAGGTTATGTTGGTCTTCAGCAACTGGCGGAACACTACTCAGTGAGGATATAGCTATACCGACTGAGATAATCCTGCGAGAAACGAGTGAATTAAGGCATGCTGTTGGTATAGATAGGTGCGTGCATATTTACCGATTAGCGGAGACAATCAGCGAAATAAGCTCAGCTTGCAGTCGATGACGTAGCGGCTGCTGCGTTTGTCCGTCCACCTCGGATTAACACGAAGTAGTTGACACGCGCACATGCTCGCATCACGTGTGTGAGTGAACACAATAGTTTTTGTCAACATTTCCACCGCCCCTCGATCTCGATCGACTGTGTTGTATAATGTAGCATTTAGCCCGAATCTTTCGTTTGTCGTTGTGATTAGCTCTCTAAGTCGTATGCCAGAATTGACCGCGAAATCATTGGCATTAGTTGACTCTTGCTGTTACGGACGCCAGCGAAGTATTATGTCATCGATTGTAACAATTCGAGTTTAGTGCAAATGTTCCAGTCTCTGAAGCGTCAATACTAACATACATCGCATATTCCGTGCATTGAGGGCGCTGAAAATGCAAGAGTGGAAAATGCAGGAGTATACAGCATGGATGGAAAATGCAGGAGTAAACAGCATGGATGGAAAATGCAGGAGAGAAAAATGCAGGAGCGATGACAGATGGAGAGCCATCAGTATAGGAAACTATAAGATACCAGTAGTGTAAGCTACAGCGAATCGGTCTCAGGCAGTCTGTGAACAATGCTCAGCGAACAGGTATGCACATCAAAGCAGTATTGCGACCAACGAACTGAGCAGAGAAGGTTATTGTGTTAATTACGGCAAAGACACAAAAGCCGTCCCTGAGTAGGCCTACATGCCTACCGTAT
>Ga0126335_1002386_pt1 | contig 11199 bp, 3 predicted proteins | sample OlaspJWI45metaG_FD_108409 | JGI IMG/M metagenome (GOLD analysis project Ga0126335, IMG submission 108409) | Marine gutless worms symbiont microbial communities from Oahu, Hawaii - Olavius sp. 1 OAHU.JWI-45 metaG | ecosystem: Host-associated > Annelida > Digestive system > Unclassified | place... | reverse complement strand
GCTGCTGCTGCTGCTGCTGAAGTATGTGAGGTGACTACCAGACCACATGGCCCATGTGTTTACTGCAGTCTGTCAACCTACAGGCCTACGTACGTACGTGAACTGACTGCTGGTGTGGCTGGTGACACATCCGGGCTGCACTACAGCGCTGGTATGCCGTCAATGCGATATGGCAGTGATAGGTGATAGGGCGGCAAGGCACCTGGATGCTTAGACGTCTTGAGTCTGCAGTCTGCAGTGCAGTGTGCGGGGTGGTGGGATGTGATCTACTGTATACGACGTTCACACTCGGCAGTCGCTACTGCCTGCGTCCCAGTCCCACTCTGCTGCTAGCAAGTGTCGCACGGTCGCACATACGGTATATGCGCCGGTCTACGCCCTGCAGCAGCAGCAGTCTGTCGCTCTGTCGCTCGCTGAGAACTTGCTGATTGACGTATTTACGTATACACGTCAGCTGCTTTGCCAGTGAGCAAGCCAGCGCTATACGGCTGTCAACTCGCAGTTGCAGCCACTCCTATTAGTCAGTCTAGCCGCTCGAGTCGCAGGTTTCATTCGTTTCAAGCATAAACTGATGCTTCTGAGAACCGTAGCTTACTATAATTATATGTTTACCTCTTGTTTAGTTGTTCCATTTGTTGATTTATCATACAGCATGTCTATTAACCACAGCCTCCACTCATTGTAACCCACCCACATGTTGTGCAAGATGTCAACGGCCTGAGAAATTCCCAGCCCTTCCACTCAATCAGAACCAACACAAATAAGTTCCACAAATCTTTCCTGCCCTACTGTCTGGACAACGTCACATAGCCACAGTCTCTTTAAAGAATCTCGTCATCTCACTATAGTCATTAAACAGTGATACTTTGACTAATTTTAGGTCGCATCGAGTACACGGGATACAGGCTGTTGCGATTGATGTCCCCGTCGACTGCCACCCTGATAGTCATGCTGGTGGGATGTACAAAACCGGCTAGACGGATCAACGTCCTGCTTAGGGTGTAGTTTCGTGGGGACATAGGAAGCATATCGGAGAGGGGGTTCTATGTGGCCTTTGTCTAATTACTTTGGCCACTTTTTACTCACGATATATAGACAGTAAACTATTATGACAATTGATTTGTATTTATAGTAGGCCTACTAGTTCATAATGTTCATTGTTAATTTACAAATCTTCTGTGTGCAATCCAGCATTCGTGCTGTAAAAGGAAATAAACAGTTATGATGTCGAACGTGCATCATCATCGCGGTGACTTTCATGAAGTTTTACGAGTAGCGAGGTGGCGCCCAGTTCCGAGTTCGGGTTGGTAAATATTTAATAAATGAATGTCCGCCCACAGTATATACGATAGCCGAAAACTACCAGAATTCGTGGGTAACTACGCAGTTCTGCTACTGCTGCTGCTGCTGCTGCTATGACATAGGGCTGGAACCAGGTCACCTAGAGGCTAGAAGTGTAACCAGTGATCAGTAAGTCGAACCAGTGAAGTTTGGTCTGTATCGCGCACTACGCAGACTTAAGTATAATCTCGGGGATTACGCAGTCGTATCACACGACCACGTAATCACGTATAGCCGTCGATGATGATAGTGACGATGATGATGATGGCCACTTGATGCAGCAGCCACTTGTTCACCCGGCAGGCTGGCTGAGCGAGAGATGCTGAGGGCATGCACCGGGTGTTGAGGTGAAAGGTGTGCTAGCACAGCCGTACAGCAATGCATGCGGTGCAGAGACCTGTGAAGCGTATCTTCATCAACGCACGGGCACCGGTCGACAGGGCAGAACACCGGACGTACCGCTGTAGTGGGTCGGCGAGCCGGGCCCCCGTCGTTATCTCGCCAAGCTGGCTGGCAGTTGTCCCGTACGTAGGTCCGTGCGTCGCGGTCGCTCAGCGCCAGCAACCTGCACGGATACTTACACTCCTACAGTCTAGTGTCTACGGACGAACTGACAGACCTTTAGTGATGAGAACCAGGTGTCATGTCACGTCGTTGTCAGTCTGTCTGTACCAACAAGGCTCGGCATCACCGCATGACGCTCTGCGTGTGCTCGGTAGTTCGCACTTGGCTGGTCTTGTCCTGCCGTGTCCATGATGTGGCAGAATCACTCACATTTTGCCAGGACGTCGCTGCACTTGCTGTGAGGCGCTCATGACTTCAGCTATACGGTACTGTAGGCCCCCTATACATGTTAGCAGAAAGAACCTTAAGACAACGAAAACTGAAATGTTTTCTACTAATCAGCCGTTTTCGTGCGCGTCTAACGTATTAGATTGCCTTCACAATTCCGTCCGTCTGTCTGTCCGCCTGTCGCTTTGGTGTACCACACCAAAACGATTTAAAATATCTAAATGCGGTTTGCACCGTACGACACCCTGATGTTTGAGGATTCTTTTCGCAAATTTCGTAGTCGTACATTTAGAGAGGTCCACGTGGTGCTGGCGTCGATTATTGGGAGTTAGCTGGAGGGAACATCGAACCAATGAATCAATCTTGGACGAGATGGGGCTGGAAAAGGGGCTGATGAAGAGTGTTGCCAGGCTGAAGTTACAGTATTTCGGACACGTGGTGAGAGGAAGCGCAGGCGAGCTTTCGCTGATCATACTAGAAGGAGCAGTAAATGGAACAAGACACCAAGGAGCACCTCGTATATCCTGGATCCACAATGTGCTGAAATGGGGTGACAGGACCTATGGGGAATTAAAAGCGCTGGCACAAGATCGAAAGAAATGGAGGAGGTTGTCGTGGGAGTTCTCATCAGCCGCCGAACTTCTACAATGAAGAAGACACCCAAAGCAGAAGAACGCCAAACAAATGCGTTAACAGGGTACCCAGCCAGCCTGTTGACAGCGAAAAATTGACCAATAAACTGCGACATCTCGGAAACGGTGTACGGTACGATAAGTTTGTATGATTCACTAATAGGAAGTTGTATGTTGGCTTTCGACTAGAACCAAGATCGGTGACATTATTACTGTTCATATTTATTGTACACATAGTCTGTTTCCGTCAAGTGTTGGTTGTATTAACGCGCCTCTGTTGTTCAGAGAACTACTGATAGCGTTCGCGCTGTGCTCAGGTTGGCGTCGTGCTGCACTGACGAAAGTAACACTGACTGTACGGTACAAGCGTGTACGCGGTACGGGTTGGGTATACGTGTGTCTGTGTTTCTGGTCTGGTCTGGTGGGCATAGCCACAGCGAGCGGCTAACAGCAGTCAGTGCTAGAGGTGAGGACTTGGTACCTTGATACCGGCATGGCATGGCCCGCAGTACAGGGGACAAACCCCGCCGAGCCGAGCCAACTGATGGGCTCAGCATCACCGCGCCAGGTTGCTGCTGTTGCTGGTGTAGCGAGCGGGCAGGCGACACACCTAGTGGACTGGCCTTCGCTCAGCCTCCCGCTGCGTGGCGCCACCAGCACAGCTGATACGGATGTCAGGCCCGTAGTTTCAGTGGCGTCGGTGCTGGCTGCGTCAGTGTCGTAGATGGGTGTGCGGTGTTGGACGTACTTTCGACTTGTCAAGTCAACTGACGTCTGTGTGGCGATATGCTCGAGAGATGACGCGTCACTGACTGAATAACTTAATGATTACACGACGATTTCACTTAGACGACTATCACAGGTGAGGTGAGTGAGTCGCTGTCGCTCGGTGATGTCCTGTACTGTCTACTGTCTGTAGTCTCGGGATGCTTTATACAACGTTGTACAGTTCGATTTGTTTCCTAGCCATTCGGCTGCCTGAGTTCAGGCCTATACTCATTACTGCCTGTCACCAAGCTGCTGTCCGATTTGTAAAAAAGAGAGTTGGATAGCAACACTTGTTATATGTTCACAAAATATGATTACTCTGCTGAAACTGAAAACATGTCAGACATCATTATTAGAGATTCACCACAATGATAAGAATTTTTTAGTATTATCAAACTGCTGTATAATTGCTGGCTGAGGTGTCGCGCTTACAAACGTAGTGCACACTCAATCTGCTTTCATAATTTAGCTGTGATGCTTGCAGAAACTTGTTGCTGCTAGATACAAAATTTTCTACTGCTTGTTACTGTACTTAGCCTACTTTCATTTTTTATTTTTTCCTTGTTGTTCTCTGTGCATTGGTGAATAAAGTTGATTATAAATCATTTTCTCGTGTCTTTATATTCTTTTTCTCCACAAATCACTATATTGTAAGCTACATCAGTTGTAAAACTCTTATGGTAGATTTGCCTGTTTGGCCTTGCAGCTAAGCATATGCATTTTTGCTTTGCGTAGTCAAACTCAAAATATTCTAAAGACGGCTGCGACTGAGTTGAGCTGGCCTGGCAAGTTGTTACGTAGATATGGGTGAAGTGACGTAACGGTAACAGTAACCTGCTAAGCAACTACTGCATGGCGTCTGCGGTGGTGCCAGTATTCTGTGCTGCTGCGTGCTGTAAACGTCAGTGCTACTGAGTCCAGTCAGTGGAGTCTTTGAGTTTTATCAGCATGTGTTGTACAGCGAGTGAACTGAGCGGCGGCGGCACGGAATGACTGAAGTCGTTAGTGTTGGGCGGTACTGAACTACTGATTGCTGCTAGTGCAGCTGGCTCAGCTCACCTCACCTCACGTCACCGTCTGGTCTGCTCTCGACTGGTGTGGTGGTCCTGTCCGTCTTATCAGACAAGCACCGACTGCTCTGCTGATGGCAGTGCAGTATACCGTGCGTCTTGTGTGGCTGTTGTCAGTGAACAACCTGCAGTGTTCACTGGTGCTGTCGAGTCACTGACCGTATACCGTTATTCCACAGTTACTTCAGTATTAAACATCTGTCGCTAACCTGGCCGGCCGCTGTGTTGAGAAACTTGATATAATTGAAAGACCGTAATATAATACTTAACACGGAGTATGTCGTCCAAGGTCGTCCGTCGTCTGGTAAACAGCCGCACCCAGACTTCTTATTAGTTGAGTGCAAACTGTTAACAAAATTCGTTATCGATCAAAGTGCATTTCTTTCATTTTAGCTTTTCGGCACTCGACGCAATTTCGCCTGTCTGTCTGTCCTGTTCGTCACACTAGTGATCCACGCCGAAACGGTTTGGAATATCAAAATATTGCTTTGCACCACATGACCCACTGATGCTTGGCGATTGTTGTGGTACCGAGTATGACGTTATGGTGCCCCGATAAGTTGAATTCACTTTGGATTCATGGTTGGGTAGTACCATGACTTCGCACTACTGGCTTCAGACTAGGGCACTACAACGGCGTAGTACCATAAAAATCGACATTGTTCTGAGTGTTTGCGTCAAAGATGGACGTTTCGACTATGCCGTGATCTCCACTGACCAAGAAGACGCGCGCCATCTCTTGTGACAACAGTCAACAGATGTTTTAACTGTTCTGGCCCAAAAAACAGTTTGAAATTCAGTTCATCAGTGGACACATGCAAGCACACAGTTTGTACTCATCAGACTGCAGTCTGTTAACAAATAGATCAGCTACCGATATGAAGCACAGATAAAATGGGATTCTGCTAATGCTTTAAGCAAAGCACTTTTATTGCTGTGAATTATTTGAATGGACTAATTTGTGTCTCAGACTCACGGAGAAAGCAAGGTTGTGGAGTGCGGGTTACAGATTGGACACTGAGCGCGTGTTGCGGCTTGGATGCTGGCTGACTGGCTGGTGCACCTGCGAGCTAAATGCTACTTTGTCACGGCTGCGATGAGATGAGTGGACCGTAACCGGACACTGGCCGCCGGCCGGCCGAGCACCTGTTCACTCGCACTGATCTGCGGGTTGGCTGGTTAGGTAGCTGATCTGATGATGGCTCATCACACAGCCAGTGAGCTGCTGAATGTTCGTAGCCGGAACAGACAGACCAGCAGCTCGGTCTGTCTGCGGGCGGGCGACCGTGAACGACTGATCAATGACCGCCGGCTTGTTTGCTCTTTTCGCATCCACCCTGTCCACCTGCGAGTTTTTTTGTGTCCCTGGCTGTTAATCGTATGCTGGTAATGTACGGCGCATCTGTCGTGGACAGATGTGCTCGGAAGTGGAGAGGGGAGTTGACTGACCCCACACAGTGGCGGTGTTGCCATGAAGTACGTGATTGCTGTCTTTGTTAGGCGACGCCGGCGTCACTCGATGTGTGGTCCGTTATGTCTCTGTCAGTCGCCGACAAGTCTATCATTTACTTGTGACAAGTCGACCACAGTGTCTCGTTTTCAAGTGCTGCGTCAGAAAATTCAATAAAAGGAGTTTGTCAAAAGAGTTATGATGGATAAATTGAACCGTTACACTATGCGAACTATGGCATGTGGTTACAGTAATGTTTATTAGAATGTTCAGTAATAAATATTTTCAAAAAACTTGGTGTGGCGATAGGTTAGTTGTACGTCTACGTGCACATTCCGAATGTGTAATGGAAAACTTATGCTGTGACATGTTGTATGTCCGTGAGTTTCTCTGTCACTGTTGACTACTACGCTTGCCGCGTGGTCGGTTGTATCCATAGACCTCTTAAAATATATTAAGAGGTCTATGGTTGTATCAGACACCAGTGTCTATGAAAGACTTGTCAGTTGTCTTGTGTCTCGGCTGTACGTTACGTTACGTTATGTTGTGTACGTGACGTCACAGCTGCTGCTCACATGACGCATTCTCCCTCTCTCTCCAGTAGTGATTGTCTCTGTTGTCGAGAGCAGTTGCTCATCCTTGTCACAGTATGTACAGTGGCTGGAATGGTCAGTGCGTGCCTTCGTGCATGCGTCTCATTGATGGCTGTGTAATTGGACATTACACCGTCACCGAGACTCCACAAGTCGCACCGGCGCTGTGTGACGAATGTGTAGCAGCTTTGGAATTATTAACTTTCGAGTGAAACTGAACATTGCAACAGATATACAGTCTATGTGTGGCAACTGCAGTTAATTGGTCGATTAGTTTCAATTAATTACAGTTTTAGAAAATAATACCGGTAATTAAAATAATAAGTTTAGTATCTTAAGTTGTAAAAATTTTAAAATATAATTATAGTTTAATAATTTGTTCGCAGGTTTTAAGACAGTTGGAGATCTCTTCGGAGAGTCGACAGCTGTAATTAACTGAATAAGTGGAATTTGGTGAAAATTTTCATGGGCTGTGTATCAGTGTTAACACGTTGTGCTACCCGCCGATGATAATCTATTTTTCTGTAATGTGTGTGTGTGTGTGTCTGTGTGTCTGTGTCACGGCCGCTGATTGGTTCCTGTGACACTGACAGCCACCAACACCTACCTATTGCGGTGTATGATGATATTGATGATGATGACGGCAGTACTGTGTGGCCCGCCCACGATGCATGACGAGTTGATTGCTGCATGGCGATGATGGCTTGTAATTTCGTGCAGTGCATTCTGCTGGCTGCAGATGATCGATCTTTTGTCATTCGCTGATGATGGCTCCAGCTCAGCTCTTAGCACTAGGCTTAGCTCGTCGCCTCCCTCCACTCACGTAATAACTTTAAATCTTCAGCCGTCGCTGTCGGTGCGCGATATTACAGGTAGATGGATGAGTGATCGAGTACGTATTAAAAACTCGACGTGCGGTTGACTGATCTCAGTTAACTCTGCCAAATATTAAGCGTCGATGTCAGTATAACGTTTGCATGCGTCGTAACAGTGTACCTTGCATCGTCGCCCGACTTGTACTTGTACTTGTACTTGTAGTAGTCGGGTGGAAGAGTTCAGTGAGCCGCACTCTTTGTCCAGTCGATTCTTGACGTATTGACAGTAGTGGCGTTGACGACAGTTTCAGGTAGTTTGGTCCAGTGTCGTACCAACTTGTTCCAGTTCCTGCAGCATGCAGTTTGTGGAACTGACGATATGTTCTTCTACTGCTGTTGATTTTAGTCAACCATGATGACGTGTTCGTTGTCTGACGCTGTAGTTTGTCGGTGACGCACGTGTACTGCAGCATACTGGTGAGATGGTCATCTTCATGGCGGTGCTGACATTACATTGTGTCCGTCACAGTCCGTCTTGTGTCTGTGCCGCCCGACGACGCTTTGTGGACAGTTCTCGTTTGTGTGAATTGTTGTCGTTAAGTGGCATTTACTGCCAAGTGCTGCTGTACTGCAGTCCGCTGGTCGGCGGCGTTTAGTCGTCTTTGTGTCGCCCCGCTGGCTGGCACTGAGTGCGACACAAGTGTGATAAATTGAGCACAGAGCATGAAGGAAGCTGGTCGTCAGCTGGCCGTGTCACTCCGTGCAACGTATGCAGCCCTACGTGATGACACGGGAAGGATGACGAGAATAGAGCAGAGATTGATAAGAAGTCTCTCGAGTTGAGCCAGTCGAGTTGTCCGTGTGTGCGTGATTGGCTGCATGGCTGTACGTGTGTCTGTCCATTCAGTGTCCACTGTACAGCGCGTCACTCGACTGGCCAACACGGCGGGCGACATTTTACCGTACCGTACGTGTACATGTATCTCTGACTGTCACTGCTCGTGTCTAATGGTTGTGTGTACCAATAAAATATGAATGTCAATGTCAACGTCAGTGTTAATTTATATTGCGCATAATATAAAAAGTATGCATGTTGGTAGGTTCGGTGGCTGATAGAGTTCAGTCAAGTCGTAATTCATTGTCCTGTTCTTCGCCTGTCCGTGCATGTAACTGCAGCTCTGTCGTCTCCATACAGAGCATGGAGAGGGGTAATGCTTGTGTTGCGTTAATGTTGTAGGTTAGTGTCGTTGCAGTCGACAGATGGCGCCTCTCTATGAGTTGTATACTGATACAGTGGCCGATATACCGTTGTTAGCAATGACGCTTGATGAGTGTTGCTATGACGTCACCTTCCTGGTGTGCACGCACAGTTTCATTGACACCGTTATCATAGCTGTTGGGCATTTGTTGGTTTGACTAGATATGAATTACATGTAGCCTATTTGCAGTTGCAACTCGCGTAGCGGCGTAGTTGCACACGACTGTCTGTCTGTCTGTCGTTATACGATAACTTTCGACATCCTTTACCTTGAAAGTTCATTTTTTTGGTGTGCCCGTTCCAACAGTACACCTTGTGTTCATGTATCGAGGTCTTCGGGTCCAGGTCGCACGAGCATTGCACGCACGCGTGTTGTTCGCCTTTGATTTAAAGGCAGTCTTGTTTCGTCATGTTGTTGCGTTGTTTACTCAACGTTTTTGTTTCCTGTTTATGTCAGTTGTAGGCCTACACTCAGAGTATATAAAACATAATAATAATAATAATAATAAACAGATTTGTATAGCGCCGTAAGGTCGTAACTTCAGAGGCAACGACAACAAAGCGAACAAACTGTAGCACCTTGAACCATAAGCAACAAGTCGGTAGATGTAGCTGTATGCAGCTGGATGTACGGGTGCGTTGACAACCGGGATAATAACATAGAGAATTAACGTGTTGTCTCAAGATGCGACGTGAGACATGGTGTTGTCTCAGCGGTCGTCAGTGCGCCTGCAGCAGCAGCAGTGACTGAGTGACACATGGCCGTCAGCCACTCATACATCATATCTGTCAGTTTATGTTGAGGATGACATGTACTGCTGCTGCTGCTGCCGATGATGATGATGATGATGCTGGGTGGTGCTGGTGTGCAGATTGTGCTCCGCCGACGACGACGTCATTGTCTTGACGCCAAGTGGGTGGCCGAGGGCGCTGCAAGTCAGCCGTGATTTATCTACGCACTTGTTACTTGTATTGCCGCTCACTCCCTGCCACGTCGCTGGCATACTGCTTGACTGACGATCGCTGGATGAATGTAGCCAGTCACAACGGCCGACCGTCCGTCGGAGTCGCGAGGCGGCCGGTTCAGCTTAGTGACTGATGACTTCTATACGCGCCGCAGTCGCTGTCCTCCGTGACTTGGATCACCCTTTCTGGTGTCATCCGTATTGTCCGATTTCGCTGATATTTGCGACACTGATGCATCCAAGAATCCCCGAAAGATTCCGCATGTCAAAACGGGACCAGAGGTAGAAATGAGCCGTGAGTTCTGAGTGGTCACCATGTGGAATTGCTCGGCCCCGAATCAAGACATCAGCACCAACTTTAGAAGTTTAGACAAGATACTTAGCAGAGATGCTAAGATATCGCGACATGCGAACCAATCGACACAGTAACCTAGCCCTAACCTTAACCTTAACCCTTACTAACACTATCCGTAATCCCTAAACGCTAGCACTAACCGGAACCCTAATTCTAACCCTAAGCTTAACCATAAACTGGAAGTCGACCGGTGCGAATCATTACCTGACACAACGGGAATGTGAGGGGGTGCAAACCTACACTAGACCCGTCAGTGAATTCAGAAAAAATGGGTTACTGTAAAGTATTTGTGTAACTTCAATTGCTACCTGTTATACTCTACCTTACACGCCGAAAATTAATAAATGCATACGTACCTGACAGAACATCGTTGGAATAATTCCGACTCGAAGAGCAATTTTCACACACGACCAACGCCATTTTGCATGGAAGACTACTACTAAAATAAGCAAACTAGCAAGCCGCAAAACTTTGACAAAGTGCAAAACAGGCCAAGAGCATCGATCTCTTCCACAGAGGAATTCCAGATCGCACGATATTACGATCCGGGTCGGCTTGTGAATGCAGGTAGCCAAAGGATCTCTCTGTCCTATCGTGTCACAGTTTTTGCACTATGTGATCACAATTCACCAACGTTACAGACGGACGGACGTCATGCTCATGGCATAGGCATGTCGCGCTAAAAACGGGGTCCCTGAAAACACCAACTGGTCGGCGCTGCATGGTCGCTATGTACAGTTGCAGCGAAATTCTCGGTGGCGGATGGCGTTACGTTGAAGTTGGTGTCTGAGTGATTGAACGTTTACTTCGTTTATCCGTTCATCCGTAGTGCCGTACTGCCTTGTGCCTGTCGGTTAGTCGCTTTACAGCGACGTACTGATATTTCACGGCGCAGCATGACAGTGACAGTGACATTGTAGCGTCGTCGTCGTCGTCAGCAGAGTTAATTGCGTCGTGCCGCAGTCCGTCCTGCACTGACCACGACGTCGTGCGTTATCTGGCCGCGGCCGCCGAGCGCTACTAATGACGTCATCTACGACGACGACCAGAGACGTGCAGTGATGAAGTCGACTGTGAACGCTCTGCTGCTGCTGCTGCCGCTGATTATGATGATGACAAACACTAGAGTCCACGTACCTCTATGTGTGTACTGTGCTGTT
>Ga0126335_1002385_pt1 | contig 11201 bp, 5 predicted proteins | sample OlaspJWI45metaG_FD_108409 | JGI IMG/M metagenome (GOLD analysis project Ga0126335, IMG submission 108409) | Marine gutless worms symbiont microbial communities from Oahu, Hawaii - Olavius sp. 1 OAHU.JWI-45 metaG | ecosystem: Host-associated > Annelida > Digestive system > Unclassified | place... | reverse complement strand
TCTCTCTCTCTCTCTCTCTCTCTCTCTCTCTCTCTCTCTCTCTCAAGCGGATAAGTACAGTGGGGCGAGACCATGCAGTGACCGAAACACAGTCGTCGCTAGCTTGTACTGGATGTACTCAGAAGAACACAGCAAGTAAAGATTGGCCAGCGTGTCAGCGGTCAAAGCACCGTAAGCCACATAATAAAAAATAAGCCAACGTTTGTGACACGGCGGAAAAATAAGCTAATTGTTTTCCATATAGGCAAACAAAATTCTGTAGAAATTAATTTATGTCAGTCAAGCATGTAACGTCCTCCAACAACTTCTGCAGTAGTGCAATTTCTCCAAAAGAACTAAATATTGTGACATTAAATTCTGCATTGACTGTTTAACTTTAAACCAAGTTACTTGCAAGAAATTTCGGTTTTCCGATATACCCCGCTGATGCAGCAATACTAACAGCGTTCTCGGGATGCAGAACATATGAAGCTGGTGAATTGTCAATTATGACAACCTGACTCAAGTCTCGACCTAGTCGACTCAGATCCTGCCACAGACACACACATAAATGATATTTTATATTTATTTGCAGAAAAACAATAAATAGACTATAACTAAAGAAAATAAAGGTGTGCACAGTAAACACTAAACTACTACACCGTGTCCGAAAAAAAATGGAACCGATAGTGTTTCGAGCATAACTTTGACAAACATTAATATATAGTTGTAATTTTTGCACGGACCCAAACTAACACAAGAAATGTCCGCTGCACCTAAACAGTGTCACTACTTTAACGCGTAAATTAAACAATGCTGTGACTTTTCCACATAAATAATAACCGACCACTGCAAAAAAATCAGACTGGAATATCAACTGTTAGAGTCAACTAGTCACCGAAGGCTTGTAAGGCTGCAGTTATCGCAAAAAACACAATGTCAGAATTAAAAGCAGTGCTCGAAATAATCACCACCTGCCCTGACACAATCTAAAAGATGACGACGCCACTGACGCACAGTTGCTTGCCCACTTGATGCGATGTTTGAGATCGTCGAGATCGGTGATGTGTGTTTTGTACACCTTCTCTTCAGTAAGCTCCACACACTGTAGTCAACCGGATTTAAATCTGGCGAATTTGGAGGCCACAGTAGCGGCAAAATGAACTCTGGCATTTCTCTTTCCAGGAACTCCACAGTAGTGCAAGCATTCTGATGACGTCAACTTACGTCATCATTACTTTGCATACTTTACTTTACGTAGCGACGGTACATTTTATAATTTTTAAGTTACCTTAAATGTGAAAATAAATTGTGCGAAATTTTTTTAAAATCTGTCAAAGTTATGCTTAAAATACTAGCGGTTCCACTTCTTTCTGGACACGGTGTTGAAACCATAAATATTTAGGTTAACATCAATTACGGTCAGTAATTTTAATCATTCGTTACGTTCAGCTGTTCCTTATTTTCAGTTCATGTTCAAGTATCGACGTTAAGGTCAAAGCAGTAGGAAATGCTCGTGGCAGTTTGCATTCAACTGAAAGACAATCTTACTATTATTAATTAATTAAATAATATTATTATCAAGAAGACTGTGTGACTGACCTTGACAAAACTTCCGCGGTGAAAGATGCAAGAGTCGCGGAAGAGGCGCGCATGAAACACACCCCACTTGTCAATCAAATCAGCAACTGGATCAGCGTACTGAAATACAAGACATACAGCAAATGTTCAGTTAACAGATGCCGACAGTAATCAGCTAAAGGTTAAATGTCAAAGTTGATAAGAAGCCAAAGTAAGTTGGCAGAGGCTGCATCGAATGCGTTTCCCCTCCCCTCAGCATAGGGGATCGGGACCCGTCTAACACAATGTTCCTTGGACCGCAAGAATGTTCACCCAAGCTAGGGCTGTTACAGTTTCCATTTCTGGTTCAAAACCATGTCCAGGCTACTAAAAAACAAGATTTCGGTTCGGGTCGGCTTTCACATAAAACTGTGGCTTCGTTGTTGGTTTCAAACCACTAACAGCTCCAGTTTTGCATAATGAAGTCGAGTTGAGCCACGTGACAGACGGACTGACAAACTAACGCCGCGATCATCAATAACAATAGTCTGCATCTTATGCATTTGATGCAGCATAAAAACGAATGTATATAGTGCCATGTAGTGCAAGAATCCACAAGCGCTTTGCCATGGGTCCAGTTAGCAGAGGCACGGTAAAATAAATGTTTTCAACTTTTCAGAGAATGGAGAAAAACAGTAACACAAGTACAGTTTACGACGTCAGCTGGTACTCTGTTGCACAGATTAGGGGCAGACATGCTGAAAGCTTAGATGCCACAAGCAGTTTGAGCTCAAGGAACACTGAGGAGCAGACGCAGCACGTGGTTGAGTGGAAACACAGAGGCCTGAATGACCAATAGCGCTGAAGGAAAAACAGCCGGTGTTAAGATGGAGCCAACACAGATTAGATTCACATACTGCAGCCATAACAACAAACAACGATGCCTTTAACACCGTATTTTGGCCGCAGATTTTCCGTACAGAATTACGATTCTCAGCAAAAAGTAGATGACATTTTCTGCTCAGATAATGCAATGTTGAAAATTAATAATTGTTGTCACACAATCTCTCTGATTGGTGATGGACGGACAATGCGGACAATTACTACAGCTGGCGTCGATGTTGTGGCAATTCAGCTACTAACCTTGGCCAGACTAGCGGTGAAGAGGACGCATTCAAACATCTCACCCATCTTCTGCAGAAATTCATCAACATAAGGCCGCTTTAGCACGTATACCTACAAGTCACACATACGCTGTCTACAGCTGCTCTATTATGTAACTACGTAACCAGAGCTTTACATCAGACTGAACGCGGTCATTTTTGACCACCAGCACAGTAGCGTGGTATACAGCTTTGGAGGCGTTTGTCACATAGGGGCCGCTAACATAGATTCACACACTCCACAACAACGCTTTTAATATGGTATTTTAGATGCAGGTTTTCCGTACAGAATTACGATTCTCTGCAAAAAGCTGACGACATTTTCTGTCCAGATGCAGCAATACTGAAAATCAATGATTGTCGTCAAATGATCTGATCGGTCCATGAGAGTTTCGGAGTTGGCTTGCTGGAGGATGGTGGCGGCGCCATCTTGGGGCAGACTGTTTTTGATGTCGTTGATCTCTATGGAGCAAGCGGCCAGTCATGCATCTAGATAATTAAATATTCTTCTGTCTATGGTTTGTCCGTTTGCCTGTCTGTCACACGATGAGTTGTGAAATCCTTGACCCAGAAAGTTCATTCCTGGTGTGAGGGTGCATCTCCTTCATCAAATTCTTGGGCTCGTATGCTCGTATGCAAAGGTTATCAGGTTAAGGTTAGGGTCACACGTATATCGAGTACTGTGACTATACCCACGTTTTCAATGTCAAGCTTTTCAATGGTGCTAACAGTTATGGCGCCGAAAATCGGTATGTAACCGGAAATAGATATGGCATCTGACAAACAGGAAATAATTATATCTCAGGCTACAGGACAGCTAGACAAATAATTTCAACGAGTTTTTCCATATCGTCGAGAGGCTGCTACACAATGGTCCAATAATCTAAACAATTACACTGTTTACATGAAGAAGAAGCACGATCAAGTGTTTCTTGTCCACTCGTCATCGCGAGTGTCAGATCGCAACTGCAGCGAACAGACCACACAGTTGTACACGCTGGTGTTCTCTCCATGCTTGCCACACACAAACTGCTGACATTCCGTGCAGCGATGCTCAACCTTGTGAGATCATGGGCAGCTCTGGCATCGACTGCATTTCTTGCTGCCAGTAGGCGCAGACGTCGATGCGACCGGTTCTACGCCGATCACCAGCATGGCCCTGGAGACAGTTAGCGTGTGTGCGATGTTGGCTCACTGCGACCGGTAATCAATCATTGACTGCATCATGTCGTATGCAACAACAGACAGGAATGAACGTTGTTTGTGCAACACTTGCGGTTCCACTCCGGATGCATCATAAACCAAACAACGGGAGCATTCGGACAGACAGGTGCCCAACGGTGTCACGTTTTGTCCCAGCAAGAACTTGGCCAGTGCGACGTAAAGAAATTGTCAGTCATAATGTTACGACCGGAACCGTACACCGGAGTTTCCAGATCATGTACAACGCTGCTGTTCCGTCGACTCACCTTCTTTTCCAAGATATACCTGCAGGTTGTGCAGGTAGCTGCAACTGACGTCACACATCGAACAGATCTTCAAGCCATACCGGAACGTACACGCGGAATGGACATCTGCTATGATAGCTATTTCCATTTTTTGAGGCTGTGTGGCATAGATATCAATGGCATTCGACTGACTGACCTAACAAACATGGAAATAATCGTTGGATTTATGTTTCTATGTAATGTGTAACTCGAACTGTGATATATACAATGCTACCTCTAAAATGACCATTAATGTTAAGGCTTTTCCCTTTTTGGGCCACCATCTTAGATTCCCGTAACGATATACTTTCATTAAATGCAGCATTCCGTATCTAAACCATATTCAGGAAAAGTCATAAAAGCACACCAAAAATACGCGAATGAAAGCGATCTGGGGAGTAATTTTACCCACTCCTCCATTGGACATCGAAGGGTTAATACACGGTGGGTGAGGTCAAGTTTTGCTAAGCAGAAAGTCTGAGCAAAAGTCTTGGCAGAACTCACCCAGTGTAGATAGAACAGCAATAACAGTAAGTATGTCACTTACATGTAAATACCAATCTATCGACCGCAATCTCTATACAAAGTCCCGACCAGATAATACAGTCATTCAAGTCACGAGTTCTACAAATGAGAGACTCGTTACATAGGTTAAGATCGAATATCAAGGTCACAGAGTCAAGGTAGTAAAATAAACCAAAAAACGTGGCTGGTCCGCCTTAGGTAACAACAGAAAATATTCACTAAAACTCGGAACATTTAGCACAAATGGTGAGGCACAGACAAACATGCAGATCAAAAATCTACAAAAGCCCGGGTTCAGCTGCTTTGTAAGACACCAAGAAACGGACTGCGTCTACTCCTGCAACCCTGTGGGGCCTGCTTTAATATGCCAGATGAAAAAATGTGCTTTAGTAACTGCAAAAAATAAATTATTCAAGAGTATTCCAATATGCCATGCAACTAAATTCTAATTTATTAACGATAAAACTAACAGCTCTTAGCTATTAGCAATGCATTACGTGCAGACTGACCTGATGCACAACGCCGTCAATTTCCACCGGAATAATAAGATCAGCATTGAATACAGGCTGCACAACGGCAACAACAACAAACAATCAGTCGACAATATTCCCGTATCGTGTGACAGTGACAAAATTAGCAACTCCGTAAAGCAATGTCGCATATATTTCCTTGGCTATTTAATTCCAGAATGCTGTAGTCGCGCAGGGCTTGCCTCGATCACTTACACAAGTGGTCGATGATCTGAAGGCAGCACCTAGCGTACAATAGCACGACAAGCTTGCAAGCTTTGTCGGTGTTAAACACTGGTGTACAGAGACGGTCGGTCGCTCGGTGGTGGCGAGTGTGGCTGGATCTAATCACCATCTACTGTGCCCTTCCAGCAGTGTAGACTTAGTGCAGTGAGTCGCTGAGTGCTCCCACACTGCACAGACCGAGGGCGGGATACTGCCCACCTCATCTCTCTCCCCTGTCCTCTTACAATGCCGTGTCTGTGTCTGTACACAGCTGCAGGCGCCGAGTGGCTTAGGCAAGTACTGGCACTCGGTATCGAAGGCAAAGTGGCACTAGTTCAGCTATAAGCAGTGATCGCAATCAGTCTTGTTGTTGTTGATCGCAGACAATAACCAACGATCTGAATGTGATCAAAAGCTGATCAAGGTTGTATCTTTCCTTGCATGGAGCCATTCAGAGAAGTACTTATTTCTAGAATATAAACAAAGAATGGTTCACACAAAATTGGACCTCGGCAGGTCCAAGAACCTCATAATTAGCAACTCAAACAAATGAAAATGGGATTAATTCAACAATCACGTTACACACCTTGAACGAGCTATGTACAAGAGTTTCATCCAAGTCTATAACTACGCATTTTCTGCCGGTATCTTGCGACCGTATCGACGGCAACAAGTACGACTGCTGGCCCTGTAAGCATTACAGAACAAACACAAGTGAAACAAAGATCATGCAATGTCCCACTGGGATCATAACAATCCGTCCTCGTAGAAGTCATAAGCCGCAACTTATCAAAAGTGATTCCCAATAGCATAAAAATATCACGTAACTATTCACATCAATCTTGCAAAATTTGCTGCATCTAAACAATAAAGAAGCAAATGCAAAGCAAATTTGGGTTAAAAATGCACAAAAATATACGATATACATAAAACATTTGCTATAATAATAATAATATTATGATTATTATTTTTCTTAATAATCCTAAAAACACAGAAACTAACCATCAAGGCAGTGCTGAGAACAGCACTGTGCTAGTTTAGCTAGAAAAAAATCAAACAGTTGACAAACCCGAGGAATCGAAACACGGTCGGCTGAAAAATTAGATTGTGCCGACGGACTGAATATAAGCAAACTGCTCCGCGACTTTCTGCGTATTTTTCGACGAAAACAGCAGAAAAGCTTCATCAGTCGACTTCCACATGCTCTCTTTTTCTTCTTAACTACCGCATCTATAAATCAACATGAGCACTGTACACAACTGCACGACAATGAGCAAGATATATTGTGTTATACACAACTCTGCTTCAGTAAACAGAAATCTGTATAAATCGTCCGCTGGAAATTAATTTCTTGCAGAAATCAGTCGTCGCTATTTTGCACAGCGGATCAGAAATCATACAAACTTGACCCTAATCTTAACCATACTTACCGACCTGCTATGCTATCAGGTAGCATTTTTGCATTTTGACAATACAAATTTTTACCGTCATCCTCTCGCAAACAGAAAACACCAGCATGTTTACCAATCAAGAGCAGATTATTGAAAACAAACCTTGTGTACTCTGCGCTGGTGGTAAGGGCCGCGGCAACGACAATATCGGAAATTCTGTGCATGACTCATCGCGATTGGCTTGCGTAATAATGGACTGCGAGTCCATTATCACAGCCCATCAACAGCAGCACACAGGCTGCTTGCTGTTTGCTTGCTTACTGCACAAAAACAGATTATTAACAGTACATGTACTGACATCGGGTGGTAGTCAACTCGTCTCCTACTGGACTCACTAGAACTCGTTAGTGTTTAGGTTAGGATTAACGAGGGACAAGCTGACTTGAGAACGAGCTAAACCTTGATATCAAATTATCAAGTACATATCTATGTAGCAAAAGATGGCACGATGCAGCTAATGTACAGCGTAGTAAGCCATACTCAAAACTTTTGCATGCTGCTGAATGCATGGAGGTCATGTTTGCGGTCCACACTGGGTAATCCTCAGAACGGCAGTCCCAAATTACAAAAATGCAAAAATATTATGTTACGTAGTTATTTTGTTAGGAACTTAGGATAGCCCGTAAGTTTAAGGGTTACAGAGTTAGGTTTAGTGTTAGGCCGTCGTATACAGGGATGTTAAACTTTTCACAATCGATGATCGTTGTGTGAAACTCGAATAATAATCGATCATCGGTTCATAGATGTAGCACAGTTTATTCGCAAAGTGCTGACAGGTTAACTGCTGCAATAGACCTACTTCACAAAGCAAGGTGTCCGGTGTTACTGTCAAGAAGCACCCAACCCCACCCTAGTTAATTGGTTAGTAGGGTGTTACATAACTGCCGTTGGTAAAGGTGTATAGGTCCAGTGCTGGAAACTACCATTTTCGTGACATACAAACGATAGCAAACGACGTTAGAAAGGCAGAAAGACTTAATTTTCTACCAGAAATGCAATCCAAAGTCACTACTGACTGCGACAACTCTAGCGGGACCAGGTATAAATCATTGGGCTTTGGGTGGGTACATTCTTAAAAAGCAACGAAAATGCACAGAAATTCATCTAAAAGGCTGTATAAGCAACATCATATGTGACGGTGGCGCCACCAAGCAAACTGATGAGACCTATTTTAGTGGAAAAATTTAAATCAGACAATGTTAAAGAAAGTCGAAAATTTCGAGGAAAAAATGAACAGAAATGCATCCATAAGCTGAATAAGCAGCAAACAGAATGATGGCGCCACCGATGGAATTTATTGGAACTATTTACAGCAAAAAAAATTGACGGAAACCATGTTGAAGAAAAACAAAAAATTCGGTAGGAAAACCTACAAAAATTCAACCATAAACTGAATAAGCACAAATAAAACAATGGCACCACCTAGCGAATTTATCTGAACTATTTTTACCTAAAAGTTTTGATGGAGACAATGTTACAGATTGACTACGACGGAGTCAATCATGAGCAAATGCACTGGTCAGGCTCAGCAGGTTAATAATGATTTAACTATTATGTAATCATTCACAGTGAGTTGAATTACTGATAAAATGACTTATTTGTTGATTACGCTGTGACGAGCAAATCTTCATGCTGTAAGCCTAACTTGTCATGAATCATCTGTCTACGTGGTCTCCGGACCATGGCAGTCACTTATGACTTGACGGTTCCTTATGCTTAGATCATACCCAGTTATATGTAAACAGTCTCGTGTTTGATGCAACAGATGCGTAAGTGTGAAAAAAAAATCTTTTATGGTTACAAGTAACTGAAAAACTTTGTCGCTGCTTACAACAAACGATAATACAGCAATACACGTACAACAACACTTAATGAAATGTCAACAACAGACTTAATACACTCAGCAGTTGTGTGGAACTGAATACAAACGCAAGTTCGAACATGCCGCATGAGAACTCAGTGTAGACTCAAAAATTTCTGCATTCCCGTAGATTATTTCTTCATATTTATGACGTTAAAAATATTTGCTGTCAGTATAAGTAGCAAAAATAGCGGCATCCAGGTCCGGACCTGAAGGACATCTCACCTTCCCTAACCCCTAATTCTATAAGCCTGGCCAAAAACCTAAACCTGACCCTAACTATAAGACCTAAATCCTAAGCTGAAGACTGACATTAACCCTAAAGCTGACCCTAATTTTGGATCACGTCCTTCGTTTAATAGCATTATGCCGGCCGCTGTGGTAATTCTGCAAAATCATATCGTACCGTTACAAAAATTACAGATCTCACGAAGCAAAAAACAAACACCTGCGCTGATATTGCAAATTATAACAACATAACGACAAAACCGTACACTAATGCAATGACGTCACACCACAAGAGATTGTCAACACCACTTGACAATAAATAAGTAAAAAATTGCACCTTCCAACACCACCGGCTGCGACGGCAGCCGAGCCGACTAGAGAATGCAAACCCGAGGGGTATTTTTCAAACCCGGGTTTACGGGTTTGATGGCCTCTAAACCCGGGTACCAATTGTCCAAACGGTATTTAAAAGTGGTAACAGTATCGGCAATTAACTGTTTGTGAATTAATTTATTCGTAGCCTAAACTAATATTCCACTGGAAGGCCACGGCTATTCAACAAATTTTTAGGAATTTTTAAATGTCGTAAAATTTGCAACTTTTTATAAATTTTAAAAGTACAGGTTACGAAAAATGAAGTTGCTAGGTAAAGCTATTCGAAAAGTATAGCATGAGCTGAAAAAAAATACGAAAATGGCTCTCGAGGTCTCTGGTCGAGATTAAATGTCACCAACTTTCAACCACTTTTAGAGTTCACCATGGGGCATATTACTACCAAGTTACATCAGTTTCTGATTAGTATTTTTCAAGATTTTGTGCGGACAGACACACAGACGCTGGCAAAAACTATACCTACTTGCAGTATGCGTGCACGTGCAGGTAGTGATATGGCTGTTGACAGATACCAGAGTACTCGCAGAACCATGTACCAGGCTGCTGTGACTGTTAGAACTTCATCTCCTTCGACCACTGCACCTACACCGGACTCTGGACACCACTGGCGCAACTTTACCTTAAAAAGTGGTGGTGACCAGTGGCGTCGCCAGGATTTGGTGTCAAGGGGGCATGACGATCGAAGTGCCGAAGGCGCCAAAGGCAACGAGTGGGAGGAGCGTTGTGCGTAAAATTGCAATATTGTGAAACTTAGAATTGCTTGAAAAGTTGCAAATTCCGCTTTGAAAAAGTGGTGGTGACAGTCACCGGCATCGAGAACTCAGCGTCGATCATCACACCAAGGTCGCGAAAGACGGTCACTGGTTGGACATCGATGGAGCCGATACGAATACTGCTGCTGGCAGGTGGGATCGCGCAGAGCTTGGCGGCCGATCCGAACCACATCACTTCTGTCTCATCGGCATTCAGCTGAAGACGCTTAGCAGCGCACCAGGCAATGACCTCAGTGGCGCAGTCTGCGAGTGTCGAGACGATCTGTGGGACATCAGTCTGTAAGCCATGCTTCAAGCCTTGCATGACGTCAGCGAACAGATGGTACTGCATCCTTTCCAAGAGAGGGCAGACATCCTCGGCGTACTCCAGGAACCTCTTAGGACCAAGGACGTCTACGAACGCGCGAGGACACGTCGTCAATCGACCGCGTCCAGCCTGAAGACCAATCATTCCCAAATATACTGTATATATTTGGGAATGTCATTCATTTTGTGATGATCCCAAAACAGTATACTGTTTTAGAATTATCACAAAATGAATGTGGATTTTTCTGGCCTCAAAATAGCATATATTGACTCCAAATATGTCATAAGCTTACACATAACGGAATTGACTTACTAAGTTATTAACTGTCAACTTTGTAGGCTTATACTGTACCCAAACTGTGTGGTTCATTAATCTGATGGGGACCAGTGAGTGGCACTGACACTTGGTGATTGCAAACATTATCACCAGACACGTAAACTTTTTAGGTGAACACAATCAAGTTGTTCGAGTTGCCTCTTGCGAATCTGGTGTCACTACTTTGCTGTAGCAGTTGTTATTAATTAATTCACGGTTTAACCTGTATATGCACACTCCAGACGTGTATTTACGAACAGATGCACTTGATTTTATGCGGTAGACTGATAAAGCTGGCTATTTCTGACCACACGCTTAACACATTTTATCTGATAAAGACCCCATCGATTGTCTGCTCAGCGGCCGTGACTGTGTACTGAGCGACGTTCGTTCGAGGTAGTACGGTATTCAGGTACGCTACGCAG
>Ga0126335_1002384_pt1 | contig 11203 bp, 9 predicted proteins | sample OlaspJWI45metaG_FD_108409 | JGI IMG/M metagenome (GOLD analysis project Ga0126335, IMG submission 108409) | Marine gutless worms symbiont microbial communities from Oahu, Hawaii - Olavius sp. 1 OAHU.JWI-45 metaG | ecosystem: Host-associated > Annelida > Digestive system > Unclassified | place... | reverse complement strand
CTATAGTATACTTTACTTTAGTATGGGAAAATTACTCTAGGATTTTCACTAGAGTAATTACTATAGAATACTGTAGTAACATTTACTATAATTTTCTTCAGTAATTACTTCAGTGAAAATCCTAGAGTATTTTTTCTATAGATTAAGCTTACTATAGGATTTTTCGCTAAGGGTGAGTTGACACATGCCCAAAAGTATCGGTAATTGTCGATATTTCAGGCCCAAAAAGGTATCGTCGATACTCGATACTAGCCTGCAGTTGAGCGACAACGTGTCGGTTGCACACTGTCGTTTCAGTAATCGTCAAGCTCCATGTTGTAGCAACACTGACCACAATCACAAGTTTGTACAGTCGGCCTACTTGGAAGCCTCGACTTGCACGTTATTAAGAAAATACTGTGGTGATTAAACGGCAATTCTAGAGGCTGGTGGCAATCTACAAGACTACATACGAGACAAGAAGCTCAGCTATCGACGACAAACCGCTCGACCCCGTATTGGCCCAATTTTGCGACTTACCTACCCCTCTCTAATTTGACGTCCTCAGTGAGGGGATCCCCTGGAGCTATCGGGTCCATATTAGGTGTTGAAAAACTAGAATGGTTGGGGCCCTACAATCTGTTAAAGGTCGCAGTCGTTTGAGCACAAATGAGCACAATAGATCAGCGTGACAGACACCGTTGCCATAGTAAATGCCGCGCCAACGCACTGCATCTGGCGGAATAATCTTCCTGGTACCAAAATTTGCATTTTAGATATTGATTAAGCAGAGATAGTATATACCATGGACCTTAATATATATAGCTGCTCAACTACCGGAACGCATCAAATCAAAGTGTACAGGTTAGAAGTTAAGCCTAAAGTGCATGGTAGCACTTGTGACAGGCAACTCAACTCAACAGAGTTACAGAGAATTACGGACGCAGGTGTCTGACACCTCTAAGTCCGCATCATTATATACATTACTATCATAAACAAACAATATCACATTCTAACTTCTTCTGATCGGTTTCCGGTACCAGTCAGATCGGCAGTAAAATCAAACTTCACTAATTGGTGCTGCCAAAACTTATCTAAGCGTGCTTTAAATGCATTAACATTGCAAGCATCAACGATTGAATTGGGCAGAGTTGATATAATTTTACATAAGTTCTTATTAGACGAAATGCCGTCTCTTATAGTACCGTAAACAATGACTATGTGCGACCTATGATAAGCTGGGTTACAGGTTCTTATCGTGAAACGGAATTTACTTGGCATAGCTATAGTTTTAACTTTGCTCAACTTTGCTCATATAATCAATGGCATCTTTGGTTGCAACTGTAAACTGCCACGATTGAGCTCCGCCAGTTACTGAAAACATTTTGCATTTGTTTCAAAATTGTTTAGCTGAAGAGTGAAGGTAGCAGCGTCTAGCGACTGACTGCTGTCAGAACGCTCCATAAATGCTTTCATTTACTTACTTACATACAGTGCCGATTGCTGTAAAGGAATGGTGTTCGGAAGTTAGGAAGTTGCGTTTCGTTATTAAGAAGTTATTAACAAGTTTTATAAGGTTCCTCGCTTTTGAATGTCGAAATTGAGTTATTAAATTATTATTACACAGAAAAATCGGCACAAGATACTTAGGCAAAATGTTTTCGCCACGAATTTTTTGTCATTATGCTGATCAGCTGTCAGAACTAGAAGTCTAGCGATTGTAGCGGCCTCAATGTAGAAACTTACCGTTTCTGGCTGATTCTGTTACAGTGTGGACGTGGGCTTGGTAATGGTTTGGAATACTGATCCCTGGACGATGGGTTGTAATTGTTAGGGTTAAGTTAGGGATGGGAGTTATGGTGAGGGATTAGGATTGGGGTTACGGATAGGGATAAGTGTTGTGAGACAAAGTCGTGGATGTGTTAAGTGTTCTGTGGGTCTCTGGCACATGTTTTTGCTAACACGATGACTATTCGTCTGGTTATTGGAACAATATCGATTCCACTATTTATCTGGTTGCTGGCACACTAAAGTTTCACGTTCATAGGGAAAATCTTGCGCACTATTTTGCATGGCTGTCTGTGAATGAATAGCAGCTTCCAAGCACGTTGTATTGTGTGCTAACGTGGTCGAATGTGCTAGCATGCCAGGGGTCTTGAGTTCAAATCCCTCTACCGGTTTTCAGTTTTTTACAGAATGATTAGTTCTTAGCTTTTACGGTCAGTTTTTAGGCCTTTGCCTCAGTTTTATTGTTGTAGTGTCACTTATTCAGATTACGGTTTAGGGTTAGTTGTAAGGTTGTTTGCATCAGTTTTAAGGTTACGGTTATTGTTAGTTATAGGGTTAGGAGTAGGGTTTGCACTACTAATAGGCTTACACGGTTGGGGTTAGTTGTACGGTTAGTGCCAGTCGTAGCTGTTTGCTAGATAGCGCCACTACTATGTCTTGTTTTCTTTTTCACTACTGCGGCATACTATATAAACCCGTGATTTTGTTACGTCTACATTACTTTACTTGAGCTAATTGCTTGTCACATTCATAGGTTTGTACGACAGCGTTTTAGTCAACTTCATACCAATTACACTGAACACCACCTGTTATAACTGGACCATGTCAGAGATCGCAATACTGGCTTCTGACTTCTGGGCAAATGCCAAATGTCAGAGATTGGCCTGGAGGCTGACCGCAACAGTTGCTGTTAATGAGCCGCTGTTTTTGATGGCTGTCGGATAAATATCCAGTTAGCTATTTCTATGGTAACCAGACGAATATCACCGCCCTTTTGATAACTCTGTACTTTGGCCCAGTTTCAACTTCTTTCTCAGTCATGTAACTTTTCTGGTGGCACGTGAACCTTTATTGACAACTTTGCTGATGTTTTAGAACAGTCTGGTATTCTGGTTTACAGTCTCTTTTGTTGGCTGTTTGCTGTCCCAATATATTCTGCATTTTGCTATCTGGAATTGCTGCCGCTGGGAATAATTATAATATACCGAGCCGAGATAGGAAGGTACTTCTTCCGCAATTATCGGTACTTTCGATAACTGCCAAGTAATGTGCTTCTCTTTTCGCTAGACTGGTTACCGTATGCCACTGTGGTAAGTGTAACAAAGTCCTTTCCGAGCCACTTTGCCTATTGGGTGGCATTGATCTCTCTCAGCTAGACATCAGCTTGCGCTGTGAGACCACAGGCTAGTGCATCGCGTGTTTGTTTACTTTCCAGCTGTTAGGCCGGTACCAAATTATAGTGACTGATGACAGAGGCATGTGGATGTGAATAACTTGCCCAGGGTTACTATGCAGTGTTACCCGGCCAAGACAAATGCGTGATTATTGATGTGCTGCTTTACTGAAAGAGCCTTCATGCTACCTGCCACTATAGAGTTCTGTTGATTTGTGCTTGTGACAGATGTCAACTGCAGACGCTGACAAGAGCAGTAATTCTAAGATGGCAGACGATGTGAACAGACAAGAAACAGCGGTATCCGTGATCATTGTTGTTTGTTATTCATCAAAGCATTCCGCGTGTGTAGACGTAGACGTAGAGGAATTACGAGCGCAGGCCAGTGCATCTGTGCCCACGTCACAAATAACAAGACTAACTAAATACTGATAATTATTCAGTTGGTCTTTGTCAGACTTGTCAGCATCGAACGTTTTGTCTGTTATCGTTTTTGTGTCTGTATGGGTGCCGGAGATGTTACGGCTGGTGTTCCGAGAGTAGGTTGCACTTTCCAGCTTTTAAAATGTGTTTTTCACGGCTGTTTAAACATCATTATTAGCCATTCAAATTCCTCTTGCACTGACCACAATCACAAGTTTGTAAAGTCGGCCTACATAGTCGGCCTGCGTGTACATAAAGAGCCATAATTGTTCAGCCAAGCAACAGTTTCAAACATTTTCTCCTCGTGGTCTCCTTAGCTTCCTGTGCTCATTCCTTGTCCATGTCGCTCTGAAGTGCAGACACAGTAGTATTCGCAGTATGTTATTAAAGTTTAATATATTGTGAATATTAATATATTATTACCGTCTTCAGAGTGTAGTCGAGACAAGCCACCATTTAACTTCGTCTGAGGACGAGTCGACAATGTGGGACATCGTTTGCTTTTCGTCACAACTCACAAGGACACAAATCAGTGGCTGCATGATTCTATTTCTTCTTACAGGCACCACAGTGACCCTGTGCAGTCCAAAAACAGTTTAGCAGAGGCTGTTGTTCAATTGTTGTCGTAGAAGATTGAAACCTGGTTGTCGAATTGTGTGGTCATCCACTAGGTAAAAGTTGACCATCTGAGCCGACTTCCAGTTTTCTTTCCGTTGACCTCTGATGTCTTCACATGCCAGATCCTGCCACAAAGGCTTCCTGGATGGGAGACAGGCATGTGTGGGGTTGGTGATATCAGAATGAACTGCCCAGTTGTTAGATGACAAATTATGGCAAAATGCTTGCAGTGTACACGTGATGTGCAGTAGCAAAGGGCTAAATAAGTAACTAGAGTTCTTCCCAAGCCCAGTGGTTGGTGCTGTTCTCCATTGAATTTAGCCCCCAGGAAGATACCAGCTTATGCTGCAAAACCACAGATACGTGGTGCCATCTTATGCAAAATAGTAACGTGTAGAAAACGGTGAAATACATGTGTTTGGAATATGGTGCAACAGCACGTGAAAGATCTGATCAATCATTATCTGCACACATGCTGCAAGCAGGTTTTGTGTATGGGGGCGTCTGTCTGTCCGCACAAAATCTCGAAAACTACTGGTCAGAAATTGATGTAACTCGGTAGGAATATGAACCACGTTGAACGCTAGAGGTCGTTGGAAATTGGTGACATTTGACCTCGACCTTTGATCTTTAGCACTATTTTTATATTTATTTAAGCTATAACTTTTGAATAGAAACTTCATTTGCGACGTGGTTATACGTTTTGAGAATAACTGTCCCGATCCAGTTTCGAGGTCATAGGGCCGAGGTCACAGCAGCAAAAAACGGCCACACGCAGGTGTATGCTCCACTCGGACACAGTTTAATGTATTCACGCAGGTGTGTGCTCCACTCAGGTGTGTGCTGCACTCGGACACAGTTTAATGTATTGTGAATATTATTGTGTCTGCATTTCAGAGCGACGTGGACGTTGAACGGGCACAGGAAGCTGAGTTGCGATCAAAGTACCCCAACGTTAAGGGACCAGGAGCCTCCGCCTTATTACAGAAACGACTCTCGAAAGGAGTTAGTATTTTGTCTGTTGTTGCTACTATTATATCATACTGTGAGGATTGTTCTTAATAATAAATGAATTTGTTGAATAATAAAAGTTAATTTCACTACTTTGCAAAGTCGCAGGAGTCTAATTAATGTTTTATAAGTATGTTGTTCTAACTATTGGCATTTGTTAGTAGTTTGGGAAATGGGAGTGCTTGGAACGATACATATTGGAGGAGCCGAGCTATTGTAATCATGGTAGATATCGTTCTTGGGTCTCTCAGACGTGTTTTTGCCAAAATATGTACTTTGGCCTGGTCTCCACTTCTTTCTCCGTCGTATATCTTTTCTGGTGGCACATGAACATGTCCAGTTTAGTTTTACTGTAATACATTAAAGCACATTTGTTGACAACTTTGCTGACGTTTCAGACCAGTCTGGGTCATAGTGGCTCTTGTTGGCTGTTTGCTGTACAGTTCGTCGTTGTTTCAGCTTTTAAGTTCACTTTCATGACGGGGAACTGAGCCACTCGGCAACGTTTAAGTAATGGTTTTTCCCAATGCGTTGCACATTTCCAAGCTGTCTACAGGAAATTGGGAAAATCTCTTGTGGGTTTCTTGCAAACCGGAGAGTAACTAATTCCATTATCTGATCAGTATATTGCCTTGGCCACGTTAGAAGCAAGAGTCAGTAACGGACAAAACAATGATTACTGGTAGTTCCGCCGTGTACCGTAAAAATTTGATAATATGCACACCGACTTTAAGGGGAAAATTGTGGGAAAAGTTAAGTTGATTTGTATAATACGCACCCGTTCTACATGTCACTAGGCACATATAAGCAGCGGTGTGATGAACGTCATCCGGCACCGTTGAGGCGTTTCGCGCATCTGGAGACTTTGGACTTACTTACTTAGGGACGACATTTTTATAGGTCCATTCCGGTGTTACGCAGATCTGTTATGGTGAGCCGGCACGTTGTTAGTTTATAGAAAAGTACTATAAGAATGTGTAATAAAAAGCGTATATGTGGTACCTTAGTGATTGTTTGGCAAGAAGAATCATTTCTATATGGCTGAATATAGATATATTATGCATAAAAACTGTTTTGGATTATTATGATATGTCAGTTTACATGTATAATATGCACGTTGACTAGCGGTTCTCTAATTTTACTGTATTTATTCTATGCATACTATAATCAGATTTTTACAGTAAGCACAAGACTCAGATCGTCCGCATTTCTCATGTCGCGGCTTCAGCTGTCTGGAACTTAGTTCAGACATATCTGAACTTTAGAGTTCGTCAACTGTGGACGGTTCAGTGATCGCACATCTCCCGAGAACCTGTGTTTAAAGCGCATCCACGCGTTTCAACATTTGTATTTGTGTGTTAATTTTCTAGACCAAGTACTTTGACTCCGGCGACTACAACATGGCCAAGGCTAAGACCGCGCCAGCACCGAAGTTGCCGGTGGCTCCGGCGGGACACAAACTGCTGATGCCGATGGCCGGCGCAGAGCCTCCAACTGGAAGTACAATCCCAACCCCGGAAACCGTACCACAGCGCAAGGCTTGTTTGCAACAGAGCAAGCTTGTCAGCGCGTCGTGAACGTGGTACCACCTTACAGCGAGGAGTATATTGGGTGTAAATAACCTGGCGACCTTCTGTACGCAGCGTGGCATGTGCTAATGACCATTCGCGTCCACTCAGACTGTTTAGCGCTCTGGCAGCATGTTTATGATAACATCGCTCTGATCGGTTCACTTTTGCATTTAATTTGTAATAGCAACAATATTACATGCACCTTAATAATTGTAACTGTAACATCGTTAGGCCGGAAAGATTGCATGTGATATGGACTATTGCGACTGGTGTTCCTCTGACTGGTGGGTCTGTCATATGCCCAAACCTTGCAAAAACAGCTGAATGGATTGGAGGTCGTGATTGGAGTAAGGACTCCCAGGGGCCCAATGAACATTGTGTCAGATGGGGGTCCCGATCCAGTACAGTTGGGGAGAGGAGTGGGTTAGATGCAGCCAATTGTACTGTTTACTCACCGTGGTGAAGCCTTGGGCCAACTCATGTGATATGGACTATTGCGACTGGTGTTCCTCTGACTGGTGGGCCTGTCATATGCCCAAACCTTGCAAAAACAGCTGAACGGATCAGAGGTCGTGATTGGAGTAAGGACTCCCAGGGGCCCAATGAACATTGTGTTAGATGGGGGTCCCGATCCAGTACAGTTGGGGAGAGGAGTGGGGTAGATGCAGCCAATTGTACTGTTTACTCACCGTGGTGAAGCCTGGGCCAACTCGGCCTTCCATCCCTCGGGGTCGGTAAATGAGGACTTGCTTCCGCTGGGAAAGCTAAGGCAGGTATGGTTCATTCTGTTCGTCAGTAAATGCGTGGGTGACAGGGTGTGCAGGTAACACTGTGTAATCCCTCAACTATGTGTGCCATACATAGAGTGCTTCCGCAGTGAGGTTTCTTCACTAAGGGACGCTATATCAAGTGTATGACCTTTATTTTACCTTTGTTGTACTGCATATAAGGGGAGGAAGAGGGCATTCGATGCGGTCGTTGTCAAATCACTTTGGCCACCTTGTACTTTGGTAGCACAAAAATTCAGTTAATATTTCAAGCAGTAGAATAGATGTTACGATTCATGCTGTGTTGTTACTGTATTGTTGCAGTTTGGTGTTTTTATCATGTGATATTGTTACCTGCCATCTCCGCAGACTCCTCCTTCACCTGAAGTATCTGTAAAATCGCCCCAATTGCATAGTGGAAAATGCACCGTAAAGATTTCTCTCACAGAGTGAAATTCATCTTTTATGGGGAAAGCATTTACACCCGCACCGCTTTGAATTTTCTTGGCAGCAGATAACGATGTTGGATGCTGTTTTCTATGCCGCCCGCTGGGATGTTTGACACTGGGTTTGCTGGCTGTCGTGTATATTGTAGTGTAACCTACAACTTAATTGAAAGCTTTCAAAGCTGCGATTGGGCTAGAAAGTTGGTGATAAGGAGCAACATTGTAACTGCTTTAATAACGTCGCGGAATGTATATGATTTCTTCTGGTTGTTCGCGTATTGTAATATCGCAGTGCAAAGACTTATCACTGGTTGTGTGTAATCGACGGTAATTTTGAGGCATTCGCTGTGCAGTTAATGGAAAACAAGAAACCGAGGTATGTGTGACACTTGTACGTATTGGGTTGACAGCATTTTGAGTTGTTTTGATTTGTGGCGGTTGACGCAGTGACGAGATAGGTAGACAGTTGTCTGCATGTAGCATGCTGAGGTCAGCTACGTCGCCATGATAACCAGTTGCGTGGAAGAATTTCCGTAACAAGTAAGCAATAACAGTCAGCCAGTTGCGTTGTCAGTTAGTCATCAACTGCCTTCGGCACTGTTGATTGGGTCTAGCCGGTACCAACTGTCCCGTTCCTGAAATGTCCGAGCACGCGTCGAGAAACCTTAAGCCTTCACTCACTCGCCCAAGAGCTAGTTTCTGTAAGTAAATTTACAAAAAGTTACGAGGCACTGTAATTATGGCGTAGAAAGTCACACAAGCACGATGTCTTGCAATAGGATGAACACAATTAATTAGTGCGTTTTTATTATCTGCTCTGGAACTGTCAGTTTTTGGACCAGTGAACTTAGTGCGGCGTTTTTGTGGCAGAATTTAAGCATGCTGACTTGTTGCTGAGATTCTTTTGTCACTAACAGTTACCGTGGCTGAAATGGCTCCAGTCCATTGTGTATAATTAGCTTTCTTGTCTGTTGTTTCGGTGAAGTGTCGTATGATCTTTGTGTTTCTTGGAGCGTTTTATGGCACAAAATAACTTGATGCTTGATTGCCATTAACTGAAGGAGACCGAGGAGGGTAAAATGCACATGGGAGTGTTTGACAAAATCTTAATATTTTTTCTGGAATGATGTACAGTAGTATAATAAAATATCCAAATTATGGTTTTATAGATAGTAAAATGGCTTAGAAGTGGCGCAGAACGAATTTTTGATTTGTCTGCTGTAAAAATTGTTTTCTCTTTTTAACATAGAGCTGTGCCTTTGATTTAACGGTGTCGCCTGTTGGTTGTGTGGGATATGGATTTCAACGATAATCTGATGCAGATGTAGGTTTTTTATCGTTCATGACGACGAAATGTATGCTCTTTTAATACATGTTTCGGAATTGGTTAATTGTAGCCTTAGCAAATGGGGACCTTTCACGTGCCGAAATGCAAAATGATACAGTGCCGATGATGTAGTGCTTGTGTGCTTTTTGATGCATGCAGAATTTTTTAACGTAGTAATTCAGTTCTGTTGCATTGCGCTACAGTGCAGTGACAGGTGGAAGAAAGAAAACAGACATGTTTGTTGTTGTTTATGCGGAGACTTTGACCTTGTACCGGGTCACGACATGACACAGTGCCAAAACGTGGTGTGATTCGGTTCTGGATGAAAGATCCATCACCATCGGCTTCCTGTTGTAATCTGCGAGTGAGAGTTAAAAGCAAATTGCTCACATTGACCGTATCTTTGTGCATGAAACAGTACCGAAAGCTTGACGGAAGTGCATAAGAACTCTGCAGTTGTTAAAAGTCTGTGAAAATTCAGTTAATTGTGTGCAGCATTTGAAAAATGACCATTTATTTATACAGGGTGGATTCGGATGTCGGTGTTTATTGCGCGTCTTTCAACTGTTCCACTCTCACTATCTGAAAATATTACAGAACTTCTTGGCAGAACACACAGCTTTACTATTAACCTGAGTCTGAGAGACGACTCTTTACTACAAGCAGCGCACTAATTCTGCCCACTTAACATTGAATATGACCAACAGCTTAGATTCAGTTTCAAGTGCAGAAATTGCATAATTTGCACATGTTTGCGTTGCTGTATATCTCCAAATGATTTGCATGCTACAACTGTTTTTTTCGGTAGTTATCAAGTGCAGTTGTGTGAGTGATGTGGTTGATGTGTGATTCCAACAATGTCCGATGTCTTATTAATGCTCGTGTTGCAGTTGAGGCATTTCCGACAAGTTTTATCATTTTGCTTTGCAGCAGACAATACTGTACTGTCTCCGAAACATATCAGGAATGGTGGCTATTCCTGCATTCTTATTTCATCGATACACTGCAGTTTGCTTAATTGCCAGATGTTTTGTGGTCCAGAAGCATTTGTTCAAAACAAAAAACGTCTAAGCGTAAAAGCTGTTGCTGTCGCTAATGTGTTAATTATATATATTATACTCAGTTCATATATATATCGCTTCAGCAGTGCAGTTGTTTAGTTTTCAGACACTTTTCATGCTCTTGTTGTGTCTGCTTGACATGATGAGGTCAACTAAATGTTTTAATGTGTGCATGTACTGTCCAGAGTTGTGATTTCGTCATTCCAGTCTGTAACTGGATAAGGAAAGCAGCAGTTCTGTGAATGAGTGGTGAAAGAATTGCTTAAGTTTGTATGTTGAATATATTACTGATAAACATGGAGTAGCGGAAAGTTGAAGTTGAATGCCGTCGTTAGTGTTAATGCATGTTTCGAGGGTGTGGTAATATTTCTACCAATTAACAGGCCACGATTGATTGTATGATGCATCTGATCATCCCGTACCGCAGAGTGTTAGGCAGCTTATAGGTCCAGAAGATTGGGTTTTTGTCACACTGGGACCCTTATGCTGTGCTTAGCCTAGAGGCGGTTGCCTACACTTCATATTGTAACACGGTGGCATGGTTCTGGTGGGATTTAAGCTTATCTCGGTGCTTTGATGCTGTTGGTTGGGTCATCTCGCCTGTAAGAATCGTCCCCAAAATGACCTATAATGTGTCAAGAGGGACACTCACTCGCCTATGCTGTGCAAAAGAGGCTGAACTGAATGCGATCATGTTTGAGAAGAAAACTCTTGTGCAGACGTGTAAGATGCGGAGTCCCAATCCCATCATGGCAAGAGGAGGGGCAGTGTGGAAAAAATTTTCCCTTGCATTCGATACAGAATTCGCCGAACTACTTT
>Ga0126335_1002383_pt1 | contig 11207 bp, 7 predicted proteins | sample OlaspJWI45metaG_FD_108409 | JGI IMG/M metagenome (GOLD analysis project Ga0126335, IMG submission 108409) | Marine gutless worms symbiont microbial communities from Oahu, Hawaii - Olavius sp. 1 OAHU.JWI-45 metaG | ecosystem: Host-associated > Annelida > Digestive system > Unclassified | place... | reverse complement strand
CGCAACGTTGGAAAAGCCGGATAAGGAGGAGAGGGGTTGGGGCTTTTTTTTGGGGGGGGGGGGAGAAATTAGGAAAGAAATGAATTGGTCGTGAGACATCGTTGCATTTTGCACCGGATTCGATCGCTGGAGGTTGTGCTGACCGCTGAGTTCGTTGTCATGCTGCTTGTGTAACGCTCCTCTCATTGTGCATTTTCTCTTGCCATTATAACCTCTATAAACGGTCATTTAATTGTTCTGCGATGCTTATTTGATGGAGCTTGACTGCTTGTTCTCGGCCCTATCGCATTGTGGACGCCTTTATTCGGTCTTTCGCGTTCTCGCGTATTTTCGTATTTTCCTTTTGTATTCTGTTCGGATATCCTGTGGTAGCGGTAATTCTTGATGACGTATGTCTGTCACTGTCAAGGCAATAAAATGATTACTTACTTACTAACTTACCTTGTCTTAGAATTTTTTTGTTTCGGCTACGATGTCTGTTAAAGGTCTGCTTCAACTTGTAAGCACATCTGAATAGCGCAGAACCATTGCCACTGAAACAGTGGATGTTACGAGCGATACGACAGACAGATACAGACAGATAGACGTCGAGCTTGCGGCCGGCACAAAGCAGCTGTAACTCAACTGCTTCAGAATTGCTACACTGCAACTGCGTGGCTACTCACAATCGGACAATTGCACGACACACACGACTTGACAATGTTCATTAGTACAGAATAGCCTGCATTCTCTCTCTATATATAGGCCTATACATCGACTAACTTGTCAATAGTGGCAGAAGGTCCTATTGGTCGGAATGAAAGGAATTGGCCGTGTAACAAGTCCAACATACAACGAGCGGGCATGCCGGGCAGTGACGTAACACATCGTCACAAGTCAACAACAGCGACGTGAAATAACAACCGCGCACCAACAGGCAAGAACAGTGTAGCAGCGGTCGACGCCTTGCAGCCCACCACGGGTCGATTACGTCAGACGACCGACAGTGACGTCACACTCACGGTCCATTTAGTGCAGACGTTCAAATCATCAACACCAACTGACTGATCACAGACCGCAGCGGCTCCAGTCCTGTCTGACCAGTGGACGCATGCCGGTTGCCGCCTGCCAACAAATTCATCCATGACTCACCGTGACAGTGCGACTACTTATCCCTATTCTGTGTCATCAGCTTGCAAGATATTTTGGATAAAATAGTCTGACTCGCCATGCACTTATCCTGGATAGTGATTTTCATGACGCTCTCTGCGTTTCATTAACATTCGTAATTACCTATCGCTGTAACCTGAAAGTTACGGAGAAGTAAGGAAGTAAGTAAGTAAGTAAGTAAGTAAAACGTGAATTTATATAGCCCATATCATTTTAAAAAAACCTCTAACTCAAAAGACTAACAAAAGTAGCCCAACACAACAATTACACCGTGGCTTTCAGTCGCTTGGCGTATATTGTCGAATTTGTCGTGCACCGACGCATTAACGCACAGTACATTGTATACAAAACGACTACATGTACTGCCACAGAAGGCTCACATCAGTAAAACAGTGGATGATACATTGTTAGTTGTGAGGTAGACACTAGACAGTAACATTCACAGTGACAAGCATACTGCGTCAAAGATAAACTAGACCTATAAGCAGTACAAAAGTCATTCGGTAACTCACAGTTAAATAATTACGCACATTACGCACACTACAACCGTCAGTGACGAAACAAACGTTAATCACGACGATCATATATAAATACTTGTTGTTCTTCAACTCGAAGTGCACTACTCAGTATTATTAACTTAAAAGTCATACATAATCGTACGTAACCATTCAATGTAGGCCTAAATAATTCTTTAAGACAACGCATGCATAACAGTTTGACAAGAACTGCACAGGACAGCGGTTCTTAACCGGGGGGGGGGATTTCCAGGATCTCCCCTGGGGGAGATTTCTGCAAATCGGGGAAAAATTTCATTCAAGCGTGGCACCGTGACAGTATGCCAGTTACGCAACTGTATTTTTCACTGCTACTACCGTGCTCTGTGACTTCACGTAACTGTATTTTTCACTGCTACTACCGTGCTCTGTGACTTCACGTAACTGTATGCCAGCAAATCGATGCATGTTTGTGCCGTCTCCATGTTATCATATGCAATATATATATATATTGAAAACAAAAGTGATCTTCTGATTTCTGAAGTTTTTCACTACAGAAAACTGACGGCGTTTGGCCATGTTATGGGAAAAGGGAAAATGAATGACTCACGGAAACTCAAAAAAAAAAATAACGGGAAAATTGGTTAAGAACCCCTGGTATAAGATTTCTCAACGACATATCAGCATAATAACACGATAAAAGATTAAAACATCAACTTTCTGTGAGCTGCGTAATACTTCAAGACCAGTAGAAAATGGAACAAATACTGCACGAAAACGCATCACAGTAAAATAGTTTGTACTGAAGTTCAAGTTGAGCTGCAATATAAACATACACACATACACAGACAAGACAGACGCCCTGAGAAACGTTGATTTGCTAAGCACAGTTCTGACCAACGACATAAACGGACTTCAATTCAAGCTCATTCTGCTTCGCAGACTTCCACCAACTCATAAGCAACGTGCAGAGCTCCAAGAGGTCCTCAGCAGAGGTGCGGCTGTGTCGACTTTTCGGGCCGCTCACCTCTCCTCTTCTGACCCCAACTCCAAAAAGACGGGCATTCATCCCCCATCATAATAGTCTACAGCATGCCAAGTTTCAAATTCATCACTATTGTGGGTTTAAAAAAACATTGTGAAGAAAAATCCCATGGGAATTACAAGTTACAACGAGTCGCTATTGTTCGAGCTCTGCTGATGAATATCAATCGACCACACATCCTGCATACACCCTGGCACAAAACCTCCGAGCACATATTTTTTTCTCACGCAAAACCTCAGTCATATTGTTAATTGAAACGTCACGCAGTATCGGATAATACAAGGTGAGACTAAAATGAAAAGTGTTACACTTAGGCCAGTTTTCTGCTGCCCACGTCAGCATTTGAAACAAACACGTGTATATAATACGTTACGTTCGTCTAAAGACACTAACAATGGGCATCTGTCAAACTGTGCCAACTATAGCTGCTGCCTTCTCAAGTACACGCAACATACAAACCTACAAAAACTACAAACGAACAACAGTTTCTAAGAAAATATTCTGTTAAAACTTGAATGCATATATAAACGATTCACACGCCTCCGCCATCTTGTACCCACACTCGCCACAAGTTTACATCAGTCTGTAGTCGAATTTCGCGTCCCTCAGTCCACAAATTTGCAGCACAGCGGAAACATAAAGTGTCAGAAAGGTGAACCGCCTGAATGTCATCAATCAGGAACAAAATGTACATACAATAACCACTTTCTCATACTTTTCTGACATTATTGTGATAATTATGACACGTGCATAGCGGCAGAGCTTGCTAGTGCATGTTTAGGCAGAAAACTCATGTTTATGCATAACGTATTTTACTACATAGTTTAGCATGCGATATGCGGCAATAACGGTAGTAGTAAAAATATAAAACACATATCTGAGATAATGTAGAAACTAACCAGTCTTCGACCTTCAAGGTCATGTCAAGGACACGCTTGAGAACATGAGTAACAGGGACTAATAATGCCAACAATTCTTACTAACAGTTAGTAATAAAATAAACTTCATAATCAATTAATGTGCACACGCTAACGGACGTGTGTATTAATTACGATGCTTACAGCTTATTCAGTAATATCGCAAAGTCTGATTGTTGTTAGCTTTGCTTCACTCGTGTCACCACACACACACACACACACAGAGAGAGAGAGAGAGAGAGAGAGAGAGAGAGAGAGATTCAGTGAAAAAAACACAAGACTGTTGATACGAGTATATGAGTAAGTCAGAGTCAGTCGGTTTAACGTCCCACTGCAGACATATTAGGTCACTTCAGAGATGAGTTTTTCCAGATAATCGATCACACCAAAACTGACAACCAACACTGAGTATTAAAATGAAAAATGCATGAAAAGCTCAAAATATTTAACGCAAATAACTGGTCCTAGACAAAGTCATCAAGCAAAAAGTAACGCAGTACAAAACCGTCAACTAGTCGCCAATCACGACACCCGTCCACACCCGCCGCACGGGAAACGCAACGAGAAACATCACATCAGAATACAGCAGAGACAGAGAGATCATCAGTAAACATTGCATGAAAAAGAACATGAAAATTACACGCGCACAAACTTGCCGCAACTTTCTATTACGCCAAACACCTGGAACTCATCAACAGCAGCATTACATGCACACACACAGGTAACGTAATATTCGGTAATACGCAATATGAACCGACAAACAATTCACGCAACAAGCAACGTGCACAGCACGAAGGAGTCCCCAGCAGAGCTGCGGCTGTGAACGCTGTCGATTTTTCGGAGAGTGGGGGGTTCTGCTGCGACCCGTCGTCACACTCTCACGCAGAGAAGAAGCCTACGGAAATTCCCATATAAAAGCGTTACTGTTCGTTGTCAGATCTGCTATCAAAGTAATGCAAATAAACCGGCACAGGCAAGCATACAAGTCAGCTGCAGATCGACAAGTTGGATTTCCCATTTGGTTCATTCAAGTCCAATTTTACGGCGTGTGTTTATAACCGTCATAAAATCATTGGACCGACATGCCACGTGTGCACTCCATGACCGACGCTGGCCGGCCCATATTCAGTATTAGACATGGGGCTTGCTTCATGGACAGGCTCCTAAATAATAGCATTTGCCGAGCCAAGCCGCCGCTAACAGCGACAAAGAGCTAATAGGCAACGACAACTAAGAGTAACGACTAATCAATGAAGCACAATGCAAACTACAGACAGACAAATAACGCAACTCACGGCATACACCTCCATTCTGTAACAATTGAAAAACTCTCCCACTAGTTCTAAGATTAAGGATTTGTCCCTGTACAGCTTTTGCATCGGCATTTTGTCCCAGTCGTTTTGCTCAAACAAATGAAGTCTTGCAAATAAGCAAAAATACAAGATGCGTTTTTGAGCATGAAAATGTACAAAAACGCGTTCTCGGCTTAACAGACCCCTCAGCTGGATTAACGTGCATACTTCTATGTGAAGAAGAGGGAAGCCTAAGTAAGTAAGAAAGTAAGTAAAGTAGACAACTTATATAGCGCTGTAAGCAACACAACACAAGCCGCATCAAGAGTGCTTGCTTCACATCAAACTTCATGTTGTGCAAGTGAATCAGTGAACAGGTAAAATTCCAAATGTTTCTTTAAGTTAACAAAAGACAAGATGATAGGATAGAAAAGGAAAGGAATGTCCTTGTCCGGACAGTGAACAAACACCAAAATATGCCGAGACGCAGTTTGACATACACATACCATAAAACAACAACATCAAGTACACGGTACTCCCTGAGTAGCTAGGCAACGAACGTGGTCTGTGACCAAACGAATAACCCGTGTCATGTTACACATACAACAAAACGTCACCAGTGCAATCAAGTTATGTTAGCAAACATAAAACGTATAAAACATTCTTTCATAACTGAGCGAATATAAACGAGACAAAACCCACAAACTGCAACTGTAAAAGCAGTAACACATTGACTCAAATCAAATGTAACACAATGAAATGACAACACTTTCCACGAGCAGTGGCCAAGCCTGCTTTATGTCTGTAAATACTTTATCACTTTAGCATCCCTGAAAAAGATACAAAAAATATATAAAACTAAAATGCATTTTACCGATACATATCCCTTCACCTGCTCTGCCCACTTGCCATCAGTTTACAGCACATCGTAGTTAAACGGTCGGTACTCGGTACCCGGTATGAATTGCCTCTCAACATCGCAGCTGTTGTTATGGGACATTACGATAGCACAGCATCACGTGTCCCACACCTGAATACACGATGCCTCAGGTGGCGACATACAACATGTCCTAATTATTCACATGTAGCAAACAAGAACTGATGAAATGTGATGTGCACAGTTTTACACAGAAATCTCTGAAATAGCAATGACAAATCACTATTCAGTTTCCAACCAGCTACCCGAATTTTGCAGCATTTCCTTTGAAACAGTCACTAGGCCACTGCAGCCTGTATGTATGTACTTGTGAATATCCAGTACTGTATGCTGGTTCAGAGATGCCGAGTCCGAGTCTCACTCAGGCACAGGCAGAGACAGGCTGCATACAGCTATATAATCCCTGTATGTTACAGGTTCGTGTAGACAACGACTCCGGTCTGTGGCTGGACTACTGCAATTCTGCCATCATGACAGATGCAAACCCCACATGCATCCTTGTCAACCTGATACTGGTAGCATTCTCCACCAACTGTGAATTTTATCAAACTGTTTGTCTCGCGGTTCGTCCGCGCCTGAACGACAATCAAGTTACCGGCAGCATCAAAGGCCAAGCCGCGGGGCCGCTCAATGCAGCCCTTAGTTCTCAGTTCCACAAATGACCGAGGAGTGGAACACAGCCCCGGAACACCTATTACATGTACCACAGAGCGGAGATCGGGACTCAGCACCAGAACACGCAGCATGTCGAAGTCGGCGACAGCTGCGAAGTCGTTGGGAGCAAATGCCACACCACGTGGTCCATCCTTGTCTTCCCTACTAGCCCTCTCAAGACAGTGCTTCGTTATGAACAGACCGGCAAACGTGAACAGCTGAACTCGATAGTTCTTGGAGTCAGAAACCAGTATATCATCAGACGAGTTGACAGCGACCTCCCACGGATAGCGGAACTGTCCATCGCGGTCACCTTCGCTACCGAACGTGCGTACGTGCGTCCATGACGACGTGAAGATCTGTATACAGACATGCAGGCTTTCATGAAACGTAATCACACTGACATTATTCCAAAAGCATTGGGAGACAACGAAAACAGCTAATAGTCAAAGTAATTTGGCGAAAGCCGCACTGAATCCGCGGGGGACATCGGGCCCTCCATCTAACACAACGTTCCTTGAGCCTTATAAATCTGTACTGAATTACGGTTTGTAGTTTTCTGACAGATTTTTAATTTCGCCATCGTCTGCTACAAGCTGCCAGGACCGTATACAAGATGAAGAAACGAACGAAACGCTGAGAATTTTATCGTCATCTCTCTACCTGTATACGATGATTGTCCTTGTCAGTGACGACCACATGACCTTGTGACGTCACAGCCAGGTGCGTTGGTCGACGGAAACTGCTCGTGTGACGAGTTATGAAAGAACCATTGGTATCGAACACAAACACAGAGTGCGCGTCACGATCTGCTACCAGCAACTGATGCTGAGAATCATTGACCGACAGACAGCAGACGCCCCACGGTTTGACGAGATTGTACGACAGTGAGACGATGGGACGAAGGCTCCACACTGACGGGCTGTCAGTTAGACGGTAACATAGTGGCTGAGTCACTCCAACCTGACATACATAGTCAGAACTCATAGATAGGCACAATCACAGAAAACAATACGACACTACACAAGTTCTAACAGTGTCTGCCGACCACTAGCTGAGACAAACCTAACCCCCACATAAGATGGCCATCAACCGGCTATCAAAGTCTACAGGCATTCCTCACTAATGTGGGTTGGTAGAAATCATGCCCAGAAAACCCTATAGTAAAAGCGTTATTATTTGTTACATGTTACAGCTCAAGCAAGAGCTAAAGACATTTTTATTTGGAGACTGACAGCATTGAGTTCTGTGACTGTTCTGTTACTTACTTACTTACTAACTAGCCAACAACACAATGCAAGTGCCATACCGTGTAGGGACTGTCGGCAAGGTGTCTGTCGCGTAGTAATACGTAGATGTGATGAGTGCCGGTCGACTGTGCACGGTAGCGGACAACATAGTGCCCGGCTGATCGTCGCTGATATTCATAACTAACTTCTACTCCTCGACTATCAGTAATGAGTACAGTAAGGGCAGGGTCGTCTACACCAGCATGAGCATGACTGCGTAGTTGAATATCAAATTCTGACAGTCGACCTAACAGTTAACAATGTCTTTAATAGAAGTTGATGTCCACAACTAAAACAATATTGATGTATACATCGTACATGACTCGTCTGTACAATAAAAGAAACAAATAAGAAATAGCGCTAAATTGCTCCAGAGAAGCAGACCATCAATACATTACAATTATTTTTCAATTTTGTTCTGTCGAGTGAGCTTGTACTGAAAAATTTAATACCAAATATGATAATAATTCAAAGTAGGCCTATATGTCAAATAAAATGTACGTGCGAGTTGATGGCCATGTACACATGTACATTTATATCAGTTATATTAACGAAACTTCTAATTCTGGTAAAGTCGGCCTTGTAGTCAAATAGCACATTTTGGCTGTTCCAAAAGAAGCTTATTTAGCCTATTCTTAAAACAGTCTGTACTCTGTAGTACAGGCCAGAAAACTGAATTAGAAGGGCTGTTAATATAGCAGGCTATATCTGCAATATTCACTATGTATCAGTAACAGTAATAACCTAGTGTGGTCCATGAGAGACAGTTAACCTCGCGCTCAACACTCTGCACACTGCAGTGACTCGGATGTACACGACTGTCGACAACGCATGCTGAGCGCAAGAAGGCACGAAGTTCATCGTCATTCGGTGACCGGAACTCTATCCAGCCGTCGTCACACGGCCGCAGACACGTGCTGGCGGCGTTGTGTCGCAGAGCAGTGGCTAGGTCGGCCTCGGCAAGCACAGCGCGTGTTTTATCATTGTACAACCGGGCGTGTTGGAGACGCGCTGCCGCCGCACGCACGCGCTGTAGCATCTCAGACTGAACCTATAGAACAGCAACAAGAATGACTTTTAATCGAAGGTCAACCACCTGCTGCGAGTGACTCGGTGGCTCAAGAGATCAAGCCGCTGCGCTCTAGTTGCCCAGTGAGGCGTGACGGTTCGAACAGCATTGCGATACCGTCACGTAGCGACTGCTCACCGTCGTGGTGCCTAGACCAACTCAGCATTCCATCCCTCCGGGGTCGGTAAATGAAGACAGCAGGCAGGTATAGTTCATTCCATCCACAGATAAACGCGCGGGTGGTCCCTTGGAAACGCGTGCCATACCTAAGCGCTTCTGTGATGGGGTTGGCCCATAAAGAGGCTCTATATCAAGTGGCGTCTACCTTTGCTTTGTCTTTACCTTTATCCGCGTTACTGACTCTGATACATAACCTGACCTGTACTTTCTAATATCTCGCAAAATAAACCGTCTCAGTCAAGGCTTACGCAAGCATATAGACAGACTGATGCGACCGACGGCATATCCACTTCGCTGCTACGCGGGTGGCAATAGAAGTTGCCAGCTATAGAACAACGATGGCAGTAAGTCATCAGCAGGCTGGCTATGGCGCGCTGCAGAGTGGCGCCACCTAGTGTGTGCAGTTAAAACTATACTACAAGTCGAAGCCGCAGCACGTCCTTTAGAGGTAACACTGGCAGCTCATTAGCTGAACACCATGATAAATTTTAAAAAATTAGTGGCTGTGAACTGTAGAAAAAAATTACAATACATACAAGCTGAATTAAAATGTAAAAATTGTGCAACCAATGCAATTTTCGCCAAAATCGGTCATATTGCCTCCGAGGAAGTTACTCTGCAGTTGACAAAAAGTAAATGTCTCCCGGTGTTACTTTATGGTTTAGAGGCATGTCCTTCAGATAAATCCACTCTGCTCTCTCTCGATTTTGTAATAAATAGATTTTTTATGAAGTTATTCATGACCAGAAATATCAATGTTGTTAAACAACTGTTGCAAGCAAATTTGGGTATTGATATTCTCAGTGTGTTATGGGCTAAACGTGTGTTTGAACTTTGAAGGCGTTTACAACAACTTATCTGTGCTAACGCTGTGATATTGCCCTGTATAGCGTATCTGTATTTTATTGTGATATGCAGGTGATGTGTGTAGGCCTCATTAGTAGAGTACTCTTGTTTTGTTTATTTCGTTTTATTTTACTATCGGTGTGAATAAAGATGATCAAAAATTACAATCAACAAACTACCTGCAGTGCTTCCATCTGACAGCGCGAGACTTCGATCACTTGTCTCATGTAGTCACGATATAACTCATCGAGAATACCACGCGCCCGCTCCAGTCTGAACTCCATATCACGCAGTGTAGATTGCAGGCTGACGCCAATCTGCTGTTTGCGTTCATCAATGTTGTGAACAGCCTGCTCAAAGCCTCCGTTATTGAGGGCTTGCCACAGCCAGCCCTCGTACTGGCGCGAGAGTGGTGAAGCTAGAGTTAGAAGACGTCGTTGACGAACTGAATGATCCTGTAAGTTAGCGGCCACGAGTAGGCGACCTCCAGGAGAAGCAGTACCACTAGATGAGACCACCAACGATGTTTCAGAACTCGCTAGCCCGCCCAGTAGAGAGGTCCCACTACTCAGCAGCGAGCTCAGTGACTGTGCCTGGTCACTGTTGGACATAGACAGACCCGGGGGTCTGATATGGCGTAGTACGGACACGCGAGATGGTAGCTGCGACGACGACATTAGCACATCTTGTAAGCGAGGACTGCATGTACCCCTTGTACTATTACTACTACTGGCGGTCAGCTGGAGGCTCGGAAAAATGTGTAGCTCAAGCTGATGTTGTTGCCAGCATGACTGACACAGCGACGAGCGCGGAGATACGTCGCCACAAGTCTGACAGAAGAACACCTGCTCAGCGACGCTGTGACAGACACTGCATGACGTCGACGGTGGTCCGTTACCGTTAGTGTCAGCATGCGAGGACGCGCCGTTTGATGTACGAGACAGCCACGGGTCTGGGCGAGTGGTAGTGGGAACCACGACGCAGCCAGGACAGTAGGACAAGGCGCCATAAAGGCGCAGACAGGAGCGGCACATGTAGTGATGTGCGGTGCAGAACGGCACGGCAAGTAGAGCCTGAGTGTCGTCAGTGGCAGCGCAATTACATCGACAACAGACTGCGTGTGATGATGATGAGGGTGGGGGTAGAGAGGTGAACATGTTACTGCTCGTCTGATCAGCCATCAACCACATTCAGTCTTCACTACTACAGACACAACACAGCAACTGCTATCATCACCTGACTTACAGTGACTCAATTCTGTAATAGGCCACAGACATATCTGGTTCAGCCAGTGACTGACAGCGGCGCGATATTCTCTCATATATATATATATAT
>Ga0126335_1002382_pt1 | contig 11210 bp, 6 predicted proteins | sample OlaspJWI45metaG_FD_108409 | JGI IMG/M metagenome (GOLD analysis project Ga0126335, IMG submission 108409) | Marine gutless worms symbiont microbial communities from Oahu, Hawaii - Olavius sp. 1 OAHU.JWI-45 metaG | ecosystem: Host-associated > Annelida > Digestive system > Unclassified | place... | reverse complement strand
TCCCGGCCCGGCCACGGCGGCCAGATCGCGGCGCAGCAGGTCGCTTAGACATTTTCACTGTGGCTAGTCTGTGTAAAGGAAGCTTTATATGTGCGTTTGTAGGCGAGAGCTATAGGCCTATGTGGTCTGCTTGTAGCGCGGTGCCTGAACATTGAATGTGAGGTGGATACTTAAAACAAGGCAAAGTCAGACTTCAACTGCCAGTCTGTCCCATTGACACACTGGCATGCATTTGCCCGGCGTATCTATAATTGAAGCACCACGCAGCGTGCAGGGCGGCAGGGTGCCTTTGATGTCTACTCGTGTTACACCTGCAGTCTGTACGGCGGAATGTGAATAGAAATGCCGGCCTCGTTTGTAGTCACATTCTTGTCGACGCGGACCATGTGTTTCAGTCGCAGAGTCAGATTACTGTTGATCGTTATCGCAGGGGGTGTATCGGTATCGGCGGAGACACGCAAACCGATATATTGTATTCGCCGATACTGTAAAGCAACGAGTGAATACTCACCGATACGCAGTATCGGTCTAACACTAGCTGGTATAGTGTGAAGCAGACAATGTCAGACATATATTGCATCGGAAATTGAACTGTGAATACTCAGGAATAACACATAGCCAAAATCATTTAGTCCTCAATGAAACAGTCCTACAAATGGTCTCATTTCAGCCTTCATATGGTATCACTCGTTTAGTTGTTTCAGTTCTCCATATCTTTTCTGTGTGATATTATGTGCTGACATGTGCACAAAATGTATCATATCTGTGTCATTTCGCAGGATGTAGTACAAGCCGTTGAACTATCAGTGGAAGAAAGCCAGGATGATAGTAGACTGTAAGTTGCATTGTGATAGGAATCTGATATGATTTTTTGTTTGGTGAAATTGTTTTTTATCCAAACATGCGGTAGTAAAACATGATTCTGTTTGTAGCCAATCTGTTCAGTATTGGACTTGGATTTGCTGTGACTGTATAGTTAGTAATGTGGCCTTTTCGGATCTAATAACTTTTGTCCTGTAACTGCTTTCATATTTCAATTTGCATCATTCTTTGTATGAAAACATGTTAATGTATAGCAGAAAGTTTTATTTTGTTGAGCTGCATTTTTATAGTTTCTGTAATATATATAAGGCATTATGTGTGTGTATATGTCTGTTTGTTTGTTTGTCTGTCCACTTTTAACTTGGGAACAGGTAGGGCGATTGTCTCAGATTTTCAGGGTAGCTCCAGGGTGCCCCAGGGATGGTTTAAGGTGCAGAAAAGTTGGGGTAGGATCTTGGGTATGGGTCAGAAAACTGACATTTTTCATATCTCACGGCACCCGAAAGCCAGGTGAGTGGGCCCAGACCTATGATTGCGGAAGCAGTGCTGCAGGCCTGGGCCTGAGAGGCGCTGGCACTGACGGCCCAACAGTACGTGCAGCAGTGTAGAATGGGGTGGGCAAGGGATGGAGCTGTGCTTGAAGTATGCATATAGGTAATGCGCGTCTAAACTGGGCACTGGACAGATGGGCATATAAGCGTAAACATGAGCTGGGAATCCTGAGCCTGGAATGTGTTGGTGTTAACAGGTCGACAATCATACATACGGGTAAGGTAAGGTAAGGTAAGGTAAAGTGTAGATTTGTATAGCGCTATTATCACAAGGTCTCTAATGCGCTAAAGGGTACAGTAAGTGGGGACCCTCGGTGGGCGAAAGGCAGGGAAGGGGCTGCCTAAACTAGCCATTCTGTCTACCCAACTGGGTGGGCAGAATGGCTAGTTTATGAATGTTTCTTGTCTGTGATGCCTGGACGTTCCGGTTTGCTGTATGCAGGGCACTAAATACCCCAATGTTATGTAATATTATCTAATTTATGCATTTTTGCCGTCATTTATACAGGGAGGTGAGTGGAGATGTTGCTGATTTGAAGCAGCAGCTTTGTGATGCATCAGAAGCGAATGTAGAAGACAAGGTAAAAAAAACAAACAGGCTTGTTATTTGCCACGATGCAATAATCATAGTCTGTATTGGTCTCATTTGACGCGTATTTTTGTAACTTTTGTCTTTCAGTCAGTAACTAGTTCCATGTTATCTAATGTGTTATAATAATATATGTAATTTTCAGATGTTATTTGACTTGTACACTATACAGTTGTTACCTGTGATTTGTTTTTCTGTATTTGTTGTTGTCACAAATAGCATGTTGTACTTGCACCCCCTTTGCCTGCTGTATATGTCAGTTAGAGCGTGCTTTTTTCGATGGCCTCGTTCCACCTCGTGATGGGTTATTCAAACGGGCAATGTTGGTGCAGTTGGTTGGAAGCAGTTATCAACCCAAGACAGCTAGACGTTATGGATAGCTTTGAATTTCCATTTATCGACACCACGTCAGAATTCAGCACGTGCAGTTCACATAGTTACGGAAGTCATGTTCACATGTTAGTGGAAGAGATGATATTCAGCTCAGCTACATATGACTTTCAAATGGACAATCAGTCTTACTATGAAGTATGAAGTGCAGCAAACATACAGACATTTGTGATACTGCCAGCATTCCTGCTACACGTTGAAAGCTAATGTTTCTGCATTCTCAGTTTGCAAACAGTCATCGTGAGATGTTGTCCAGCATTCAGTGCGACAGCTTACTAGAGAAATTTTAGTCGTCTTCATTACATGACTATTAGTCATGATAAGGCTGTATGAGGTACTACAAAGACATACTGACATTTATGATGCTGGTAGTGTTCTCATTATTCATGCACATATCTTAGTGCACAGATGTGGAGCCATCGACCGGCAGTGTTGCAGTCTTCTGTCACATCTCTGCCATTGACATTCGGTGGTTTTACATTTCTACTTGGTGAACGATCATGTCAGGATGTATTCCAGCATTCAGTGCAGCAGTTTACTGAAATTCTAGTGGTCGTCGCGTTATGTTGCATGAACGATAAGTCCATCTGCTGGGGACATGCAGCTGTATTGAAGTTGAAGGCAACACAAAAGTATCAGAATTCAGAATATAATTTTGACATTGTCGCCGAATGCCATTTTTCCCATTTCTAGTATAGTCTTGTTGACAATCATCACAGCAGAAACATTAGCTGCTCGAACTGTATTCTACGAACTATTTATTGCCAGTTATTCCCTATCATCTGTCATTGTACTCAACATGTTGAGACCACCACGGTAGCTGAAGCTACATCTTCAGTCATCAGTGTCCAGTTATTGATACCGCTGATAGATTCCGTTTCTGGCAATGTATTTGAATACATCAGACCAGTCATCTAAGCCAAAGTGACAGTTGTCAACTCATATGCCGTGTAACTCGGCCATTCAGCTGTATTGCTACAGAAGTGAAGAATATGCCAGATATATTATGCTCAGACTACATCCGTATTGGCGAAGAAGCAGCCCATGATGTACTCCACAATGCTGCATCTTCTACACTGAAGAAAGTTACAGCTGTGTGACATTTACGTACAACTTACAGGTTTCTGATAGAGACCCAGGATCTCAACATTCATCACGTTATTACGTCATCACTTGCTGAACTTCTGAAATGACATATTTGACTGGTGTATTTGGACATTAGTCTCTTTATGGAGGTGGCGCATTAGTCCAGTTCTTCCGTCTTCGTTATCACAGTAACCATAAAGTCTACACAATACTGCATCTCCAACGCTGTGAACTGTGGCGTCAAGATTTGCCGATAACAGTATTATACGTCATGCATCATCCACATCATTTAGACTCCTGGTGTTACTCCGGAATTGAACTCAGATGAACAGCTGTCAACTTGTCATACCCCTACCATGAATAACTGTGTGTCTGTATCACAGCAACTGCTGTAACAGTCTTTTTGCGGATTACCATCATCTTATCTGAATGTGATCTATTCGTGTGACTTTATGCAAACAGGACATCTGAAAAGCAAAAGTTATTCAGAAAACTCTTGTAAGAGCAATTATCAGCACATGTGTGAAGTACTGTTGCCAGCGAATTGCTTAATATCACTTGTCATGTGAGTCTGTCAAGCTGCTTTGAGTGCTGCTGTACAGCGGATCGCAGTACAGTCAAATTTCAAGAATATAATGTGCTACATTGACTCCACCATCAAAAGTTTCTATATACAGTTTTGAAAAACAGTCTCTCAGCTTGCCAGATGTAGTAATTCTGCATAATGACAGAGAGAACAGTTACAGCACTTGAACACAAGTGTTAGCAATTGCTCAGTCAGTAGCATCATAATTATACAAGTTTGCTCTCGTCTCGTCACAAAATGTTAAGAACAACGTTGTGGAAATTTGCCTTGGAAAAATTTATTAGTCATTTCTTCAGATCAACGTATGGGACAATACATGTCTGAATGTAACTAGTGGACAGTCCTTGTACGGAAGAGGTCATGGCACGTGTCCGGGTATAAAGGAAATCTTATTAATGTGAATGGCTGGGTGGAATCTCATGCTGGACAACAGAACGGCATTACTGACATACGTGCCTGTTCCTGAAATGGTAGCTAGATGTCATTGGTATTGCTGACAGCTTTCATCCACAAGGTTCTATGTACACTTACGACATGCAGCAACAGGATTATCCTTTGTGCTCTGCTGAATTCGTTTGTATTGGGTTACATCATTGCTTGTTTGTATAACCAGTAATGTTTCTGTACAGGTTCTGATGCAGCCACATATATGTTCAGCCTTCTGCAGTCGGAACCATTTCGCTGTTTTTTTTTTTAAATTTACTATTTGCTGATTGCTTATTTGAGATACAGCAACATGCAGCAGTTGTACTTTGTTGGGCAATTTGGTTAATTGTCAGGTTCAGCAGACTAATGTGCTTGAGCATTTTATTTTAGATATCTCCAAGCGTATTGTTTTCTTTTCAATTTTATGTTTATCAACTTAACGTGGCTTTTTTATTGGCACAGTATGATTATCTGAATTTTGCCAATAACACATTTCTTTTAATAGCCATTTTACTAGCTTTACCTGGCTAGTTTCCAATGCCTATCTAAATTGAAGGCAATACTTGGGTGAAAAATAAGCGAAGTTACTAATGTAACATTATATATATAAAATGGGGAGTCAATTTCCACCAAGTCTGCACTATGGAACAACACAAATTACGACAGTGGAATGTGTGTTTCTATTTTTTGTAACAAATGGTTAATTTTTAAGCAAATGTTTAACCTTTGACTGTGGTGTTTTGTACAGACACACACTGGAAATATACCACCTACTAGCTCCAATCCCAAACCAGATGGTAGTAAAACATATTGCTTTGGTCATTAAATGAAATTTACTGAAGATAAAGTTAAGCATACACTTGTATAGTGCCTCTTAATAAGGGTACCCGGCTCCAGAAGTGCTTAGGTATGGCATAAGTTGTCAAGGAATCTCAGTTTTACTTGCACACCCACACGTTTATCCACATAGGGAATGAAGCATACCTTTTTTGTCTTCCAGCCAAAGCTGGTCCTTCCAGATGGGTGGAAGGTTTGAGTTGGCCTATTTTGCTCGTTAAGTACTAAAATGGCATAAAGATATAGTCTGAGACGTGTATTTTGTTTTAATCTGAACCATAAACCGATTTCAGTATGCCTTTTGGCATGTGTATCTGTTTGCAGACAAACTACGGTTGGTTCAGGTTTGATGGCTTGCTAGTATTTTTATACACCCGTCTTAGGACGGATGATATTATGTTATGGTGCTGTCCATCTCTCAGTCTCATCCCTTTTAGTTTCCAGTTTGTAGAAGTTATTTTGTGTATTCGTCCAGGACCAGTTGCTTTAGATGTTTCAAGTTTTTGGTGCGTGTTTCATTTTGTTACTCAGTTTTGGCTGCCAGTACAAGTGCAGTGCATTGGCTGAAAGACTTGTCTCTGAAATTATCTGCTGTGTGTCAGGTAGGATGTAAAACTACTCGTACTCATAATCATTTAGTCCTGTTGTTGTCAGAGATGTTCACTGCAGCCAAGCCAGCGAGGAAGCGTCGTTGGGGTTCCACATCCGGTCAACAAAAGCCCGTTCAGTCGATAAACATTTCTACCGATTCTTTACGGGTTCGTTTATCGATAGGTTGTTGGCAAGTGTATGGAAAAATAAGTCACGTACATGTAGCTTCTATTTGTATGTTTATGTAACAGGCCTCTAATTTCTGGCTTGTTGTTAGGCTTATTCATTTGGGTTATTATTTGTCTTTACTGGTAATTTACTGGCAATATGTATTAGTATTTGCTGATATCAAGCACATTGTGTCATCTGTTGTCTGGTATCTTGTAGTGGTAATAATAGGTTAAAGGTAGTCCCAATCTCGTATGAGCTGTGTGGCCAGAGATGATCCCAGTTTGAGGGCATTCAGTCCACAGGTGATATTAGTCATACATGCAGCAGCAGTCTGCCATTACTTTGCAACAGGCCTGTGGTTATCTTCATCTCCATTCAGCATCAGTCCTTCAGCCAGTGGACTGATGATCTATGGATGGGTCTAGCAGGTTGGGTTGTTGTCACACTGGGACCATTAAAGACTGTGTTTAACCTAGAGACTTTTGAACATAAACCTATCAGATTCCTCCATTAGGCATTAGGGTCCAGCCAGGTCCGCATGCTGTTGGATTTCAGAGTAAAGACATCTTGCAGACTTCCATTTGTGCCGCCTCGGCTTCTCGGTTACCCACATATCAACACTTGACTTACACTGTTTTCACAAGGAAGTCACTCCCGAGGTCTTCAGAAGCAAGTATCACGAGCTAATAGTCCACTTCGATAGCTTCTATAAGATTTTCACTGTTTTAAAATTAGTGACCGTGTGGCATCGGTGGTGGTTTTCAAGGACTGTGTCATGTCAGTTCGATTACTTGATGGGGTCAGCATTTATTGCTATAGGTCTTAATCGTCGCAGCAAAGACTCAAAATTTATTATTTTCTCATACTCCCTCTCGAGCTACCAGGCTTGAGTTGGATCTGGCCCAAAAGTCATCTGTGATTAAATGCAGCTTGTAAACAGTGGTAAAACAATAGAACTCTGTTGGATCCCCAGTTGTTTTAAACATTTCGGGCAGTGAGAGAGCCGAGACTGCTCTTTGCTTCTGTGTTACAAGCATGAAATCTCTGGTCACTGATCCTCTACCTCAAGTCTTGAAATTCTGCCTGAAAGAATGGCAGGATATCTGGGACTGCTGTACATATAACAAGCAGCATTGGCCAATTTGAATCATAGCAATTAAATTAATTGATTTTTTGTCCAAAAAATCATTTGATTAAAGTCACAAATATTTACTTATTCCTGACTAATTTGTATACAAAAATATAAAACGCAATAACTGTCAACAAGGAGTTTCAGCTTGTTTTAACAGATTTCAGTAGTTATTTACTTTGTCACAGACAGAAATTACACTAACTGACTCCTTGTAATCCTGGAAGTGCATTTATGCATTGCACCAAAAATAAAGCAGCCATCTGCTGATTATAGTTTCTCAGTCGGTAAGTTATATAATGCTTGACCAGTTTTGATGCTTTGTCAGTTGCTGGAGCAGTTGATATAACTAAAACAAAATGTTTTACACAGCATGAGCTGATGAAACTGATGTTAGCTGCTGCAAGATGGAAGATTGCCACCATTTAGTCGGAGTCACCGATGACTCCTGGATGAAACCTGACTGGAAGTCAAGAAATTGCTTTAAATGACCCTGAAATTACAATAAGAGTTGTAATATGAATGTACAACAACAACAACCGTTTAACGGCCTTTGTTCTGGGACAACCCGTTAGGCCGGTACCAGAAGAAACACTCTGGTACTTAGTGTGCAAACTGCAAATATTCTCTGCTGATCATAGAATTACCTTGATACTGTGGATGCAACAGATATTCTGGCATGCGAATATCGTAAAAATCCTGTTTAAATTTTTAAAAAATCAATTTAAATCCAACTCAAAAAATTTTGTTTTTATTTTTTAAATCACAATTTTTCCATCCCTGATAAGAAGCCTCATGCCATTTACCAAATGGTTGGCAACTGCAGGCATGCTACACTATGCTCGCACTGTGAAGCAGTAATCATAGACTGAAAATTGGTCACTCCTGCTTCATGCATTCTTACTCTCCAGTGAAGACCAAGCAACATGCACTTCTTGTGATGTTCTGCTCAATTGAAGCACATACTTGTGGAGTGTCGTGACCTTCAGGACATCGGCCAGAAACACTTCACTGGCTATTCCTTGAAATACGTTTTCGAAAATGTCAACAATCAAAGCATCATTAATTTTATTAAGGATACTCATTTTTATCACCAACTGTAGCATTTGTTATCCACATTTTACCTTAGTTCTACCAATCTTATCTTTGGTGGTGTTAATCATTTTATCTTAGATTTACAATTTTTTATCAGCAAACTTGTTATTTGTTATTCATGTTATGTTCAAGCTGAAAAGCCTTGATTCTATCCTCACTTTTTATCATGGTTGTTATCTGTACAATTTTTTCTCTCTTCATCACTGTAAGGCACTGAATAGCCTAATATGTGCTGATGTGCCATTAAGAAACTACTCTTACTTAGCTTGGAGGCATTTGACTGTGGTCCATATGGTAATGCAGTGGAGTGTTCTGGTGGGATTGAAGCCTATCTCAGTGGCTTTGACACTGTTGGTGTCATTTGACCTGGAAGAATCATCCCTGAAATGACCTATAATGTGTCGAGTCGGATATTAAGCCTCTACTCACTCCCCCCTTCAGCTACTACCAAATCGAAAAATTATGTGATGAAGCTAAACAGGTGAAGATAGCTTTCCCAAGATTATTGTGCAAAATGCAGAAGTCCCCGTTGGTGTCTTGAACCCGTGACTGGTGAATTAGAGGTTTGATTCACCTACTGATTTTGCCACCGTGCCACTTGTATCTTGCAAAACAGAGCAATCTTATTCCTTATGTGAGCAGGGCTTGATTCCAGAGATCAGTGCAGGCGAAATTGCATCTGAAGACCCAGTCTTGGAGGAGAAAATTGCCGATGATCATGAAGAAGGAGAGCTGGTATCATCACCATCACTTCATAAAGACTTGGATGTTGTGGGCGAGGACACCAGGACTACCAAGATGCGCAGAATAGTTTACGTATGTTGAACAGTCTAGCTTTTTGTTATTTTGTGTGTATTTTCTCTTGGTGGTTGTGTGAGTCTGTATGTCAGTGGCAGTCATTTGTTTGTCTCACAAGTTTTCATCCTTCCTTGCCAAACGTCGCTTCTTATATTGAATATCAATGATTTTAGGTTAATGATTTAGTTCTGCTGAGGACCATTGGTGCTCTGCAGATTACTCAAGTATTTTTACTGTCCCACTCAATATGTTCTATGGTAATGTGGAGATGGATGGTGCTTAATAGAACACGCCACAATAGAACAGAGTTCCATGCATGATATGAATTAGAAAGGCAGTCAGTCGGCTTTATATTAGAGTCTGTTGTGCATGCTGATCACAAGTTGGTCATCTTGAACAGTTTGTGTTTTAGGACAAGGAAGCCTCAGACAGTGTGGGCAAAGATGTCTCAGTTGAGATGCAACTAGACAGCAAGAGAGTTAACGGAGATGAAAACGGTAACTGTACTTAGACACGTGCATGCGCACATCAGATCTCATGTCTTTTTGTCTGTATGTATCATATTAAATATTAATTCAAGAACTGTAAGTGGCAGTGTGTTGTTGCTGTTGTTAGTTTTACACTTATTACTGATTATTATTTACGTTATAACTTGTACAAGGATACTAGAATGATAAGACGAAGTGGTGGATAATGATTGTGATGACATTTTCTGTTTGGCTGTTGCATACTTTTGTCTAAGCTTAGATTTTACTATTACTTCATTATATCTCTTAGTTGTTAAGAACTTTATGTTACTGTGTTTTTCCCTTTGCTTTGTACAGAAGAGCCATCAGCAAAAGTGGCAAAGCTGACTCATATGACGTCGACGTTAAGTGAGGCATCAAAGCCGGTACGGACAGTGTCAATAATCACTGAAGACCCAGTCAACGTCGGAGAGCGATCACCTTCGCCCGCTCGACGGCCCGCCAGCAACGTTGTTCATGTTACCGGTCTGGTGCGGCCATATACCCTCGGCCAGCTGAAAGAAGTGCTTGGTAGAACGGGCAAGTTGGTCGACGACGGATTCTGGATTGACGGCATCAAGTCTCACTGCTATGCCGTTGTACGTACTGTGCACATTTGAATCTTATCTGTTTTGTTCTGTTCTGCTGTCTCAGTGGCTGTGACATCAGCTCTGCCACAGTAAGTGCGGTGGTTGGCTGTTTGCTAGGCCCAGTATACTGTGCATCTGTTGATGATTTTGTGCATACCATATTTTGCAATTTCTCGCAATTTGCAGGCGACAACTAATACTTATAGCCCATTAGGAAACCTAAACTCCGGGCACAAGCCCGACAAGCGGAGCTCATTGCAAGCGACGTAGAGATGAGGGCGTTAAACCTCGTTATGTAAGGTGTGCATGTATAAAGTGTGTCTTACCTTTACCTTTACCTTACCTTGCATGTATAAAGTGTCGAGTGGGACGTTAAACCTCTACTCATCACTTCGTGACAGCCAGACTTTCGCTTCGCGAAAGGCAGATTTTCGTTGCGTTACGGGTCACTCAGTAATTCGTCACAGGCAGATTTTCGTGACAGTCAAAAACTGCAGGCTAGTAAGCACGGCCAAACGCATACAATACAAATAGTATGCGCACTACGCACACAATCTTACTATGGCCGCAGCTGGCCATGCCTATGGCATGGCCCGGCCCGGGCTGCGCCCGGTATTATGATAAAAGTTAATCTTGTTAATGCCACAGTCATCATGAAAATGATGTTCATGACTATTTGTTCCACATTTTATGTGCTGGTGATGGTCTGGAGTAAAAGAGGGAACATTAACACAGCTGCTCTAGTTACTATATACTCTTGTTGCACGATGTTCTAGGCAGCTTATAGGTCCAGCAGATTGCGTTTTTGTCACACTGGGACTAGTGTTAGACCGAGTACGCCATTTTCGACCGATACCGATACACCGATTTTTTGCTGTCAACCGATACCGATAAGCTTCAAGAGCAGCTGTGGCGCAGCGTGACTGACAGATCAAAGGCTCCCGCCGCCGCCGCAACTAATAACAGCGGCGGCGGCCAGCGCGGCGGCGGATGCCTTTGATCTGTGGTGGACAGTCAAACACAGCAACTATCAATAAAGTTTA
>Ga0126335_1002381_pt1 | contig 11215 bp, 9 predicted proteins | sample OlaspJWI45metaG_FD_108409 | JGI IMG/M metagenome (GOLD analysis project Ga0126335, IMG submission 108409) | Marine gutless worms symbiont microbial communities from Oahu, Hawaii - Olavius sp. 1 OAHU.JWI-45 metaG | ecosystem: Host-associated > Annelida > Digestive system > Unclassified | place... | reverse complement strand
CTTATAACTTTAACACCCGTTTGGTCCAGCATGCAAGGAGCACGGTTCGTGCAGACAGACTGACCGTGGTACAGCCATTGTTCATGTTGTTGGTGTCCTTATGTGAATGAGTACAGAAGTCCACTACAGCTGTAACACCAGACCACGGCCGACCGGGCGTGTGACCAATACGACACGACGAGCCTTCCAGCTCAAAGTGAACCTGCCAAGACACGACCACGATCTACAGATATGTATATAACTGACAAGAACTGCGTCCAAAAATGATGTCACTTCTCAAACACAGTGTAACAAGCTCGGTTATTGCTGACAAACCGCCGGATGCTTGTAAAAGAGCTGGAAATAATCGATTCGAATCGATTCGCCAAGCAAATCGATTCGAATCGATTCGATAGGGTGAATCGAATTCACGTTGAGTTCGATTTGCCTGTATGGTTTCAGCTGCAAAAGCCTCGACACCATGACCAAAGATGTGAAAACAAAGACACTGGAAATCCGTCCAAGTTCTCACAATTTCTCAATTATGTGTGCAAGTCGCGAGACCAGGTACTGCAGGCAGACATGCAACACAACATATAACAATTTAGAAAAGAATCACATACCAGCAAACAAAGCCACAAAATAAATGTTGTCTTTGCACCGATGTCACAATGTAAATAAAAGTTATGCTAATTGCAATTAAATAAGTACTGGTAATTATGCAAGTACACTTCAAAATACACCTTCTAATTAATAAATGACCTACTGACGTAACAACAGTGAATCAAATCGAACTGAAACTCTGGCGAATCCAATCGACGCTGGCATCTCCCGAATCGCCGAGCACTAGTGAACGTCGATGTTAAGATCTCTTCAACACAAAATGTTACGAAGCACAACTTTCCATGCTGTGCTGTCAACAGCTGCCCTCTGGTGAACGACTGCGATTTAGTTGACAAATTTTCCGACTTTCACCTACCCATCTCCCATCTGACACCCTCAATGAGCTGTCGGGTTCATATTTGGTGTGGGGAAAATAGAACGGCTGGGCTACAATCTGGTAAACGTTGCACAATGATCGACTCAGTTGTTTGGGCACAATACAGTACATCAACATGACACACACGCAGACAGCCACGTCGCCACAAAGTGACAGACACAGTCACGCTGCCAACACACTGTGTCAGGCGACAAAAATTAACAGACGTCCATTAGCGGACTTGACCGTTATAACTGCAATCTTGTCACGCTATAACTTGTTGGAAAGCTGTTTTCCACGCCAGAGCATATTAAAATTTCCGCACTCCGTGTCTATTTTAAGAACTTTATAGCAAAAAACTAAACCGCAATTGAAAATAAATTCACATAAAAAGTCAGCGGTTAGCAGCTATAGTCAACTTCTGCTAATTGCTCTAGCAGTTCAGCAGTCCAGCGCACAGCAAAAAACAAAGCCAACTTTTGAGTCGGCAGATTATTGGTTAACGCTGCTAACTTTTCACTTAGCTGTGACCACCACCTAACTTTGATACCTTCAATTTATCACTGTAATTGTTCGATTAATGTCTAAAATATCCAATTTCCTATACCGACACTCATACTCACTTAATGCTGGCGTCCTCCTAGTCTTTATTATACATCACTTTGGCATTGCAGACACCTGCCATTAGTTTCCTGTTCAAACAATTCTGAAAATGTCAACTTTTCTCACATCTTGCTTACTCGTCAAATCTTCCAAATTATATGCGAGTACCAATGCTGCAGCTGGTGCACTGCTGCTCACTAAACAATACACAACATGTTATTCGTGCAGCAGAAGCTGTCCCACCTATTACCGCTACCATGTCTGCTCCACCAGCATCAAGCAGCGAGTCCAACCGACCTGGTTGTTGTAGGAATCCGGCGCCACACGCCGGTAAACTGGTGCAACGTGGGTGGCAAGCGACTGCAAGATGTGACCAAGTTTTGCTTCCTGGACAAAACAACTACAACTGCTTCAGAAACTTTTCATCAGTGGAATTCTCAAATAATGGCATCTTCAGAAACAGAAATCAACACTGAACAAGAGGCCAAAGTAATTTTGCAAAGGCTGCACCAAATGACCCCCGCACAGTGAAGCCGAGCTGAGCCACCTGACAGACAGACAGACAGACACAGTAACAATAGTCCGCATCTGGTGCATTTGATGCAGCCCCAAAACAACTGGTTACAACTTTATTGTCCACAATGTCAAATGATATGAAGACTATGCCGACTACAGAGAGTAAATCGGTCTATTCTCAAGAAACCACAAATATGTAAGCACCACAGCGTATTCCACAACTCTCAGTCACTAGTGCCACTGCTGTGCTGTACTGTCACGAGCTCGTACTACACTTCAGCAACATTAGAGACATTAGGCCGGAGATGTGCATTCTCGCACTATTCGAATTTGAATTATCTGACTGTTTTATATATTCTGGTAGTACAAATATCAAGGGTTAAAACCAAGCTAAAAGCACCATACACTGTAAGTGCGAGAGTGATTAATCCTCGAAGCCATAGGAAAGAACAAAGCTATCGTGAAAAAATACTGAATTAGAACATTGAACAAAAACAGAACTGTGCTGGCACAAGGATACAAATATTTGAATGCATATGTTCTTCGGGTGAATGGGAATTTGAACGGAAGAGTGGGCACATCTCTAATCATTAGTGTCAAACTATGGCATTCTGCACGTAGACATCAATGGAGACCACCTTGCCGTGATCTCTGAGCCGAAACTTGCGCGGAGCGTTGCTGCGAGCAAACTTGCATGCGTTGTAGTACATGCTCCAGGAACAGCCGAAACTGAATGACGCGCCGCCAGTTGTATCGTTCCAGCCCTGGCATGCGCATGTCTTACTGCAGACCACCACACACACACACGGCACAAGCACTTGCATCACGTCACGAGAAAGTGCACCAACGGGAACTACGTCATCCCCCCGCACCAACCGTCGGTTCAGTGACAGACCATCTTCTGTTGCTGCTCCCAAAGCCTGGAACAGTCTACACACAGACGTCAATCCTGCTACCTGTTCCATGGACACTTTCAAACGTCGCTTGAAGACCTGCCTTTTCAAAAGGGCCTACGACTAACACTGAGACTACTATTATTACAATTATTTTATCAATGTTTTAAATATTATCATTATCATCTTCGTTATCATCATCGTTGCTATCATCACCATTTGATGCTATGCGCCATCGGTCTTTATACGTATTGCATGAGGCACAACAGAAATGACTGTTTCACTATATTTACTATTTAATTAAGTACACTAATCCGACGCACTGTATTCCGACCCGTGCTGTTCCGACGATGGTACCAAAGTTACAGATGAGCCTACAACTCACCATACTCACCCTAACACTAACCCTAAATCCGAAAGCTTGATCCTAACCATTACCGAGAATGGCAAAGCCCCGGAATGGCGGGCCATTACCATTATAACTGCCTGGAGTTTCTGTCAGTCGTCTGCCTCTGTTAGTCAAGCACCTGTTGGAATACTGTGTGTCAGATTACTGTGTGACAACTGCCCCCTCCCCCAACTTAAGGTGGAAGTGTCAATAAATCTTAATAGACTTCAGAAGTTTATCTAGCAGATTCAACTATCTGGCCACTATCCGGTTCCAGCCAGATAGTGAAAATCCCCATCCTATATTTCCCCAGTATCTACCGCTGCTGCTGCTGCTGCTGCTACTGACAGCACGGCTCTGACCGTTCATTCCATCCACAGCGGCGTTCAGTAGGCTCCGCATTGTCTGGCAGCAGGTGACACAGGTAGTCATACAACTCTGTGGCATAGCGCTCATCTATGCCATCCCAGACGCAGATGCCGACGACCATCACCGCATGCTGACACCGGTGTCCACGGCGACGACGCGTCAGCACCAGCACTTTCTCCTCCGGACCAGAACGACGAATTATCTGCAACGGTACATCAGCATATATTTGCCTTTCGCAACTCTCAACATGCGGCAGTGGACTGACGACATCCTGACGTCGTGTGGTCAAGACACCAAAGGAGCGATAATGATGATGACGGAAGACAAAGATGGATGGAGAACACTAGTGGATAGACCCTATGGTCCTTGCTGACCACCGGACCACAAGAGGACGAAGACCAATGACGCAGATCACTGAAGGCAAAATTCCACAATCCACAAAGACAAGAGGCCAAAGTAATTTGGCTAAGTCACATCGAATGATTGACTCTGATTAAAAATGTTCCTAAACTTTACAATAGGTAAATTTTCCCCCACTGACCCGACCCCTTGCCGAAGGGGAATCGGGACCCAACCTAATTAACACAATGTATGTTGGGTCTCTAAGTCTCCAGCCAGAACAGCACCTTGATCTACTCAGTTGATTTTTATACATCACAGCTGTGTGACCGTGACCAGAAGACAGAAGGTCACAACGACACACCACCACGCTGTGAGATCATCGGTCACAGTATGCTTCACGATGTGAGTTGTGCGTTTGCTGCAGCCCAACAAACCGACGAAATACAACATACTGGCTTGTGACTGACCCATTTTGCAATTGGACAACCCTGGACACTTCTACCCTCCTTGCCAGTGTACAACAGCTTCTCAATGCGCAATGCCGCTCCTCGAATATCCAACCTAGTACCGGCACATGAAACCACAAATCTTGATAAATATATACAGCAACAAAAAATCAACATTTTGAAATCCGCACCTTTAAAATTATAATCATACAGTGCTAGAAAATAACGACGACATTTACAATGAAAAGTGATGCGACTTATCATCACAGAGTCCTCAGTGCTCCGCACTGTCTGAGATAGTGTGTGGAAAATCCACTCGCACGGTGGCGCCACGTGTAGTCTGGTGTCAAGAACACTGGATGATTAGGCAAGAAAATGCCTGGGTGTAACAAACACCACGCATTACTGTGAACTTGATTCGTCCCCAAAACCATCGCGTTTCAGTGACATTGGCGATTTTTGCCAATTTTGCCAGAATTAATAAACTTTTTCCAAAAATCTAAGAGAGCGCATCATCTTCATACTAGACGCCACCTTTGCGCCAAATTTGACATTCTCAGGCCTTCTCAGTCCCGAGATATCGTTTGGAGAAAAAACAGTCACTCAGACACCCACACATGCACCCAGCTTATTTCGCTAGCCGTGAACCTAGGTGCTCGGCACTGAGATAAAATATCGCCACTGCTGTTGCTGTCGATGCCAACAGAATACCAATGTTTGTTACGTACTTGTATGCTGCTGTAACAGGGAAACAAGAACCATGCAATAGCAAGGTTTATATCTACGATTTAGTCCAAAAACATAACGGACACTGATAAAGCAGAATTACAACAACTACTATCAGCACTTCTATAATCTACAGAACACACAGGACCTCTGTTCAATGAGATGTCGAATGGCAGCTTCAGTCGGCCCAATGCCAAGATGAGTGTAGTACGGTCCATCAACGCTTTCATTACCGGCATAAGAACCTGACATTTGCATCATCAACGTACAACTTCTACCGAATCAAGGACAAATCAGAAATACTTTTAACAATAATTTTAAAAATACAACTTCAACAGCATCAAATATATCGACAAAATAAGATGCTGTAACACTTTTCTGCAACTTGAGTTAAAATGAGTACTGTTTAATAAGTTTCTAATTGCTCTGCATATACATTGCTTAATATGACTATGATGTTTATATAACAACTGCAAGCTAAGAAATCAGACGAAAACAAAGATAAAGACAGCAGCAGACCTCGACACTGGCACTGAGGTGGTTGTTCAATCTCATTGCACTTGATTCGATATAACAACTTCTCTTCATCCGTTGTCATCACCTTCTTCTCTTCCAACTCTTCCTGCTTCACACTCGGAGCCACATGCTGCTGCTGCTTATTATGACAATGCTGAAGGTGGTGTCGATCATGGGAATACTTACTGTAAAGCAGATAAGGTGAAGAAGTATCGTTAATCATCTGCCGAACCTTTATATCGCTAAACCTACTGGCTACAGCAGCGGGAGGAAAGTCTGGATAAAAGCCGTGGTGGTGACTGATATGCAGTGATGATGGAGAAGAGATCTGCGAGTTGTTATCAGAACTCAGGTCAAGTACATAAGGCGACTCACTGTGTTGTAAATTTTCAGTACCGACATTGCATTTCTTGCTTCCTTCGAGTAACACACTTCTACTCACATTTGGCTGACGGCAGATTGACTGAACAGCATTGGTGTGACAGGGGTTTGCTAGTTGCCACCACTTCGTATCGTTCTCATATTTGATTCTGTCTTTCCCATCTGAACCAAGTTGTTGACTGGCGGACATGCTGTTCGGCTGACGGAAAACACTATATCTGTAACATTCAGAGCTGGCATACACTGGATAAACCGATTGATCAGTTGACATCACCGGCTTGACAGCACCTACACTGTATACATTACTGTTAGCAACAGGTGCACTTCCTCGAAGTAGCGACAAATATGAATTTCCGACAGACTGTGCTGAAAACGGGAACTGACCTGTCGGAAGTGAATTCAAAGGTTCACGATCGTGTTTTACCACTTCACTACAACTTGCATTCATGATATGGCTTCTTGCAGATGCATCAACCAGCTTGATTGTTGTATAAGCAGGAGTCAGGTGATCTGGAAACCTTGCACTGCCAAATGATAAAGGCTGCGAATCTGTGATTGTACTTCGAGGTTGCAATGGAAAAGATTTCTCAGGCCCACTGTCAAATGTACTAATCCCTTTATCACACTCATTCATCTTCCTTACTTGGGAAATCAAGTTCTGAATGTTGGGTGGAAAATGATAACTCGTTCCGACATCTCCGAAACCCACGTAAGCACTGCCAGTGCTGTCATCCAACCTAACTCTCTTGTAGGTCTGATCATTATTACTCGATAGACTGTGTTTTCCATGCTGAAGCTGGTTCTGAATGGGCCCGCAGCTGGTCGACTGTGCAGCATGCAATAATGTATTATTCATCCTGTACAATGGTACGGAGTCTGGTGGCTCTTGTTTCACAGGCAGTGATATGGGGTGGATAGATTTTGAGTCCATGTCAAATATCGTAGCAACATTCTGCGGAGCCAACATAATGCCTGCATCCACTGCCGAAACCGAACGACATTTTTGGTTTAAACCACAAACACTTGGTGGTTGAGAATCATTACAAAAATAAACGTGGCCATGGCCAGTCGGCAATGAACCCATAGTATCTTTCACAGTCATGGATGGCTTTCCTCTTCTGAAATCGATACGTGTAGTTGTGACTTCACTGTCATCCTCATCACGAAATTCATAAACATCTGACGCCTTGGAAATGACATCTGTCATCGTCTTAGCATCAGCCTGAATCTTGGCAGGAGCTAGTGCAAGATAGCGGCCATGACCACCCACCACTGTGTGTGATGGTGACATGAAATGATTTGGTTCTGGCTGATTCAAAACATCCACATCAGTTGCTGTCATCTCACTGCGGCCACTGGCAATCCGGCCGTCGCTGGGAGATGGTAACGGATTCAGGGCTGTGGCCAGACGAGGAAAAGCATCATAAGCAACACCTCCACTCACGGAGGAAATCGGAAAATTAGTTGATGACAGCTGACGTAAAACCACATTTTCAACTGATCCGGCTACGTCAATTCCTGTGTTCAACTGATAACGATCATGACCAATGGTGTCTGTTAAGTTCCCGCAACTGCTACGAAAGGTCGGCAAATCATTCCATGGCTTGCACAATAAATGCGATCTGTACAAGTACGAATCCACATGAGATCCAAGAGCAGAATCAGTCTTCTTGGGAGATACTTCTCCAGAAACTTCCTCCTACATATTACAATGTACAACTAACACGCATAAACGACAACAAATCAAACCTGTTTTATGCTTTGTGCACAACTGCAAATAAAGTGTTCTTTTTCTAGTAACACATCATTGCCGTAATCAAGCAGTTTTATTAAATACCACCAGAAATCCAAATGTTATTAAGTCTAAAAATATACTTTCAATCACGAATATAATCCATTTTTCTAATACACACTAAAGTGGCAATGAAATTAATAAAAAAAGTGAGTCATAGAAATTTTTCATAAATCATAACATACAGTATTATTTAATATGCATAAGTAGAATAAAAAAGACACTATTATAAGTGTGTATATAATTCAAAATAGCTGTCAACATGAACATTGCACAGCACATGCTGCATTACTGACAAAGCAATAGAACTGTTTGAAAATTAATTTAATACCAAAAAATGCAAATTCCAGAATAACTAAAATGACATTCACATTTGCGTATAAGACATAGCATTCAGCAAAGATTGGTGTAATTTGCCAATACAATTTACTTGTAAACTATGATTTACAAAAAGTGCCATAAGTAATGGCACATGAATGAAAACTGACCTTTGGACAACTAAAAGTATTAATTGCACAACACAATTATGAAAGACAAAAAGTATGAAACAGCTTAAAACATCAAAGGCACTTGCAGCACTTATCGATACAACCACACATCAATAACCATGCAGCGTGGAAAAACCTACTCAACTGGGAGGAGCTAGCAATCTGCGCGCGCGAAGACGACAGCGACAGCGTTACTGGAATTCAAAGTACACTGGCATATATTTAGTCATAGCATCAGACACACGAATGGCAACTGCATAAATAGCAATAGCATACATTACCCATCGAGTAGATGCTCTGCAGCAACACTGCTATGGGCAGCAGCTGCCGCAACAAAAAAAATTGGCGTATAAAAAAGAACTGCGACAATTATAAGAGCAAAACTACAACTATGCTGTCTCTGTAAAGCAATCTTGTTATGAATAATCCATACAAATGTAACTACTTCACCAATATGCCACACGGAATAGCTAATTAACATAATTACCCCTAAAGCATGCCCGTCTTTGTATGACATATCACCTCATCCTGCTGCCACCGAAATTTACTCCTTCAGCTGCGAAAGACGACTCGGAAAATGGAATATGCGGCCAACGGCATCTAACAGACAGTCAGAAGTTAGCTTAACGACACGACTCGGTAATTTCGTCCATCTTCCAGTCGGGAGGGGTGCAGACGTCCCCGGCTGCTTTCCGCGTCAAAATCATCACTTCTAGCGGTTGTCGTTCGTTTTCGCATCATGAATCGAACCACTGTATCACATATAACTTGTCCACGAACCCCGATCAGTCTCCAGCGCCCACCATTTCCCCGTTTTCCTAGTCGATTTCCAGCCCAGACGGTTGCCCAGGCCAGCAGACGACCTTGCCAGATGCGAACATAAAAATCGATGGGCCTACGTGCTAACCAGACGCCGATCGATTTCACAACAAATACTCCACAATAATTTAGCAAAATCGTTTCAATCCGTAAAAATGTGCTTAAAAGGACACAGAAAAACAACCACCAGTGGGCGTGATTTGTTTATAATTTCATGAAAATCCGGTTTTCCCATCCCACCTACACTCCTCACCGGCCCACCGAGAACTGCTCGGCCCCCTCCACTCAGTCCCCTCTCACAATAAACTGCCCCGTGGCGCAGTCACTGTCAGAGGCTTTTTGCTATGGTTGAGCAGTGCACGTAGCAGCAGCCAGCTGCTGAGCTTGCTGACATGATATTCGCCATTTTGCACCGAGCGCTGCGGTTTAAAAGCATCTGAGATGTCGGACTCAGATGAGTCGACGGAAAAGATTTTGCTGAAGGGATCGATGCGGTGGATTCGCGAGGAGCGCAACAAGTATTGGGAGATGTACGAGCGCACGAGACACGACTTGAAAGAAGAAAAACGAAACAGAAAAGCGGTACAGTTGCATTATCGCTGCTATTTTCTGTCTCATTCTATGCCTACATCTATTTTTTGTACCGATGTTGTCGGTTGCGTTTGACAACCTCATATAAACGAACATGATGATGATGATGATGGAGCGTTTGTTGACTGTCGATTGCTTCATTAAGTTCATTCAGACATTTTACGCCGAATCGAATGCATGTGGTGTTTCGTTCTGTTAGTCTGTCTGTGTGTCTGTCACGCGCTTGTGCCCTGCAATAACGGCTGAACGGATCGAGGTCCTGTTTGGGGTGGCGACTCGGGGTCCTAGGGAACATTGTCGTAGATGTGGGTCCTGATGATCCCCCTATGGGAGAGGGAGAGTGAAGGGAAATATACTGTATAAATACACATGTTCCAACTCATTCATAACCGGAGATGCAGAATGAAATTTTCTACTTTGAACTTCTTTTTAAATTTCGTGAAGTGGTTATCAGTTCTTATCACTGATGAGATAGTTGAATGTAGACTATGTATGGTAACTACACAGCTGCAGAAGGAAGCAGGTGCACTGAAAGAACGCCTTAGTTCTCTGGAGGCGGAGTTTGCACAACTGTCAGCCAATCAGCAAGCAGCAACTGACAACCTTGAGCAGATGGCCAAATCAGCTGATGTCTGTGACAGGTATAAAAATCATCTTCGTAGTTTTTGTTCAGTAAGTAAATCGTCTGTCCAAACCTGTTTCATTGTTCTTCTTTGGTGCTCTTTAGCACACATCTCCTGCCCAGTTTACTTCAGTAGCGCAGTTCTCTAGCTCACAGGAATAGCATGAATGACGAGAGCACAGTGACATGATGTGGATCGAGAAAACGTGGAGAGCAGTTTCATATATGAATGACGATGTTTTATTTAATTCAGGTCGCGAAGAGCCCTCGAGCACCGGAAGAACATGGATGAAGATCGACTGGCAGAGCTTGAGCAGATGGTGAAAGATGCCAACGATTCCGTGATGGAAACCGAGAAGAGATTTTCCGAGGTAAATATGTTCATGCAGCACTGTCGTTCGGCCTAGTTTTAAAACTGTAACTGAAACAGTGAAATATGGCAACTTGCACTTTTCTGCCGATGTAGCTTAACCCTCATTACAAACCAGAAACCAGGTTGCTATTACCTAGTTTACCGGGTCTTTGCAGGTAGTGTCCTCATTATTGCAGTTTAATGCATTGTGCATGTATATACTACAGGGTGGGCCAAATTAAATGGGTCACCCATTTCAGCTAATAACTTCAGAAGTGCTGCTCGGATCTTCACTATTTTTGGCAGAAAACAAGGCCATTTAATTCTTAGCGTGATAGCATAAGTTGCATACGTAATTTGCAAACTAAAGTGGAGCCATCTGGTGAATGAAAGGCATGGTAATAAATAACGAT
>Ga0126335_1002380_pt1 | contig 11223 bp, 8 predicted proteins | sample OlaspJWI45metaG_FD_108409 | JGI IMG/M metagenome (GOLD analysis project Ga0126335, IMG submission 108409) | Marine gutless worms symbiont microbial communities from Oahu, Hawaii - Olavius sp. 1 OAHU.JWI-45 metaG | ecosystem: Host-associated > Annelida > Digestive system > Unclassified | place... | reverse complement strand
TACCCATTAGCCCAGATTTTTTACACCCAAACCATCCTTGGGGCCCAAGAGCTAACCCGAAAATTTGGATCGAATCGTACTGCCCGTTCTCGAGTTATAAGCAAACAGACAAACATAGGGGGCCTATACACACAGCGCCTGAGCGCACCAATCTGTAACGTACATACGCAATTATTTGGTGTTAATCAAGGCGAACAGCTGAAGACTTGGGGTTTGGTCGCATCGAGACTGAGCACGCCTTTACTGCTGCGAACGTCTTCAAGGTGGATGCCTGGAACTCGCTGGTCATCTTCCGCAATCATCATCCACTGAACTGGACCGAGGACGAGTTCAATGACGCCCTACTCAACACCGCCAACTGCTGGTCAAGTTCAACGTAAAATTACTGATAACCTGCAACCGGTTTTGTGCTGTCCAGTAACGGTTCTTAGACAAATGCATGGGGGCGTCGTTGTCATGTGACATTGTTGCAAAAATAATGCAGAAACACGAAAAAAACTCCTGAATCTAAGCTGTTAAATGACATCCAACAGTGGACTGAACGGCCGTTTCTTTCAAACACAGTAAACATCTGAAGGCTTTTTCAAATGTACTATATATAACTGCAGACAATTATTTTAAAATGCGCTTAACCTAAGATTATTTTGTTATTTTAGTGAGCGCAATAGAAGTGTCTCGTTTTTATGTTTCATGAATGATTTAACCCTTTCGCTACTGGCCATGGCGCTGCGCAATGATGTCAGGACATGGTGCCGTACTGGTTATGGCGCATCGCCATGGTATAACGCTGCTGTTGCTGTCCGTTCCAGTATTACCCAGAAAATGACTTGCATTAGTCAGTACGGCCACAGGGTTAAACCAAGGTAACGAAAGGGTTAAACACCTAACATTATGTTCTCTCACATGCTGTCTTTTTTCAGTTATATCTGTTATTTTTGTGGTATTTCAGAAATTATCAGACTAAGTTTGTTGTGCGCTGCATGAAAAAAAGAATAACAATAACGATAATGATGTCTTTATTACAGTTGCAGAGTACAGACAGAACGCTGCAAAGGACAATCAGGCAATATAACATCTGTCAGTGTCACGTAGGACAGTGTAGGCCTATAATAGAACACAAAGCATCATATAAACCTAACATACGCGGTTTAGCACAGTAATTGTGTAATTGTTGTCGATAACTGCGATGCAGGTTCCAGCGTGTTCACAACAGCTGTCCTGCCTACAGGTTTCCGTTCATCGTCTGGGATCTATTGCCAAAAGCTGGCGCGTCTCAGTTACACACACACTTTCACGTCTTACTGACTAAGGACCGATACCATGGTAGGCAGATACGTCGTATTTTGTCGTGTTTTATTGAGACTCCAGTCTATCATTGGAGAAGAATGCCTGTGTCAAACACTGTAAGACATTTTATGTAGACTATTTCTGCGACTTAATGATGCGAAGTTTGCAATGAACCTGTTGATGGCAGGTGGACTGGAGTGTTGGCGACAGCGAAGTTTGCGCTACGCAGATCATCACAAGAGGAATTACTTCGATGTTTTGACTGAGCTTCATGAGTGTCTCGGACTTTCTGTCAAACTTGGCAGTGCTGTTGCTATGGCAAGTCTGGTGCGTAGTGATCACCACTTCTTTATATATTCAGCATAATTACACGACGTCAGCATTAAAAATTGCCAACGTTGCCAAGTTGAAAGTTGTAGGCTAGGCTAGTTGCAGACATTGTATCGTAAACTGTCAGTAGGCCTATCGGGCGTGTGTAAACCTCATTTCTGTATCAAAGGGCAGCTGTCAGTGCCAAAAGTGAGCCTGGCTCTCTTGCTCATCGTCTTAATACAATTTTCTACTGATACTGAGTAAACATAACAATGTTGAAAATTTTCCGCACACTATTTGTATTGCATGTTGTTACTTTGCAGAGTCCCAAAAAAGACAACGAAGTCGTATTGGTTTGCTCTGAGAGAAACTACCTACATTTTTACGGCCTGCTATACAGAGTTATACAAGGTGATCATCAGCACAATTATACTGCTCAAGATGACAAACTTCTTGTCTCAAAATGAGTCTATTATTAGGCTGCATCGAATGCATGAGATGCAGACTATTGTGACCGACGTGCGCGGTGTCTGTCTGTCAGTCTGTGTGTCCGTCAGTCTGTCTGTCACGCGGCGCGTGCAGTGTGTGCGGGGTCATTCGGTGCAGTCTTTGCCAAACTGCTTTGGCCTCTTGTTCTTCTGCTTGTTCTTGAGCTATATACTGTAGGCTCCCTATTTACCCATAGTTTTGCTATTTGCGATATGTCAAGATGTGTATTTAATATGTGATTAATTAACCCTGTGGCTTTTATAAAGTATAATTTTTTTTCAAATGCAGCTTCATTCATAAGGTTTTTCTTTACGTCATTCTGTACTAGGCCCTATAGGCCTAAACAGCAAAGAACAATGTGAGTTCGGGTCGCTGGGTTTTCGACAGGCAACAGTAGCATAGGCCTACATCATCTACATCTGTCTGCTCCTCCGCAGATAATAGGCCTAAATGTAGGCCTATAGCATAAATAACTTAACGTTGCTTTGCCCATTACACATGTATAATCTACCATGCTTCATGTCTTCTTGTGTTCTGCGTTTATGTAGCATTCTTCAGTGATTTTGCAAAGTTCAGCTTCAGTCTGGCCATTGCATTGCCTCCTCTGGTACGTACTGACTTGTATAGTTAAACTTAGAATTACAATGCTTATTCTTAAACGTTTTTATTCGTGTGATAAGTACAGACAGGTAAAAGACGCATTAATGTGTGTGAAAGACGCATTAATTATCTACCTATGAATTAGTCATGGGATACTAGCCGTCGTAAACATAGGAAAGAATGTGTAGTACAGCAATACGCTAGTTAGTACAATCACAACATTAAATCATAGTTTGACGACCAACGCTGTCTAATCCTACGACTCAGACTGACACTGTTGGCAGTCAAAGGAACTGCAGTGCTTTTGTCGTTAGAAATTTTGTTCTGCACTTGTCGGCTTCGATGGCAGTGTCGGAGGCCCAGATGAGACCGGTTTGAGTTTTGTGTCTGCAGGGCGTGTGCGGCGGCGATCAGATGGTTCAATTTGCTCGAGTAGTGACGCGTGGTGACATCAACGATATTCACTGCGATGTCGGCGCTTTGGATCTGTTTACTGTAAGCGTAATATATACCAGGCTGATCACAGGCAATATCTCAGTCGAATTAAAGCCGATCGTGACGCCATTTCATGCAAATTAGGTCAAATGGGGTCAAGGGGCGGGGTCACCTCAAGGGCCATGGACATACTAAGATCTGTGCATTATGTCCATGGCAAGTGAGGTGATGAAATTAATGTTTGCTGTTTTAGATGTGTCATTTAACAGTGACCATTATACAGTGACTATAAAACGACAGTTTTTGTACTAGTAATTATAACAAGTGGCCTAAGTAATTTGGCGAAGGCTGCATTGAATTCCTTTCCCCCGCCGTCTGGGAATCGGGACCCCGTCTAATACAATGTTTATTGGCCCCCAAGAGTCTTCAGCCCAAATAGGACCTCGGTCTGTTCAGCCGTTTCTGCACAGTGAAGCCGCGTGACAGACTGACAGACACCGTGATCACCGATAGCAATAGTCCACATCTTATGCATTTGATGCGGCCTAATAATCGTAAACCAACTATACTTTGCATTGCAGGCTGTTGTCGCAGCGGTATCAATAATATGAATCAGTTAAAGCAATTAATTTTATGCTTAGCTATGTGGGATCATACGCACAAAAATTACATGGCTCTTGTTTTTCTAATACTTTTGACTCGGCTACAAGCAAATGTAAATACAAGTTTACGATGATCCTAGCATACAAGGATTCAATGTAGGTATGTCGGCTTGATTCCGATGATTGTTTTGTATGTGTGTGAAACTTTGCAGGCTCCAAGCATCAGTACAGATCCATTTTCGACAGCTCGTCTCTTGAGACAGCACTGTGAACGCTATTCACCAGACAAACACGCAGGACCTTAGCTGCTACTGGGCGTTCCCAACCTCGCTCCTTGGGAACAGCAAAATCACCAAAAAATCTTTAAAACACAATGAAAATTCCGTAAATATTTTCGGTAGGCCTACATTCCGTTTGCCGAAATGCCCCAACTGTTTATTAGCTCTTGTTTGGCTGAAAGTTATGAATTGAGACTCGACGTCACAGTATGTAACCATATTAAGGGTAGGATAGCATTCACAATCCACTACAGGTGCGCTAGCAGATCGTGCACCTGGAGTGGATATCTGCGGAACTGGCGAATTTGCTGATTTGACGACGTGACAAGAGAGACAGGTTCGCAGCTGGTTTGTGACCAGGTTTGCGACCGGTTCGCGACTTCCTAGCGTAGTCGAGTGTTACACTAACGACGTTTTATAGTTGACAACGTGCCAACGTCGCCCCTAAAGGCTACACACTATGGCACTAACACTGCTGTCGCTGATCTCTGATTTACGTAATGCATGTGTTTGAATTATTTATTATACGTGAATAGGCCTATGAATGATCGCCACCCGCGGAATTGGCGAATGCGCTGATTTTATGAACACTTGACTTGAAGAGAAGATTTTACACTACATCACTAGTGTATTTAGTTGCATTTCCAACTAAAATAGGCCTACAGGTTCGTGCTAATGATGATTTACATAACAGCCAATGTAGCCGGCTGCTATTATTCTGGAATTGTGTCTCATTTGTCTTCTCGGAAGAAAATAAGCCTATTTGCTGCTTCAATAACTTAATAGATTCATGGAGACACGTCATGTCTTCAACGATCAACTAGAACTGCACGCCTGCACGGTCATATCAATATCATGAAAATTGACTATGCAGACATTGTGAAACAGCTTGTCATTCCATTCATTCCTACCGACAAGAAAGTTGTTTGCATTTAAGGTCACCCACCGGCTTACATACCTCGCCATACATTGCGAAAAATAAGAAAACACAAAATGCGTAAACATTACCTTACCGGGCATGTTGCTGCAGCTGCAGCCTATACCCCCAAAAATGACATGCAAACGCTACGTTACGTCGACTGCACAGCACTAGCACTGCCGGTGCTCGTTGTCATAGCGACGAACATATACAAAAACAGTGAAAACAGTTTGTAGAAGTCTAGATAATTTCGAGTAGGTGCGTGGAATAGATAGGAGGTAGGCTGTTAATAATGACATTCACACCATGACACACATAGTGTAATTGGTATATTCACTTTGGTGACTCGGTGGCGCAGTGGGCTTTCGGCCCGAGAAGTCGTGAGATCAACACTCATAGCCTGCTGCGTTTCGAGTTGCCCGGTGAGGCGTGATGGTCTGAGCAGCTAATAACTGTTATTTCCGTTACGTAGCCATCCTGGACAGACTGTTTATTTACCATGGTGGTGCCCAGGCCAACTCAGCCTTCCATCCCTCCGGGGTCGGTAAATGGGGAACAGCTTCAGCTGGGAAGGCATTGGCAGGTATGCTTAATTCCATTCGTGGTATAAAACGTGTTGGTGACTGGGTGGCAGGCAAAAGTTTAGCTGTGTGATTCATTGAAAATGCGTGCCACACCTGAGCGCCTATGTGATGGGGTTGGCCCATAAAGAATAAAAATTTGATAGAGGCGTTGTATCAAGTGTCACCTTTAAACTAGTAGCTGGCATATGTTATTCTTTACTTACCAAAGTCATAAAATAAGTCCCAAAGGTCGGATAGAGAAATGCTTTGCAGAGAAATGCATACAGCAAATGCAGTTTAACTATAAAAATGGAAACTTGATACTGATGAAAAATGGTTTATTTTCAATTGCTTAAGTCTTTTCTGTTTTCAAAAAAGCTTTTTCCATGCTTCAAAAACGTTGCTGTAAGCAGTGGAATGTTACTTTTTTGTAAATCAAATTAAATCAAGCTGTGTCCGAGGGGAGCACATACCTGCGCGCGGCTGCTTTTTTGCTGTTGTGATCTTGATATTACCCCAATGACCTTGAAACTCGAAGATGACCTAGATTTTTGAAAATGTACATTCATATCGGAAATGAAGTTGCTAGGTTAAGACATTCCAAACTCCTAACGGTGGATGAGATATGCATGGCAAATAAAAAATACGAAAATAGCTGTCAAGGTCAAATGTTATCAGCTTCCAATCACTTCTAGCGTTCACATGGGGCATATTCCTACCAAGTTACATCAGTTTCTAATCAGAAGGTTTTGCGATTTTGTGCAGACAGGCAAAGACACAGATGCACTGACACACAGACACACACGCAGCCACACAGACGCCGCCAAAAACAATACCTGCTCGCAGTATAGCTGGCGCGCATGTAATTAGTTTTTATTGAACACGCATCAAACTTTTATGTATCGATACAAATAGAAAACAGCCTCAAAATTGCAATTGTTTAAGCAAACAATGGTAATAATATATTTCTTGTGAAGATTACTGCTGCACTGTGTTAAAACAAATCTATGAGCTCATGCAGGTCAGAAGCAGCAGAAAGCCACTTAATGGGAAAAGACAAAAGCCCTTACTCTAAACTTCTAAAGCTGTGTTAGTTGAACAGCAGACATGTCTGCAATTAGCATTTGTCAGTTAATTTATACTCATCTAATATAATAAGTCTGTTTGTGTGTATGCCTGTATTTTCCCATCATGCACACTAAACGAGTTTGTCCAGTTTGTTCACGTGTGTGTCTTTATGTAGGCCTGTGTATGCCTTAGGTTGGTGAAAAGTGGGACGGGGCTGCTTACGTAATGCCCGACTGGGGGGGCAGAATGGCTAATATGTTTAAATAGCCTATTTTTGTATATATTTGGTTAAACTGTTTAACATTTGCAGAAAAGATGCAAAAGGCACCACAAAATGAGGCAACTGCAGACGTACAAAAGAATGGTATATTGGTTAGTGAGAACAAACAAGAAATGCACTCACCTTCCAACAGTCCACATATAGAAGTAGAAGTAGTTGGGAGTTTGGCTGCACAAAACACTTTCATAGAGAACCAGCAAGATGAACAACTAATTGAAAGTCACAGATCTGTGACAGAAGAAGTTGATAAAGCTGGAAGATCTGCCACCAGTGTAGATAAGAACATCGTAGACGATAATGACAACGTGTCGGAAAAACGGTTGAATGTGGCTGAGAGACAGGAATATCAAGCTGACGAGACGGTTACCAACATGTCAGTGCAGGTCAGAAGTGGTGGTCAGAGAATGTTTCAGGTGTCTGTGGCATGTGGTGAAGGAACGGGTGCATCAGAAGAAGAGCAGAACGTCAAGGGTAAAGCTGATGTCAAAGCTCGTAGTCCCATACTTCAGTACAGCAGTGATGCTGCAGCTACAGGTAATTACATTTTTCCAAATATTAGTGTCAGTTAACATTGCACAACAGACAGTATGTTAATTTGACTTGCCACTACTTTTGGATTTGTCTCCACAAACTACAAACATCACATTTACAATGCTGAGATATAGGCAGCTGCTTCGGCCATGAAGTCGAATATGAAAATTTGTGATATGCTTCAATTATTATTATTTGTGAAATTATTTTTCTGCACAACTGGTGTTATACTGCTACATTGTATAACTTAACCAGGTTGTGTTATGGTGCCTGTCATTGTAGTGCGATTTAGTCTGCTTCCAAGCCAGCATGTGGTGACACAGAGATGTGTTCTGAATCAGACCATTGCTGAACTGAGGCATCAGTTTGCTGTTGAAATGAAAATGGCTGATGAATTAATACAAATTTTATTTGAAGGTAATGTCACATGAAATGATTTGATTTTTTCTTTCACGATTCACCATATTTTAATCGTTGATAACGTATATCAGTAATGTGACTAGCACACTGTAAATAGCTTTGGGGCTACTGGTTGATTGATTACTCAACTGAACTTTCCTGCAGCTGTATGTAAACGTAACATTGTAATTAGCAAGTCGGTTTAACAGTGAAACGTTTTTATGACTGTCAAATTCCATTCTATTTCATTCTAAAAGTGTTAGTTTTTAGGCAAACTGGTTAAAGAAATTTACACACTTGGAGATTTGGGTGTCGTTCCCAATGGCACAATCCAGCTGCAGTTGCAGTCAGCTGATCCTGTCAATCATCCGCTGCAGCTGATTCGTCCACGACAAGAATATCACATGCCAGATGTCATCACTGTTCGCATACACATTGGTCTGTTTCTCTTTATTGCTTTTCTGAAAAGTACTGTCGTTTAGATTTCTGTTTAAACAAGCCATGCAGATTGTACTAATAAAGTTAAAAGTTGACGGCGAATTTATACAACATACAAGCTAGATCAAATTCTACTATCACCGTATCACGTTCATGAATACAATGGCAGTAAAGAGCACGTGGGTGGTCTGCCTTCAACTGAAAAGCATTTTTGTCCATTACTGCTTTAGACCAACAAGCTCCAAATCGATGATTTCTAAAAAACATTAAGCTTAGTAGAAACAAGTGTAGGCCAAAGTAACTTGGCGAAGGCCGCATCGAATCCGTAGGGGAAATCCAAACTCCTATCTAATATAATGTTTCTTGGGTCTCCAAAAGTCCTAGCCCCAAGCAGGACCTCGATCCGTTTAGCCTGAACGGATCGAGGTCCTGCTTGGGGCGAGTCAGTCGTTTTTGCACAGCGAAGCCGTGTGACAAACTAACAGACGCTCGGGTTCATCGATCGCAGTAGTCCGCATCGCATGCATTCGATGTAGCTTAATAATGGGCCATAATTGGGACTTGTGTCTAGACAACGTCCAGTATCGTGACGTTGTGGTGGAGATTGAGAGGGCGACGTCCAAGAAGCCATTCCTCGGCGGCTACCGACACAAGCAGACCGGCGTCGAGTACCACCACGCCACTGGACAGACGATGCCCAGGACACGGCCACAGTCGGCCGTACAGCGTTTCTGTCGCGACACGCAGACCACCCAGCAGCGACACATGCGCCAGCAGACTGCAAACGAGACGTCAACACAGATGACACAAATTGGAACCTACGTGTCATTGCACCAGGACCGACTGCTAGAACCACGACGTTACACTTCAGCTGAGGAACGTTTCCGAGCCGTTGTCGACAAGGCAATGCTTTCGTTTACGTATCATATTAGTCTGATTTGTAGAAATGGAAATGTCAGTTTAGTGATTTTTAGAAACTGTAAGTTTGGACTTTTGGAGAGATATATGCCTTATGTTAATATTGCATTGTGCTTGCACTGTAGGTCATAATAATACAGAAATATTACCGTCGCTGGTCGGCCTCAAGGTACGTAGACGTCGTACGAGAGAATGAACGTAAGCGGCGAGAATGGGAAATGCAGCAGGAACTGGACAAACGCAAGGAAAAAGAAGATCGGATACGGAATGAGGTTGAACGTCGCATGAATCCAAAGAACAAACAAGACTTTGATTTGCTTTTTCGGGCATTAGAAAGTAAGTATTGAAGTATTAGATATGTTGCACATTTCTTTCATTTTTTTCCTTTGAGAGGGTTCAGCCATGCAGGCTTAGGCTATAGTTTCTTCGTTGATTTAGAGAAAGTAGGGCTTGAGACTACTTTTTATGGTAGCCAGCGTCGATGGGCAGATGCCCTTTCTGGCAACCAGCCTTTTTGGCAAATAAATTTTCTTCTTTTTTTCTTCAAAAGTTTGAAACATTCTAATTAACTGAGATATTCAGAGATACGTGTATCAGCAATATGTATAAGACAGTTTGTCACTGGCATCAACAGCAGGTGCTCATCATCAGAGCAGACAGATGCTAATGCTGATCAATTGGAGATCATAACAGATTAATAACGAATAACACTATCATAATGTTGATTTCCATAGGGTTTTTCTCCATGAGATTGCCCAAAAGCTACAAAACGCCCAAAGTTAAAACTTAATTGGCACGCAGGTGCACTTCAATAAAAGCTAAGAAACTCGCATATTTCATGTTGATTTTTAGCGATTTCAGATCGCTGATTTAAAAAACGAACTGAATTCGTCTCACGGCACTGCAAGATCTGCCCGTCCCGTACCTGAGAACACTCGTGAAGCTTTCTGGCCTATAAGCACATCGCTTGGCGACAACTCTGCTGACAATCTTGGTGCTTTTCGCATTCTATCAACTAAGTTCTGATACTGACACTCGGCTGTATTCGGTCAGAATGGCGTCACGAGGAGCTACGACGTATCAACGAGACGCTGTCTGGTGCGGACCGCAAGGCAGCTCTGTGCATGTTGCTCGACCAAGAGACTCAACTGCTTGCTTCCATCGGCAGACATAAGGTGGAAGCAGATGCTGAGAACAGGGAAAAGTTCATCCAGGATTTCTTGGAGAAGGTTGGTACCTGGGTACTGAGCATTTTGTTAATATATTACATATTTCCAGACGAAGAAACAATTACCATATAGTCAATCAGTTTATAACTTTTTCCTATTTTTCATTTCTACTTTTACAGTTATCATCCATACACGTCTTGCACGGCACAAGTTTTGAATACTAACTTAGTACAACCAACTCAGCCTTCTATCCCTCTGGGGCCAGTAAATGAGGATCAGTTTCAGATTGAAAGGCAGAGGCATGTGTGATTCATTTCATTCGTGAATAAATGCGTAGGTGTGCAGTTAACACTTGTGAGATCCCTCGAAAATGCGTGCCGTATTCGAGCGCTTCTGAGATGAGGTTCTTGCTAAGAGGTGCTGTATCAAGTGTTCGTTTATGTTTACCTTTACCTAACAAAGTGACGACCCCGACATAATGATGTGGCATGGTGTGATTGACAAGTTAGAATGATCAATGTGCTGTGCTGTGTTCTCTATAGACTTCAGCTCCAAAGAAGTGGACGACGAAAGACGGCAAATACATGGAGCTGTACACACCAGACACCCTGCGTGCTGGCCAGCTACGTGATGTCTACAACAGTATCAACATGAAACATATAACACAGGATGAAAGGCTGGATGCATTGCTCACACTGAAACACACTGTCGAGGTGAAATTATTCATTGTTTTCAGTCATCGAACACGTTTGCAAGAAATTTTCTTGAACTTAAATCTATATATTTAAGGCGATTTTTGTGTCTGTCTGTTTGTGTATCTGTCCGTTCATAACTCGGGAACGGGTAGGGTGACTGTCTCCAAATTCTCAGGGTAGCTTTAGGGTGCCCCGGGGATGGCTTTCAGTGCCAAAAAATTAGGGGTAAAAATCTTGGAG
>Ga0126335_1002379_pt1 | contig 11226 bp, 7 predicted proteins | sample OlaspJWI45metaG_FD_108409 | JGI IMG/M metagenome (GOLD analysis project Ga0126335, IMG submission 108409) | Marine gutless worms symbiont microbial communities from Oahu, Hawaii - Olavius sp. 1 OAHU.JWI-45 metaG | ecosystem: Host-associated > Annelida > Digestive system > Unclassified | place... | reverse complement strand
GGCCATAAAAAACCGATCCCTCAGATTAGGCTGTTTATATGCATATGTACATGTTTAGCTGTATAAACAATACAGCATTTCCGTTGTCGTTGCTTTCTACACAAGATTAAACTAAAACTGTGTTCGTCTTCTGCATCTTGCACTGATCTTCAACCGATACGACAGCCCACTTCTTGATTGAAAGCTCTTTACAAATACGTTTTGTACTATCCCTTAGAGACAAATTTAACGAAAGACTTTCTCTTCGCATGTGAAGAGAAAATCAACAAATTGGTGAAAAGAAAACTCAACAATAACAACAATAACCGTTTAACGGCCTTTGTTCCGGGACAACCCGGGTAGGCCAGTACCAGAAGAAACACTCTGCCTTCTGCCTTAGCATAGGGCTGTGCTGCGTTTCCCCACCTCCTGTCTTCTAGATTTTTATGGAGCAGGGGAAGATAATGTAGGCAGAGGTACCGACAGTTCGGGTGGGCGCCACCCCAATCAGACTAACGGCGCCCCTACCCCCACAACCCCCAAGGTTTTTTACAGGCCGGATGCCCTTCCTGCCGCCCAACCAACAGCATCAAAGCACTGAAGGCAAAAAGAAAAAAAGAAAACTCAACAAAAGGAATAAAAATCTTCAGTTTAAGTCGAAGTCAATTTTCACTGAAAATAACGCTGTCAACTTATCTTCCATGAAATTTTCACGAAAGATATCACTAAACCGAATTAACATCATCGTGACGTAACGTAATGCTAAAACTCCATTGTTTTCTGTAGAGTTGGGTCGTTTTCATTTAAACAATACCAGTTGCCAGATCTGTTCAAAAGTCATGTCCATTTGTCGTCAGAAATGATTCAAGCTTCAGCATGCATCTTGAACTTTACTTCTAACTTAACGTTAAAATATGACAACTGGCTCAATTTAGGGGGTTGGTTTTTTTGGCCCACTCAGTATTTATACTGGTAAACAATGCATGGTACTAAGCTGCAAAATTCATACACACATACACCTTGTCTGATCACTACTCAGTCACTAATGCACTTGTTTGCCAATCACACTGCACAAAACATAAATATAATAAAAATTTCTAAGGCTGAAAAGCTTAATGCACTGCCGTAAAATGACATGGCACACTATCGTTATAATGAATTATGTAGCAATATCCGAGTAACATTGCAGTTAAACAAGCTTCAAAGTGAACCAACTACGACGTGTGAACATAATACTTGGTTAAACGTTAGAACCGTCAGTCCAGAAGCACTGCCTGAAAACCAATGTGCAGAGACTGGGCCAAAAATTATATTTTTCTCCAAATTTTGTAGCTCCTGCATAACATGACCACAAAAAGTATTGTACAAATTCACTTCTTTATCTGAAGTAATACTTGTATCCTTAAATGCCCACCCCATATAAAACCAATGTAAATCAACAGCTAACTTAGTCATCAAATATTATATATGATAATTAAAGCATGTATGTCTAAAGTATGCCATAAAAATTACAAGGAGAAAATAACTAAACCGAAAACAAATTTTAAGCAAACACGAAGAATTTACCTAGCTCAGTAATAACATCAATTCCAATGCAGACATGTGTACTGAATATCAGTACAAACATATAACACAGATTAAGGCAAAGCCGAATACATCTTCAAGAAACATACAGCCGACAAGCAGAACATGCCGTATGTAGACAACATGGCTATTAAAACACTTATCACAATACTGAATCAGTAGTGAAGTATAAAAGTAACGGTGGTTATAATGCATTATACCAAATCTGTCAGATTTCACAAAATAAACACTAAGGCCAACCCAGATTCACCAGGATACAGTCATCAACTGGTCTTCAATTGACCTGCATGTACCAATGTCACGAGCGTTTGTGTGACGGTTCTTTAAGATTTGACTAAAAAGATTTCTAAAAACAGTGAAACTTGCCCGATATAGAAATTAGTAACTTGTAAGTTTTACAGACTTCTAGGAGAAAGTCTGGAGAACTGTCCAGTAATTTCTTATTCAATGTTTCCCAGCTCAATTAATGCAGTAGAAATTTCAGTAAACTTGTTTTCCTGAAACAGAGAAAATTAAACTGTGCCTGAGGGCAGCATAAACCTGCATGCGGCCATTTCTGGTGCAGTGACCTTGGATTTGGCCATATGACCTTGAAGCTGGACCGGGACATAGATAGTTGCAAGATGTATCTCCACACTAAAAACAAAGTTGCCACGTCAAGTCATTACAAAGTTATAGCTTAAATAAGTATTAAGATAGCTCTCGTAACAGGTCAAATGTCACAAACTTCCAACCGCCTCTGGCGTTCAACATGGTTCATATTCGTACCAAGTTACATCAGTTTCTGATCAGTAGTTTTCGAGATTTTGTGTGGATAGATAGATACACACACACAGACGGACAGACAGACGCTGCCAAAAACAATACCTGCTAGCAACACAGCTGGTGCGCAGGTAATAATTGTGCCATGAAGTCATGAGGATACGGCAAATACATGTCCATCAGTGAATTTATCATAGTTGAGCAAGTGTCAGTTTGATACTTTAACTCTGTCACATATATCTCCAATGTCGTGTCACTGTTGCAGCAAACTACATTTGCAAACCGTTACTGAGATGATGACGTATATGTGTAGCAAATAACGATGCAAAGAGCAAACAATACATCCCATGCACCAGTTCTATCACACAAATCATAAATGCAAACAACAGACATGAGCATAACACAACACTCCACAACACAATTCAGTGACATGATTAAATGATTTGATCATAATGTGAATCTGCCTACGTATGAAACCTAATCACCATGTCACTAGGCACATCATGTAAAAAATAACAAATCAAGGTATAACTGGTGATGGGACAGAACAGCTGGCCCGCTGTTCAAAATGACCAAATTGGTGGAACTGTACATCTGGTCACAAATCTGATGGCAGACTCTGAAATCTGAATCAGAAACCACAATATCCTATTCACATTTTATAGTAGCCATAGCTGTATCTCGCTTGGTTTTGGAAATCCTGCATGACACACAGATGGATGGACAGACTGACAATGTGTATCAATACAATAGCTGTCCCTCCATTCTGGCAGGAGTGGTGGGCAGCTATTATACTGGGCAAAATTACTTCACTTATGCATCATATTACTACCAAATCAGGAATGTGACAGAACCAGCCAAAATCTGCTTGTCAGATGCAGATTTCATTTACCAAATTCATCTGGATGTGGATCAAAATTACTGGCTATGCAAGTTGACTTAATTACTTAAAAATAAAAGTTACAAAGTAACAATAGAGAAAGTTACTTCCCCCCAAAAAGTCATTAATCGACCTCCAATCATTGACACTTTGTCTCAAGATAAAATGTGCTGCTTCAATTTTTGTTATTATAATGTCACAATGCTTGAGAGTTTTTAAAATCATTTTTTAAATCTGCTGCCATCATGAATGCATTTTTGAATCCACTGGATTTCAGATTTGAGAAAAGTGACGGAATACGACGACTGTCAGATTGTCAAACAAAAGCAGATTGACTGTCATATCCCTATACCAAATTCATTACATGGATTTTCTAGGAAAATCAACTGCAACATTCCATCAAAAACTGTAAGCAATTAATTGTAAGCAATTAATTGTAAGCAATTAATGATTAATGCACTCGATAGTATCAACAAAATGCAGTGAGCACTGAGAACAAATTCAGTCTAAACACTAATTAAAATTAAAATATACTGATCATAAATACCATTATTACTACATAACCAGGCAAACTGTTCTACAAAACTAGACAGTTGCCCGTAAACAACATTGCATAATAAATCCACAATACACTTTCATTGTGACACTGTGAGTATGAGCACTTATAAAAGCAAACACAAACTCTAAAGTACATACTTCACTAGTGCACTCCCAAAATAAATGTTAAAACTGGCAAATATTCAGTTATTTGTGGAACTGATATTAGCAGATGACACGTCAACGATCAGACACCAAACAGCATGCTCAAGTATATGGCACGTTAGCAGATGTTCATAAGCAGGCTAGTGACAAGTGGAAATATCAATAGTAGAAAATACATCGGCAGAATGAGAGTGGATGCTGCAGATGGCAGAGACACACCTGAAACATAGTAACATAACATGACTTTGAAATCATAAATCTGCTATAACATTAACAAGGCAGACAAAATAAAACTGAATAAAAATGCAGAAAAGTACACAAAATTGTTTACATAGTTATATACATAACACACCAAACTATGTGCTGCTAAAAATCTGGTGCACATGTACACCTGTGTGTCATGCACTTGTGTAGCAATTCATTCAGTTCATGCCCACATTGTACACAACATGACATCTCGGCCGATTCTGAATTGTACTGAATTTTCGTCAGACCACTGCTACTATTTGGCATGGAAGTGTGTGCAGGACCATTCCAAATGGTGTCAACTCAGATGTACCACCTAGTGACGATATGATGACGTCGATTACTACTATTGGTATTACTGCTCTCTCACACTTTTTGTTTCACCACTGGCCTGCTTTCAGTAATCATCACAGTTTAGGCCAGGTCACAAAAATACTGTTAAAAAGCATTCTGAGAATGCTGAAGCAAAATATTTATATTTTACATACAACTCCCTTCCTAATGCCACCACCGTGATTCTTAGTCTTACTGTTCATGGTGTTTCCTGTCACTACAAGTAATGTTAAGCTATATTTAATAAGTAAAAACAAATTACAACACAATTTCACCAATTCAGAGGAAACTAATTAAGTAACTGCACAGAGATCATCAAGCATCCAGCATTACCAGCGATATCAATAGACTCCATAAATGTCTTACGACCACGATTCGTAGGAAGAGTAAAACTGCAGTTATATCGTCCAGCATCTGTCATAGCTGCAACAAAATCAACAGAAAATTTTGACAATATATCACTGTAAGCTGTAAAACAGACTACAGAAATATAACTCAGAAAAAAACAGACTACTGCTGCATTTGCAAACAAATCCAACAGATCAAGCCCAACACCAATTAATTTTTGCACAGAAAATCATCACTGACATCTGAGGAGCTTTTGTGCACAGGATCTGATGTGATCCAGATGTCGTGGTCTATTAAATGTCTTCTGCTGCATATTTGTTCAGGCATGTTTATGACAAAATTAGCAAAATTGGATAACATAAGACTTATCACAAATTTCAAAATGGCATCTATTTTTGAAAGACATTGTTAGACTAGCTGTGACACTCACCAATAAACTAGTGACATATGCAAAAAACCAACCTGCATGAAAATTAATATATTCTACAAGAACAGAACAACATTGCTGGTGGCTGGTGCACATACTTGGATTTTTGATGGTAAGGCTTAACTCCGTTCCATCAAGACTGATAACAAACTTGGAACTGGTTGCAAGCTCATCAGCAGAATGCCTTGAAGCAGCAGCAGCAGACCGCTGGTGTGGATGTGGTATTAATGCATCATTCAGTGTCCAGTCGTAGTCGATGTCGGGCACATTACTGTCAAAACCACTGACAGTACAATTCAGAATCAGCTGAGATGTCGTGTTCTCTACAATGCGGGCATGAACTGCAACAAAGCAACAAAGCTGCAGCAGTTTAAAATGACATTTTCACAAAATACAAAACTTGGTACACTGAATTTTGTAAACATAAACTATGTCAGAAACAAAAGCCACACTGAGACATGCATTATATGCCAACCTTGTACTGACCTTGAGTAATCCCTAGAGTGGTCTAGGTCTAGACATTACACGTGATTATGTATGAAATATGGTCACTTCATTTCAGGTCAAAGTAACTCAGATATCTTACAGAAACTGCCACCTAACATAACATGTTCCATTCCAAGATCCATGTATAAAAAACCAGATTCATACTACACTTTCAAACATAGTTAATTACTATAAAAAAAACCCAAATTAGACGAACATACTATAAATAACTGTGGCCCAGATGGCATAGCTACTTGAGTCATCACGACATTGGTACATTCCACGGGTGTTTAGAGACATGTTGAACCGAGAAAGTGTGCTCTTTGAAAATCCAGACGGTTGAGTAGCACATGATTCAATGGAAAAGTCTTGGCCAGCTGCAGGGTTCACTGCTGCAGCTCCGAAGTTTGTGTCGAGAGTTTTCTGCCACCACATAATTGTTGTTTCCACATCACTCTGGCACACAACTGTCATTGTCGTACCGGATCGAATATACAGTGGATAATATGAATCCACAACTTCTACTCGTCCTGTTGATAGTTACAATGCACACATCCAATGAAATAAACAGAATACTGTATGCATACATTCTTACTTGGATGCATAATAATTTATCTACAACATCTATGGCCAGAACATTTCCAGAAGAGTAAAACCTTCAAGCCTATATATATACACATGGCCAAAGATAAAGATGTGGGCAGCTGACCTCGGAAGCGCTGAGGTATGGTACGCATTGTAAGGGATCTCAGTTTATCGACTTTATCATGAATGGTACGAACCATGCCTGTGCCTTCACAGCCAAAGCTGTTCCTCATTTTACTCACCCAATGGAACAGAAGGCTGACTCGACCTGTTGGCTGGTTAATTACACCATGATACCAAGAATAGTTTATCCGCCCGAAGATGGTCATCCATCTCAATACTACCTGGACCCAATGGTGATTAACTTCACTGATCAGACCACTGAACTTAACCATTACGCCATTAGCCGCCAACCAAGCAGTATGTTATCAAAATCATTCCAATCAAATATGCACAGATGTCCTCACCAGCCTGGTTACTACTGCACTGGCTGCATCAATGCCGTCAGAGACAGCAAACAGTACATCGACAGCATGCAGGCTGTTAGACTTGATTACAATAGCTAAATGTGCATAAGAATTAAAATAATCTGCTGTACAGTGTAATTTAATAGTGCACTCAGCACATTTCAAGCATTTGCTGTAACTAGAGTAAGATGAGGAGTCAGGACTCAGGGTTAAAGCTAGGCTTAGTGGTAGAATGAAGGCCTGGAATTCATTAGGCCACTTAAGTATTCGAACAAATACTCATGAGTAGACTACATTGTGTTCATAAAATGTATTACTGTCTAAAATTACATGGTTTTCTGATTTAGGCAATTTCTGGCATTGATATTTACAAGATTTTTAAATTTAAAATTTTTAAGATCGTGTAGCAGTTTGGTTTGGTTGGCAGCCTTAAGTAACTAACGTTACTCGATACCAGGTCTACGATGTAACATGTGTATGCCTATTGCATGATCGAGTACTGTGGAGTCGCCAGCATTTCAGGTAAGATGAGCAAGATACGACCGAATTGCAGAAAGCACCGAGCTACTGAGGCGGTGCGGCCGGGCGGGGTGCCATAGACCTTTCTCAGTTTTCAGAATCTGCGGCATTTCCCCCAAAACTTTTCAAATTTAACATGCAAAACTATACATTTTATGCGTCACAATATTTACTAAAAATATGTACGTCAGAGATGACCAGACAAGGTTGATAGTGACACAACATGCCCCATGCTGCAGTGTCTTCATCAAAAACCAATGAGGCAAATAGGCCTATGTTATGGTAAAAAGTAATAGATTTACTGACTTGCTGTTTCTTGGGAGAAAAATAACATGCTATCTCAGGAGACATGAACAGGTGCAAGGAAGGTACAAATTAGCAATAGTTATTGATTTATTGGACTAAGTGCATGTTTTGAGTCAACAGAAATAAAAAATTCGATTATTCAAACATTCGAATACTTGAATATTCGAATAATTTGAGATATTCGAACAGTGCTAACAGGATTTTTCAAGTTCTTGTGTGGACAGACACATGGATGCCACCCAAAACAACATCTGCTCTGCCAGCACAGTGGATATACAGATAAAAATTAAAAATGGGAGCGTGAATAGAGGTGAGCAGTCTGGAAAGGAGAGTGGAAGTCACAGAAATAGATTTGAGCAGGGATGGAATGGTAAACATGCTGATCACGCTCCAGTGACCTGCTCTGGATTAGGACTAGCAGCTGTGTATAGTGGAAAGGACGTAACCTAAATTACAGTGCGAAACAGGAATGATAAATTGACTAATAAAGTAGATTTAGCAGAAGAAAAAGATGGACATGCCAGAGTGCTTCCAGGTATCTGTACAGTGCCAGACAGGTCTAGGTGGTGCTGGGCAGCCTCTAGTAGGACCCAAATGAGCTGCTCATCTGCTTATTAATCATTCTATTTTGTTTACCGCGACACCCCAATAATCAAGCAGACTGTCTATTCCTTTTGTCAGTCATATATCTATTTAAATGGCCTGCACAATGCAACCATTGTTCGACTGTGCGCCAAAATTTTCGCACTATCATGCATGAAAGCATTGTCAAGATTCCATTTCGCGATTACTCCAGACGATAATACAGCAATACAGGTACGTCAACACTTAATAAATTGTTCGCAACAGTCTTAATACACTCAGCGTGTGTGGCACTGAATGCAAGTTCGAACATGCCGCATGAGAACTCTGTGTAGAGTGAAAATTTCTGCTTTTCGGTAGATTATTTCTTCATATTTATGTCTTTAATGATATTTGCTGTCATTTTTAAGAGGTAAAAATGGCCGTTATCAGCACCGTATGTATTGCAAACCTTTACCCCAGAGGGAGAGATAGCTGATCAGTCAATCGCCGATTTATTCCTAGTAATTTATCGGACAGTAGTGCAAGATCGCCGATCTACTGCCAAAATTATCCATTACAAATGAGTCTTAACAGTGACCGTATAAGCCGGCCGGCCTTGTGAATAGCATCAGTTATAATCAAGTGTCCTTGACATCACATCGTATCAACCATGCACTGGCCACACAAGCCGAATCAGATATATGTGTATCAATAATTTTGGGTATATAAAACGTAGCCTATAACCACGCCACGTCTTCAAGGTTAGGGTTAGTATTATAATATGAGGTGTGGCTGGTGTGCGGTTGACCACTTAGCATACCATCAAGCTTGATATCAAAACATACCAAATACGCCAAGTGTCAGAAAAGTACTAAGCATTAAATATGCGCAAACGATTCTCTTAACTATAATGCTCACTGAAATATACGGTAAATATGAATTTAAAGCCATAACAATCCTTAAAACAGCATAGATTATCTAAAGCTTTCGCAAAAGGAATCACTATAGAGTAGGACCTTGGAGTAGACCAAGGACCGTAGGAACACTTGTAAACGACGTCCGTTAACGTCACGTAAGCAATGAAATCATCATTACATGCAAATGAAACACCAAAATGAAAAATAAACGTGAACCAGCAACTGCAAAACATTAGGCTAGAGCAGATATTCAGGAGGATCAGCTTAGCCACATCCATTATGTCCCAGCTGGATCGTGTCTGGAGGCAGAGTCGGCTGAGTACCACTACAAAGTTTCGCATCTACAATTCGTGTGTTTTGTCATCACTGCTATATATATGCTCCTGAAACATGGACACTATTAAAAGCTAATATAGCGAAATTGGAGGCCTTTCATATGACGAACCAAAGGCGAATACTTGGCATCCTCTGGTATGAATTTGTCATGAACGTGGAAGTCGCCACCCTCTCACAGCTGCCCTCCATAAATGAAGCCATAAGTCGGAGTCTTTGGCCACGTCAGGCATATGGATCAGGCTGCTCATGCCTACCAAGCCCTACACGTCTCAGTCACGTCACGACAGGGCTCAGGATTCAGGAAAGTTTGGCACCTGGAGAAGACAACCAGGCCATCTGCGAAAGTGCTGGGTGGAGCAGGTCACCACGAGTACAGGGCTCATTTATTACATAGATTTTCTAGGAAAAATAACTGCAACATTGATGTTCAAAGTGCCCGCGTACACACGCCCTCAGTCTAGCAAGCCATTCGTCAATCACATCGTCAATAATCGTCTGCTGCATGTCTGTCCAGCAGTCAATGAGGCGTCGCCTCAGCTCGTCAACGTCTCGAACACGCTGCTGGTACACCCGCTCTTGCAGCACTCCTCAGATTCGGTCTACGAGGTTCATGTTCGAACTGTTGGGAGGCCGTGTTCGGCAAGCTATCCGGTAAGTTAAAATAGTAACTGACAAAAAATTTCAACAACCAACATGCTTGTGCTTGAGCGTACCAGAGGCTCTGGAGTGTACATGTACTGTGGTAAGTAGGGCTGCCGCTAACGAGTAGTTTTTCTACTCGAGTACTCGTCCCAGTTCCTTAACGAGTACTCGAGTACTCGTTAATACCGGAAGTAATTTAATACAAGCTGCCAACGACGAAGAAGGGGTGGTGGGTCAGCGTACCTGGGGCCCGAAGGGTCAGGGCCTTGAACGAGCGTGATTTTTTAACTTCGTATTTTATTAGGGCTTTTACTTTAGTCCTCCTCTGTCCTAGGCTCCTAGCTAACGAGCTGCACGTCGACCTAACGCTAAACACCATGCTAAGTTACTGAACAGATGCGTAGCACCCCTCTAATGTATTCAGATTTATTTCCAGAATGGCAAGTTGCAAATGAAATCGCAACAATTCATCAATTGACTGCAAAAAACTGCAACCGGAAGTGGAAATTTGCAACAGGAAATAGAAATTAACGAGTACTCAAGTAGTAGAAAATTACTACTCGAGTAGTACTCGAGTACTCGCGGCAGCCCTAGTGGTAAGCCGTGTACGCAGTGACAGAAACGTGTACACGGCCGCCGTGTCCCTAGTCACTAGTGCAAAACGTACGGACGTAGAATATCTAAAACGTCGATACTAGACAGTAAAACTCTATGGACATTGGTAAAATCCATTCCGCGGATTCGGTTGATATTAACTGTATGTGTGAACTGTAGTCAGTGTAAAACAACAGATTTCAGGATGCTGTTTCCCTGACTTTAAACTAAGAGTACTATAACCCAACCTGCAGCGGTACTACAAAACACCGCAAGGGACCGTCAAAAGTAAAGTTACGCCTTAGACTTCAAGGGACCGTCAAAATCGACTACAATATAGAGACAACAACAAACTACAATGTTTTAAATATATATAAATTTGTCGATTGCGGTGTGACGAGCGATTAACTTGCGCTAATTACCTTTGCATACTTTTCAAGAATGGTCAAACAGGTGGTTGTTAAGGTTAAATATAAATAAATGTAAAACAGCTTTTTATGGAAGAGATGTTAATTATGAGTACAAATATTATCTTTCTTCTACTTCTCT
>Ga0126335_1002378_pt1 | contig 11227 bp, 7 predicted proteins | sample OlaspJWI45metaG_FD_108409 | JGI IMG/M metagenome (GOLD analysis project Ga0126335, IMG submission 108409) | Marine gutless worms symbiont microbial communities from Oahu, Hawaii - Olavius sp. 1 OAHU.JWI-45 metaG | ecosystem: Host-associated > Annelida > Digestive system > Unclassified | place... | reverse complement strand
CCAGATGACCCAACCAACAGCGTCAAAGCACTGAAGGAAGCCAGTTGGCCACTGAGATAGGCTTCAGTCCCACCAGAACCACTCCACTGTGTTACAATATGAAATAGGCTAACTGTAGGCAACTGCCTCTAGGCTAATCACAGCATAAGGGTCCCAGTGTGACAAAAACCCAATCTGCTGGAGACCTGTAGATGTCTGGTAGCATCGTATCAGCTGTGGATCAGTAATGTCACAATTATTACATCAGAATGCGATGGATGATACCTGACCAATAATGCAGAGCAGTTACGGCTCAACTGGCAAGCTATCAAATAATGACAGCAATGCTCATCAACAAAAGCTGGCAGTAGTGGAGATGGTGTTTTACGAATAAAAGACAACAGGATACAGAAGTCAGCAGCAAATCATACCTGACTCAGGCAGTGAGTTGAGGTCTCCACAGAGAATAACTGGGACATGGTTACAGTCGGACGAGGACGACGGAGGCAGCAGAGACGACTGAGCATCCTTGATGATATTCTGTAGACGATGCATAAACATCATCGTTTGTATCAGCTTCACATCGCAGTACTCTGGGTCCCAATGCACATGGCATGTCGCTATCAGTACGAGTTGCTTCTTGGACGACGAATCTAGCAACACACCCATACAACAGTGTTAATATCACCAGAGTCCTTGTACTCGTAAATCAGCAGCAACACTAGCAATAGATAGACAGATAGATAGATAAACTTACTTATATAGCGCCTATATACTCAAATAAGTCTCTAGTGCAGTGAGTGTGTTTATGTCCTACATAAACAAAGACTGGGAGTATAAAATACTAAAAAAAACGAATTACACTAATATCTAGTGAGTAAGAACAACAGAAACTCTGAAATTTCTGAAACTAAATGTCTTAACACTGCAAACACCGATGCTCCAAATTCTTACTAATCATGAATTCGTAAAAATATACAAATTGAAATCAGCAAATTGCCAGCATTTTTGGCAAAGTTCTTCACCTATTGCAATTATACCTCAAAACTTCACGTATAATGATGTAGCAACCTCTCGGGAGGGGGGGAGGCAAGACACAAAGAATCCACTAACCATTAGCATCAACCGTTTCAAGCAGAAGTGCCAGGCCAATGTTGTCCTTGGTCATGACACGATTGATCATATCATGTGAGCCGTCAGCAGCCTCTATTGCCACCTGATTGAACTCTACCAAATGGTCCTGGATGGCACGAAACCTGCAGCACGAATCAGTTCTGGCATGTAATCACCACAAAAAATCCACAAACTGTGCCTTAAAAGAACACTCAGCAGCCATAAACCACGGGTCTACAAATAACACTGAGTGAACAATACAATACAAAACTGATAAAAAAAAGTCAGCATAAAAGTATACAAGCATCATCCTCTACTGAACTTCAGCTGCACACCAAGTTTTAACTTCAGGCATTTTGTAGTTTCCGAGCAACTGCATTGACAAAAGCTGCGTTATGACCCAATAGTCATCCAAACAGCGAATTTAATTGTCTGGAAACTTCAGCTATGCTCAGCAATTATCTACAATCAATTGTGGACATACTTCGACGTTTTGTAGAAAATGGCACAGCCATCGACATGCTTCCTCTCCGGTTCCGTCATCGTGCGAGCTCTTGACTTAGCCGAGAACACGCCAGCATAACCGCTCTTCTTCAACTCTGGTTGAAAGTACGAGTAGAACTGCTCTGTTTCTACCTCCTGTCATAGTAGAACATTGTACCATGATCACTGAGTAAAGGCTTAATGTCCCACTAGACTATAGGTTACTTCCACAGGGGCCTGACTGGCCAATAGCACTGATGCAAAAAAACAGTCGGTGTTAAGACAGCTGCCAAAATACTCCACCCATAACAACGTTTTTACTTTTTTGGACGCAGGCTTTCCATACTGAATTACGATTCTCTGACGACATTTCCTGTTCAGATATGTGATAATGCGATACTGACAACTGATGGTTGTTAAATAATAATAATAACAATTAAGCTTCTATTGCACCATAAGGTTGTGACTTCAGAGGCGCTGGGGTCAGTCAGTCAGCTGTGTGTGCTAGTTAAACACAAAACAGAATAAGTGTGTCTTTAGTCTACATTTAAACACTGGCAGCGAGTCGCAGTTGGTGATCGATTTTGGTAGCGAGTTCCAGACAGTTGGTGCAGAGTGTCGGAAAGCGCGCATCGTGAACTCTGTTCTGGTGAAAGGCTTGATAAGCAGTGGAACGTCCGACGAGCGTAATGTCCATGCGGCTGGCACAACGTGAGATGTCGACTGAGGTACGTTGGTGTCGCAGTTGTGAGGACCTTGTAGGTCATCACAACCAACTTGTAGTCGATTCGGTAACGAACCAGCAGCCAGTGAAGTTGGCGTATGCCATGCAGCTGATCATCTTGGTGCTTGCAGAATTATGCTGGCTGTGTTGTTCTGCACACGCTGCAACTTCCGAATATTGCTAGTTGGAGTGCCATGCAGCAGTGAGTTACAGTAGTCCAGGCAGGTCAGTATCAGGCTGCACACCAGTGTCGTTGCGAGTTCGGTCGCCAGCAGATGGCGTATATGACTGATGGCTTGTGCATGGTAGTTGCATGATCAAGCTATCGCCATAACTTGCTTTTTGAACGTCAGACGCTGTTCCAGAATGACACCAAGTACTTTCATCTGATCGGCCATCGGCAGGGCTACGCCAGCGACTGACACTGACGTCACAGTTGACCTGACAGTATGGAGCTGATTGGCGGTGCTGATCATCAGTGCCTCCGATTTGTCTGAGTTGAGCTGCAGTCCGTTCTGCACGTACCACTGTCTGATGTCAGTCGTACAAGCGGTGAGAACAGACAGCGCGTCGGATGTGTTGTCAGTTTGCATGGCGAGCCGGAGCTGCGAGTCATCTGCGTACTGGTGGTATTGTACTCCCGTGGCTGGCAATGACATCAGCCACCAGGCTGCAGTAGACTGTGAACAACAGTGGTCCAAGGGGGTATGCCGACGTCAAGCCCGATGACTGGTGACAGATGCTGGCCCAGTTGACGACCTGTGATTGGTCCGTGAGAGTTCAAAGGTCATGGCAGCTGCCACCAGGTTGATGACTGTTTCTGTATTAATTCTCGTTTTTTGGTATTTGTACTAAAAATGTAATATTCAGCCGAAAGAGACCTGCAAGCTGACGATGTCTGCATTGTACTGCACAACTTCATCAAGTATCATCTTTCTTCGGTAGTCCCAGTTGAGCGCCCACGGCGGACAGTAGCCATACAGTTGTCGCGTGCAGTATTTGTCACAGAGGATGTTGTAGCACATCACCATGAACTGCACTGTAAAGCACACAAACAGACCACCAGATACAAGGCAGTCAACAGATAACACGATTAGACACAGAGGCATAATCACAACTAAATAAACTTAAAATAACTTAATTAACAGTTAGTTAATATATGCAAGCCGTATAGCTCAATTCACACAAAAGTTAACAAATATAACATCAAACCTAAATTAACACTCAGTATATTTAATTCTGGCTTGATGCACAGTTTGACTCAAAGCATGACACAGCAACACAGACTTTTAGATGCCCCCATGAGCTATGCCACTAACAAATTGGTGTCAGTTACACAACATCGTATGGCTCAAAAATAAAGCCAAGAAAAATCATTTCATATGCACTGTGTGCATCAGAGTTAACAAAGTGGTATATGCAGGAATAACTCTGAATAAAATGACCTTCTAAAGAAGCCATCACACATCACTCGGGAAGCATTATAGTAGAGGCAGCAGTGACTTACCAGAAGGCCGGCTACTGTCGGGCTGGTTCAATGGAACCCATGGTCGGTGCGGCAATGGACTCGCTGAAACTACCACACAACGTAAACAATACGTGTAGCAGTATATCAAAATTAATCCTTCTGTGCCAATGAAAGCAGACAGCAAAGACTGCAACATACGATAACTCGTATGCTGCAAAGTAGGGATGTACCGGACCTGCTTTACTCAAGTCCTGACGGAGCCAGATTTGGCTGGATTTGCAAGTAAAAATCCAGCCGGAGCCAGAGTTGCTTTGTTAAAATATAACAAAAAATGTCTGTGAAACATTAACTAGAACACTCAGAAACATTATTTAGCAGCTAACACAATGCATGCTCACATTAGTGAGAAACACTGCAAACAGCTGATGTACTACTCAATTAAGGCATCTGTTTTTTAAACTGTCCAAATCGGTTTTGAATTGCACTTCAGAAATATCAACTGAGATGCGTTGTCAGGTACCATGGCACTTTTTTCAAATCTGGCTGAATCCGGAAATCTGGCCAAAATTTCGACCAGAGCAAGATTTGGGAAAAGACCACATTTTGGCCAGAGCCACTGATTAATTCTGGTACAGCTAAAGATGTACCAGATTCCGACAGTGACAGCAACATTTTGTTAAATCCGACAACTTCCGGAATCCGGAAAAAATCTGGCAAAAAAACATGAAAACACGATCAGAAAAAGTGGCCAAAATATGAACTTCAAGTGGTTATTCATCAGAGATTTTCTCCATAACTGAATTATACACACACCTCATGCGTGTGCACACACTGTGTCAGGAACATCCGGTGCACATAGTCATGCCTTTATGGTTAGGGTAAGTGGTACAGGATTATAGTAAAACTGAGAGTTAGTATTAGGGTTACACAGCATTTTACAGTAGATTCAAGTATAAAATCCGGAATACGGTAAGCAAAATCTGGTACCCGGAATCCTGCAAATGTTGAATGCAGTACATCCTTAGGTACAGCCCTATTGAAAAGCAAATGAATCCACTAACAGATGCAGTATTTTCACAATTTCTATGAATGAATACAGTATCCAAACTGAGCTAAGCTTAGTTATTCTGCACACGGCATGCCAAAGCAGCATCAGGAAGAAGCACTGAGCCCATATTTTAAATGACTAAATACCACAACACAGCATAACTGTATATTATTTACATACAACATATCCAAAGCTGATATCAGAAGACTCAGGAGTCATGACACGCGTATTACAAATGACTAAATACCACAACACAGCATAACTGTATATTATTTACATACAACATATCCAAAGCTGATATCAGAAGACTCAGGAGTCATGACACGCGTATTACAAAGCTTATATTCCACAGTGGACTATGGATTAACTCATAATCAGCAGCATCAGCAAATGCCAAAACAACAGCCTATACTTTACTTCTTGCTCAACATTTCGCACTACAGTTATCGCTGCTAGCCAACTCGCCAACACTAATACCTATAGGCCATCAGAGATCAAAAACAATGCTGAGTGACAAATGAAAACGTACAAGTGACATGGTCAAAAAGGTAAGCGAGCAGCTTCTGTATTCCATTGCTGTCACTCAATAGACTGTAAATATTCTGAGGCAATGGGTTGCCTTTCAAATCTGCAAAACAACATTAAAACATCATCAGCATACAAACGGGCTGGCAGCAATGTGTTAACGGTATGTCACGCAAATGCACGAAGCACCATATTAGCAGTCACGAACATGTCTGTCACGTACTAGCAGTGTATCTAAACAATGAAAGTTAGCATTGCAAAGTCTGTCTGAGCAGATAGCCCAGCGATGACTTCCTGGTAGGCACCTGTTGCATCGAGGTATTCGCACTGAAACTTCCCACGTGAGGTGTCAAATAAAAGTATACCAGGGAAAACTGTGATTTTTGGCTTTTACACCTCTGTATATCTGAAGCTGTATATCTGAAGCGGTGGGAATACAACCACAGTTACTGCAAATCACAAACAGTCATTTACGACCTTTCAAATCTTTAAAAAATTGACAACACATCACACTAAACTGTTACTACATTCTATGCGTGCAAATATGGTCTTGTTTCAAAGCCAACTGTGCTGAATTGAACTGCAGCTTCACATAAACAAGCAGTGGCACAAATGTAATTCAAGAGAGCTAGTTTCAGTAATACACAGTATGGGAAACGTTTGTAGACATTTACAAAAAGTGGGCACTGAGTGTCTGGGTCTGTTTTAATGGTGAATAATGCACTCTTGCAGACCTTTCTGTAGTACTGTGAACAATAAAAAAGCCACTCAAAAATAAGTGGTGACAGTTGACTTAACACCTAGTTTTAACTTCTTGATACAGGCAATGGATGTGGCAAGCTAAGTGCAACAACAAACACAGCTGACCGAGCTTCTGCAGCTGAAACAGCTTGCCGAGCTCGAATGGCAAATGTCCAAGATGGTTGTTGCCAAGCAACAACTCCTTGAGTGATACAATTTCTCCAAGCTCTGCTGGCAGTGAATGCAGCTTGTTGTTAGAAACATCAAGGTGAATCAAGTTCGACAGGTGAGCAATGTCGGCTGGCAGACTAACGAGCTTGTTGTTACGCAGGTACAACTTCGTCAGGTGACCAAAGTGCCACAGTGACGGGCTCAGATTCGTTATACCACCTGCAATGCAATGAAATGCACCGTGCAATATTAATACCAGAAACTACAACGTACTCCCATCACAAATTTACAGATATTACACTTACTGTAATAATACTAAAAACATATTAACACAAAATACATCATGTTCCAAAGAAACGCTCACCTTTTTTTGTTTCACTATAGTTTCTATAAATGTTAACCAACTGAATTTGGCACACAGTATACTGAAGTAATTTACAACACAACAATAATTGACACGTCCACCTCAAGTGTGTACTGTTGCTACATTACCTTGGGATATATTAATTTTTGGTTTTTGGGCCATTTTGGCTGATTTGTTCCATCAACAAATGTTTAAATGACTTCGAAACGTGGCAATAAAATTCGGCCAATGGAAGATTTTTACTGTTGCATACTACCATGATGTTGAGCTGAATGCTAGTGCAAAAGATGCTTCGTCCACCTATGATGCTGACATCTTCCAGCAAGGCAGTGTGCCAGCACACTGATATGTGCATCACACAATTGAGTTACTGCAGCATAACACTCCTATGTTTACTGGTCCAGGCTTATGACCTCAAGTTAGACCTGTGTGGATGAAAGAGGAGGTTGTTGTAACAACTGAGCTCTCTTGAGACAATAATCGTGTAGAAAAACTGGATATTTTTCAGTATGTGCAACCACTATATTTAACATTTGTTAATAACCCATTGGGAAACCTAAACTCCGGGCGCTCGCCCAGAGATCGGAGCTCATTGGAAGCGACATAGAGATGAGCCGGTGCTTCAGTTGGTGCTGCGCGCCCATCTTTGGTATCAATATTACAAATTTCACATCATCGAACAATACATTCAATTTGTTTACTATTTATCTTTCGATTCTGCAATGCACTAATTACAATGACATCGCTATAGTGTTTCCGCCGTTGCCCTTTTTAGATACACACAACCGTCTGTTTCGCCGACCTTCAGCAGCATATAACTCTGTCAATCCTGGCTCATTTTCAAAATGGAGACCAGCAAAAGATGTCAAATACCGATGACGAACGCGTGTCCAAATTTCAACTTCAGAGGCCTTCGCAAAAAAATTTCATTACGCTTTTTCGTGACTACTTCCATCACGCTTATAATTTGTACACTAGTCTGCGGCAACCCAGTACGCGCACGGGCGAGTTTACTATGGCCACAGCCGGCCAGCCCTCCGGCCCGACCCAGGCTGCGCCCGAAATAAAGTCATTATTGTGCAATTGAAATTTTCCAAAGGTAGTGATACAACAGTATGCAGGTTAAGTAGGCAAATGAATAACTGTTATGTTGAAAGTTATCTCAGTATACTGTGTGCAAAATAATATGAATATCAGTCAATGTTTGTAAAAGTTCATAAAAACTAGTGAAATAAAAAAGGTGAGTATTTTTGGAACACTGTGTAGATATGTTCTCTTCAACCAAAAGATCATCTAAATCATGTCATCAAACATTTCATGATATTCTATTTGGCAGTATACTGGCTATCCAGCCTTATTTTGTTTAAACAATAAGTCAAAGGCTGCTGATATAATGCTGCATGTATAATGAGCATGTCAACTATGCACCAAGTAATCACATGGCTAATTAAAGATGACAGCCAACAGGCATTCACATTGTAGTAATTAGTTAGCATAAAATACCACACATAAGACTGTCACACACTCACACACACAACACGGAGTGACGCACCGGTGATTTCAAGTTCAGTCCACGAGTAGTGCCTAACTCCAATGAGACTAGATGCAGCTGCCGGCGTCGCTAAGACATTGACGTGTGCTCGACGACCAACAGTACCACCACCGTCATATTTCTCACGGTTGTGTACGGTGCTGATCGGCGTAAATCCTGAGAGAACACCGATCCAGTGTAGTGAGTAACTACTGCTTTCTACTTATTGCAATTAAAACAAACACTATGGCATCTGGTATTTACAAAAAATGAAAAATCAGACTAAAGTAAAATACTCATTAACGAGTTCAGAAAAAACTCATCCAAACCACAGAAATTAACAGAGTTCTAGATGGACATACAAAATTGTACAGCACAAGTTATAAACCTCAAAATGCTAATGTTCGATAAAAGAGCAAAGAAAGCACATATTATGCCACAAAACAATCTTTACCTCTTGCACTCATATGAAATGGTATTTTGATAACAGTTTTTCCAATAAAAATCCTACAAACAGAAACAGCAATGAGTTAAATAATTTAAATTATAAGAAAAATAACGGTCTGCACATTCAACCCTGAAGACCAAAATTATGATCAAGATAACCAGCCAAGCAGTCTCACAAGTTCTGGTTCTGGATGCAATCTGTATTTATAATATATTAGTCACTTGCAGTCATGTCTAGTCAACTTGCAGAAAACACCAAAAACCATTGCAATACAATGCACATATGACATATAATTATTTAATTAATTAACACTTGCTGTCTTGTGATTGGCTAGCTCATTACCCTCACATTTTGTCTTGTTTTAACACACTATGTAAATATGCATGATGTGGTCCATATAAATTGAACAACGATCACACTGGTACATCGTCCAAATTAGATATGTGTACCAATAATTTTTGGTTATTTGTAGCCACATTATTACGCCTGGTGTTATTCACCAAGCGCTAGCAAGGTGAATAACACCAGGCGTAATAATGTGGAGTTGATATTCTAAACTCGTTAATATCAGTCTGCATTAACATGTTCGCAGCTTCTCGTATGCACTAGCTTGCAACAGATCCACTGTCACAGTCTACGGATCCAAAAAATTTGTAGGCTACATCACTGGCATGGTGCACTGGCTCAGAAATGTTTACAAGCTAGGTCTAGGTGGATTTTCGTCTGGTGCCGTTACAGCGATTATTGCTCTCAAGCTGCGTGTTGCTGACCATACCTGCATAGGCGCAGATAATAATACTTGACTACAATAACACTCACCGAGGAAAATGAGTAAAAATGTAAGCAATATGACATACTCGCACTGCAATAATATTTTATTGGCCTTACACTGACTCATTACTTACCATGTGCATGCACAGTCATTAACATTATATTCACACTGCCGAAATGTGCATGCTTGCACAATGGACAACATTTTCTAATGCTTATTCACCTTGCGAATGCAAGGTGAATATAATTAATTCGAGCTGTTGAAGCATTAATCACATTAATAAATGCGTTAACTTTTTTACTCAAACGTTAATGCACTTTTAATGCACACTGTATATATGGACACTTGTTCCATTCCTGTTACAGTAAACACATGAAATATTCGACTATTATAAGCTGCTATTATATGGCAGTCATTATTGGTCCCATCAGCGTATATGGCTGGCGAAGGATGGCCTTCATTGACAGCTAACAGTCTCTCTTACACAGCTCGGTCCACTGACTACAGCAATTAACTGCCAAGCCTCTGTCCCTGTGTCCTGGCGTCACGGCATATTTTAGTCAGACTGGTGTAGTTCAATTTCGTGATGTTTGCAGTAATGTGTTTGTACTTTTTGTCAGTGCGTTAAATTTTTAACGGCGTTAACCTTTTTAACTGCGACTTTAATGTGTTCTTTAATACGTTAATTCTACAGTCCTATAATTAATGCAACTTTAAGGTTAAGGTTAGTGAAACCCATACAAGGTTAGGGTTAGGATTAGGGTTAGTGTTGGAGTTATGAGCTAAGGCCGGTGTTGCCGATGCATAATTTATACTAATCCTGCACAGTGTAAACCAATGTCATGCTAATTGTTCATTGTGCTACGAGCAAATAACACCACTAGGAATAAGGTTAATGTCAAAAATTAGGTTAAGGTTACGTTTACGGAAGGGGATGTTGACAATGAGAAATGAGTAAGAATGAATCGCCAGTTGCCATTATTGCGCACACGGTCACCAGTGCGTATAGCCTAGACACTGTGAAAGCTGAGAACTTAATGTATACCTTCATCGGTTTGTACAGCGTTTCCCAAAATGTACAGAATGGCTTAATAACAAGTATCTGAATTTATAACCGGGAAAACTTGTTAACAAAAGCGCACTAATTCATGATTGCACAATAAAAGATCACCAACTGTACACATTATCAAATATGGCGGACAAGCAGGTCCTCCCAGCTGCTGTAACGAGCGAGCTGATTGGCTGCTGAGCACTTGTTACACCATTTCTCATTGGCCAGTAGCTAACGCCCACCTGTAGGCAATACATGCAATGTTTACAAACAGTTCCGCGTTATGAGTCAGCTCTCTGGTCAGCTGTGCACCCAGCGATTAAACTGATGCAGAGTTTGTAGCGCATATCGAGTTAGCATCAAATGCTGTGGACAGTTGCGATAGCTGTTTCCGTGACGTTGTTTGACCGCCTGTCAGACTGTCTGTGTGTAAATTGTTGAAGCAGAACTGGTGTTGATAAACAGACCAAATACTACTGTGTTTTTAAAAACTTCGAATTCAAAGAAATAAACTTACAGCATTCCGTTGCCGTTAACATAAAAACACGCATTATTGTTTCACACGGTAGTGTAGAGACATTATTTAGGTGAGGTGGAAAACGTGTACATCGCTGTGTTGCAAATTTACACAGAATACCATGTACCAAATTTATCGTAGGCTTAATTGAATGAGTTTTGTAGAAGATATGACAAAAACATTTTGGCTCACTTTTTCACAGCATATATAGCGTCGCCAATGACGGTCAATCTGAAGTTACGACCTTATGGCACTATACAAATCTGTTTATTATTATTATTATTATTATTAT
>Ga0126335_1002377_pt1 | contig 11228 bp, 4 predicted proteins | sample OlaspJWI45metaG_FD_108409 | JGI IMG/M metagenome (GOLD analysis project Ga0126335, IMG submission 108409) | Marine gutless worms symbiont microbial communities from Oahu, Hawaii - Olavius sp. 1 OAHU.JWI-45 metaG | ecosystem: Host-associated > Annelida > Digestive system > Unclassified | place... | reverse complement strand
TTTCTTCTGCTTATTTATAGCATCAAGAACATCAGCTAGACACACAGTAACTTTATCATCATTGGCTGATAATAGGCGTTTTCCAACCAATTTATTGTCCTCGTTACATTCCACAGAATTATAGTAAACCTCATAGGAGGATGAGAAGAGGGGATCACCAGGTAAAAGCTCTGGGAGCTGAAGTAGAACACGAAGTGATCCGTCAGCCAGGAAGTTATTGCGACAGGCACAAAGATGAGCAGGTGAAGTTATACTGTACAGCAGAGTTTCGCAGTAAAGCAGAAGATGTGAAGAAGAAAGTACTTGCAACTGGTGACATAGTTAAGCGTTCAGATTGTTTTGACGATTACCATTCACATTCACAGTTGACGATCAAGGTGAGGGAGGAGGCGGTGTTCGGATTCGGGGGTGGGAGTCATCTAGAAGACCAGAGGACAAGGATTGACTCTAGCAGCCATTTTACCGGCTAAATAGCTAAATATCACAAGATAAGAACGATAAAAATAGAGACGCAGTAGCATAAAAATGTTATAGGCTAATAACAAAACACTAGAGTTGCGGGCACACAGACGGAAATGATTTACCTTGTGATTTACCTTGTGTGGCCTCTCAGCGAGACCACCCCAGCGAGGCATAGGGCTTAGCGGACGCAGTCCATGAAGAAGCCCATCCGTTTGTCCCTAATCCTAGCGGATTGTAACTAACTAAGGCCAGCAAGTTTCATTGTGAACTGTTCCGAAGACATCAATTTACACCATTTGGGTTAGAAACACACAATAGTGCTCTAAAATTTCCCCTGTTATAAATTTGCATTGCTTATAGGCATGCCTATTCAACACAGGCGTGGACACAGCACAGCAAAAGTTGTTACTGTTGTTTACGAAACTAACGAGTAGCGCCGTCTAGCGAATAGCGATGCATAACTTCGCCTAATTCGGCCGTTGCCATAGCGACACAGGTGGCGTCGGTTTGACGGCATGTGTGTACAAGCTAAATAGCGTGAAAGAGCTGACTCTGGTGCGTGCAAATGTTGTTTTTTCGATTCACATTTTGTCTCTTTTCGTCGTTTATTGCATTTTAATGCCGTTTGTGCTAAGAGTACAACGTTGTGTTGCACTGACGTATCCAATAATAGTGTCAGGTGACGGATAGACCAGTATAGGCCTGCTATACAGCAGCATATTGTCTTGCATTTTTACGTTCCTTGCTAGTTTCTACACGCGATGGTATGCAGTTTAGTGGTAACGGCATTAAGCGGGTCAAAAAAGTTACTCGACGTCGAGCCATGTTAGTACCAGATGGATGATCGACTGATCGTCCGAGGCTGCGGGAGTGCCATCTTATGATTTATTCAACTACTGACTCAGGCCAACTTAGTCTGGCCGCCTGTACTTAGGCAAGCACAGCGAGTATGGAAACAAAATGAGGACATGGTCGTGGCTACTGTCAGTAAAGCAACGGCGAGTTTTGCATACAAGAAGGCTATTACCTGAACTGCAGACATACTGACCAAATCAGCAAAAGGCACTAGCGTTAACTGAGAGAGTCGCCGTGCCGTCGGTCGTATTGCTAGCCTAATTAAGATGTTATGGGTTAATGAATACATGGAGGATCCAGTTTTTAGAGGATTTACATGGTGTAGGGGTAGACTATTTAACGTGGTTAGATCGAAGAGCTTGCAGTGTTTGCCAAACATAATAAAAAAAATTCACGTGCCTCTTCTGTAAGCCAAGCGACCATGGGAATCCGTGGTTTTTGACCGCAGCTGTAAGAGCAGTAATTAAATTACTTAATGTTGATAAGGATTATTGAAACAGCATATGCACAAGTTTCAAGTGCATGTAAAATGCGTTAGATATATTGAGATAATGTGTACGCGTGTTTTTTTCGCTGTACAGAAATGAACTTCAGCATTATATGATCATCAGAACAGCATTCGAATTGATGACGGGAAGGTGGCACTGGCAACATGGATGCTGTGTTACAGCCAATGCTTAACGGGCACCATGTCAACATGCAGCGAGGTCCGCGTGTGGCGTCGTCTACAGGCGCCAGGAATCTGGAACGCGGAAGAGGCACGCTGTCGATGTCCGCATCCGATGACTCACAAAGACAAACTGTTGGCGGCGTCAGCTTCGTCGTGGAGTTTCCTGGAGGCCCGAGCTGCCCACCGCAGCGGCCGCCGCGACTCGTGGGCTCAGTGGCAGAGGCGGCGGCACAGCGGAACGTCGGTACGATGTCCAACGTGCTCAACTCAGACGTGAACCGCGACTATCAGTCACCACGCCCGCAGCAGAAGTTACGAACATTAGAAGCGAAAGGTGTGGCGGCACGCTACAACGGTTCATCGACTGCTTTCTGTCTCAACTACGATCGCAACCGCGGCTACTCGTCGGCACGCGGGCCGTGCGTTAGGGGAGCCGTGGGAAGAGAGGCATTAGAGCGAGCTCGCGGAGTCATGAGCAGCGTTATGGACGTTGAGAAAAATGTCGGCTACGTATCACCGCGACCGGTGTCCCGTCTGATGGGCGCCGATGCCGAGAAGAACGCTAAGAGAAACACCGGAGCGGCAGCTCGACGTGCCATGGACGTCGCCGGAAACGCGGGCTACCAGTCCGCAAGACCGATACCACGCGAAGTCACTGCGTCAGCACGGAACAATGCCGCTCGAGGACACGGTGTAGCGGTCTCGAAAGTCATGAGCAACGCCTTAGCGACAACCCGGCAACCGGAACCTCGAGTAAAACCGGAAGCGCGTGAAATAGCTATGAAGAGTCGCGGAGTGTGCGGGTTGGCGCTAGAAGGTCGATTAGACAGCGAACCGATCTGTGACGTCCGAGTGAAGGGCAGTGGAAAAGACAACTATGAGCGAGGACATGGCTCAATGAACCATGTGATGTCTAGCGACGGGCACCTGCAGACAGCGTGTGAACGTCCGGCGTCGCGAGTCAGAGACGCAGGCACCGAGATTCTACAGAATGGACAGACCGGCACCGTACACAAACTGTTTAACAGCTACGGACAAATGCCGCAGTCGGCGCGTCCGGCCGCACGCGTCCGTCCGGCGGCTCGACAAAACGCCATCCGGAACATGGGAACCATGTCCGACTTCATTTAAAGGGAAACTGTTAGCCAGGATTTCATGAAATTGCCGATTGGTTGTAAAACACCGCAGTTTTATGTTGGCTGTCTGATACTTTCTGCATCCAAACATAGCGTGGTTCAACCACCAAAGTAATTAGAATGCGAAAAGCATCAATATAAATCATGTTGCAGTTTGTTATGACGATGTTACATTTTCACTGCATTTTGTACACCATCCAGGATCTAGACATAGGCCTACCGTTTTGCAATTTAATGCATTGATCAGTTATGACAAATGTTTTTATCTGTTGTTTTTAGAGTTATACATTTATTATTTAGTTGTTGATATGCATTTTTACTTTGTATTTGTATACTGCATTTGTAGGCTATTACTTGTACTGTTGTGATGCAACATGTGGAAGGTAGCAAAGCTATTGTTTCATGCATAATGGTGGACTGTTGTAGTTGTGCTGCTGTATCGAGGTTTAAACTTTCATTTGTAACATCTGTTTTGGATGCTCAACGTTGTTCTACTGTGAGCCAAAAGTGACACTAATTTATCTAACCCAACATCGCTAATTTTTTTCTACAAAAATCACGATGTAATTGTCAATTGCCAGTAGTTGCTGTTTTGCGAGATGACACTGCTGATACGTTAGACGATGTAGTCACCTAGCAACCAGAGTGCAGTGGCCGTAAGCCCGTAACTGATGGACACAACGAACATGACGACAAAATAGAGGCACTTTCTAGACTTAGATAAACGAACAATGAGAAAATAGATAAGTGGGTTAATATGGATAACAGAAGCAATAATTAGTCAAGTTAGTTTGAGATACGGTCTTCAATAGCCACAAGTAGATACATTCACTTTGCCTACAACATGTACAGGCCTAGTTATGTCATAAGAACAGGATACAGTATCTAACGGCGTACACAAAATATAGACGAAATACTACAACATGTAGCCATGTAACATTTTGTGTTGTGAGTCGAAAAATCGAATCAACCTTCAAACCGTACGTCAATTCAATAAGCTGGTGTGTCACTTTCAAAATGGTAACATAAGCTTATTTATAGTGACCGTACATCACTCGACATGGCATGCCAGCTCTGCCGCCTATGGGAGGAAAATTTGTTATGTTATTAATCTTCACAGTTATTCTTCCAATTAGGGACCTACGCAAAAACAACTTATAGCGTTGTTAATTATTTAGAATATTGAGATGTTTTCAACATAGTCCAGTCTACACTTTTGCACAGATTTAGTACGAATTTTTCGTACGATGATTGTCGTAGTACAATAATTTTTGCGACTAGATTGATGCACTACATCTACCACTAACGGGAAACTGCTATGGTCTCACAAGTGCACACACACTGTGACATGAGCGATGGACAAAGGACACCACACAATGTACATGTATGTAGAAGTATGCGGCTGCCCACAATGACGGACCATACGCGACCGAGCGCCGCGACGTGCTGTCATGTAGCTGTACATGACGTCCTCATTGACGTTGTAGCATGTTTCAGCGGCTGGCATCCATCAACTCCGCATCACGCAATAATGATGATGATGATGTAGCGTGCCCGGAACACGTCAACCATTGTCTCGGCCGAAACCACACAATGTGACCAGCCGGGCTCGAGGCGCCGCACGTGCGGACGTGACCGACCCAAGGCCCACCTGAGCGATGCGGCCGGCTGGCGGGATGCCCAGGCGCCCGCCGGCCGCGACTGGCAAACGATAAAAGCTGACGGGCGACGGGCGACGCCAGAGTTACTGTACGTCAACGTCACAGCCATGAAGTCGTCGGTGTTCATCGTTCTCGTTGTTCTGGTCGCCTCGACCTATGCAAGCTACGCCGGACCTTATAGACACTACTATGTCCCGGGCTTTCAGCACACGTACGTACACACCACACAGCTGACTGCTTGAAAAACCGATGCAATTAACTAAATAAATTAAAATCTGTCTGTTCTATTGAAAGAAAAACTGCAAAAAACAACGATTTCTAACGAGTAGGAAATTTTTTCAATTTAGATAAATAACTTTTAAAAACAATAAAATAAACAGTCAAGCAGGCAGATTGGTTTACTGTCGATATAATAAAAGAAAACAGGAAAATATTTTGCTCCAGAGTATTAAGTTTTTTTAGATGTGTTTTATTTAGATAGAATATCAAGTTAAAACGTATGAGATACAGAGATACAGATAATAAAGAGACGTCAATTTGTTGTGCAAATACAAATTTATTAACGTTATAGGGTGTCACGTAAGTGATGTCCCACCAATCGTTAGACTAGGGATGTTGACTTTTAAACTTTCTTTTGCCGCGAACCGCGGTACATTGACAATATACTGACACGATACTACAACTGTAGAAGCTAAAACGCCCATATATGAGACTACACATAGGCAACAGACCAACCTATCACTTACGGGTTTATTTATCGCATCCTACTTTTATATTTCGAATTCTGCAAACAGCTAGCCTAGTAGCCCAGCTGCCACAAACAGTGGAAACAGAAATATCGTAGATTAAGTGATTAAAAATTGAATAGGCCTAAATGTGATACTTAAGTGATTTGGTATTGAAATAGAATACTTTGTCCAGTGTACCCGAACTTGTTAGTATCCGTTAATCAACTCTAATGGCGAATCGGTTGAGAGTGTTAAAATAGTCAAAGCGCAATGTATGTGTGCAGACCACGCGGGATTGTGTCCGCCTACCGCAATGATCTGCGCCAGTTGCACGTCAACCATGTAGCCGACTACATCGGATCCGGCATCGGAACAGGCCGCTTCTTCGGCGTTCCAGGAACCGGCGGACACTTTGGTTACTACGGCTACGGCCACGGTCATCCGCACTAAAGGGGCCGACCTTTAGGCCTTTCATACGCGAAAAGAACAGGCAATGGGGGTACGGAAGAGAGGAGGAAGTGTAAAGAATGAAAGAAGAAAAGAACAAGCAGATAATCAGCGGTGTTTTGTGAATATTGTTACTACAACAACTACTACTACAAAGAACTTCCGTGACTGACTATATACAGAAAGATCATTACGAACACCGCAAACTAGTGAACTAGTTACTTTAGGCTATATGGTCTAAAGACGCCACTTTGTTACGAGTGAGTTTTGATTGCAATACTTTATTTTTACTGGCTGCTCAACAAACTGTATAAATTTTAAATAATAAATTGTTGACGAGTGTTTAAACGTTATATTCATATACATATAGGCTTATTAAATTTGCATAACTCATATCTATCACCGACTGGTAGCTTGAATATGTAGTCTGTTTGTTTATTGCATTAATATAGTTGCTTTGCGGTTTTGACTGCTATGCCCGTCTGTCTTCAGCACTTTTGACTTTGTTTTGCAGTGTGATGCGATATTATCTTTCATGCCTCTTAAGATCGTAACGGGCGCGGATCCACGGGTCAGAATTTTCTTACTTCATAGCCTAAATTTTCTTTGAAAATTGCGAAAGCTGTAAAAGATTTGAAAAACTTCTGGCTTAAATATCCGTAAACGTTCAAGTCAATAGCGAATTTACTTAGCGCAGAGAAGCAAAATCGTCTCGCCAATAAACTGGGTCCGCCCCGTGGAGTGGCGTGAATATGATGAGATCTGTTTATTAAGATTGATGATGAAAAATTCACGCTTCACCAGTATTGATGTCAGTTTTGTTAGAGACGTATAAAATGAACTGACAAATCAATTCAAATCAGTTTTATTGAAAAGACATAAATTTATAGGCCTATACATGGACAGGATTGTTGATCTGGGGAACAAAGTAAGACGAGACCCAAAAACAAAGGTGAAATTGGCTAGAAGTATGTAAAAGCGTCGTACATGTCAGAGATACAAATATCAAGAAACTTTGTGCGATGTCAGAAGCTCGGAGTAGCGTTCATTTTAAAAAAATCCTTTACAATTGGCTTTCTTGTAACCCGTATAGGGCTATGATAATAGGCTCAGTGCAGTGAAAACCCGTAGGACGGAAGAGTCTTAGCTTTTCTTCGACCATAAACCGGCAGTCGCTATCGATCTCCGTTGTCCTGGCGCCTATGCAGCCTACAGATGCTTAAGTTTACATTCTCCACAATCCACGCGATACGGTACCAGCCAATTGTCGATCACATAGCAATATTGCTATCCATATACTTTTCTTTGTTTGTTTTTATTATCGGTTCTAAAACAGATGTGTCAGGCTACTTCAAGGCTCTTGTTTTTAGGATCAGTTACATGCAAATATTGGATTTGGAACTTTCGTGTAATAATGTCAAATCTAACTTTTCCACTAAGCTGTTCATTCACCTTTTTCACGGAATATCCACAAGGCAACTTGTTGTACGCAAGTAAAATTAATATTTCCTTGAAACTGCTAAACTGATTAACACGAAAGTCTCTTGAATTCCTCAAACAACACTTATGGGATCGTGGGTGTCTGTCTAGAAGCGGTGGGCGACGGTCATCTTGAAAATTTGTCACATCGCAACAGAATTAGAGTAAGCGTTATTCAACTGTGGCATATTTTCAACAGGCTTCAGCTAGTTTGACGTGAAAAGGTTCCGAAGCCTACCGTTTCGGCGAAAAAACGCCGAAAATTGGCCATAGGGGAGCCATAGGGGCGTTTAATGTCATTCGAGATCACCGATTTTGGAACCAATGGAAAGCTTATATGACTTCCTATTAGTGAATCATACCGACTTACATCGTATCTTGCAGCCTTTCCGAGATATCGCAGATTATTGGTCAAATTTTCGCTGTCGACTACCAGGATGCCCATATTTAACACATTTGCTTTGGGTGAACTCCCAAACCTCTGACCACGAAATTTGATGCTAAGAATTCTTGAACATCATCGAATCGCGCAAACTAACCTTATTTTGATACCTTAAACCGTTTAAACGTGGATCACGAGTGTGACGGACAGACGGACAGACAGAATTGCGATAACAACAGCGTGCGTCTGGCGACGCGTGCCAAACTAAACTAACAGTATAGTTTACTAAAAGTATAATTAAGCCACAAAAGCGCATAAGACAGACAGCGTAGGCCTATCCTAATCGCGAGCGCTAAGAGTCTAGGCCTACTGCATCTCAGTAACTGCTTTACTTCAAACAGTGTTCACACGCGCAGAAAAAATGTCTTTAAAATGTTAAGCTGTTTTTCTATTCACGCAATGCAGTTTTTGCGTATTTTTTGCAAAAAAAGGAAGAAAATATAAAATTTAATTGTTTGCACTGCAAAGCAATGTAGACGGCATTTCACTTGTATACAACCGGATTTGCACCTAAAGTGTCAATTTACGTCGACTTGGTGGACGTGGTCACTTCCGGTCACGTGACAAAGATGGCGGCCGTACCATTTGATCCGCCATAGCTGAAAACCCTATGCTGCACGTAAACATCATGGCGATATCTTTTATATAACCGAAGTTATTGCCGATCGAAGTTTTTCCTATTCCCGTAATGCAAATTTTGCGTATTGTTGCGAAAAAGGGAAAATATACAAAATGATTTGTTTGCACTCAGCAAAGAATGCAGATGACGAGAAAACAGTCTTTTGTGGTATTAACCACGAAAATCGGTCAAACGGCGTGATCTGTGCAGATGAGCAAGTGACTAAAAAGTAACGGGTGTAAAAATAGAGGAGGGTCGACAACTTCAGGCATATGTAGCCCCGCCCCCGTAGGGCAGGGGCACCAAATTTTGCATGTTGGGTAACGTCTCCGACGTAATCACACATGTCAAGTTCGACGCCGATCAGTTCAGGGGTTTTTGTTCCCTGTGGGTCTGAAAATACGCGTTTTCACTAACAAGGCCTGTCGCCCTTATAAACAGCGTCATGCACTGTGGTGTACGCAAACTTGTCGAAGCAAGTCGCTGAACAAACGAAAAGCCGATATGATACGAGGACGAACAATAGAGACTGACTGATATTCCGCATCAGTTCAAAGCGTTTGTTTTTGTTGATGTCAGAGTAGCGCTGTGTGTTTGTAATTCACTTTGGCGCCTGAGACGTAATTATGTTCGCATTTGATAGAATTGCAGTTTATGTATGATATTGGAGGTAATGACTGCTCGATCATGTTGCGGCGTGAGAGCTATGGCAAGCGACCAGCGAGCATTTTACATAGCAATCAGTTTTGTTTGTGGGCTTCTCTCTCCGATTAGTGCTGAATCATATGTTGCAATGTTGCGTTTTGATTTCTGGTAGCTAAATAAGTAAGTCGTGACACTTATAGATGGCGTCAAGATTACAAAAACACCACAACGGCGCCGGAAGGTGTCTATCGCTGCCCGAAGTAGTTTTTCAGCCGCCGGCCGAACGCGTTTAAAGAAAGAATGCTGCTGTGTAGAGGAGATTGCAGATTACATGTAGTATTCCAGAGTCCAGATGTCAGAAAGAGCGGTTGCTGCTTATGCTGCTAGTTCATTTAACTGCATTCACTAGGCGGCGCCACTCTGTTGTAAGTGTAATCAAAGTTCTGACGAACAGACAGTAGAGGAACGGACACACAAGTTAATAACCTACTTTGCTCTCCATAGTGACATAGAAGCCTACTAAACGTTACATACTTTCGTGTCGACTAAGGCGGCCGGTAGCTTCCAAATGGCCGGTAGGACAAAAGTTTCAATTTGTATCTTACATCGTATACGTCTGAAAGACTAAAAATTGATAATCAAATTTAATATAAAATTTGTGAACAAAAACTACAAAAATACCACAACAATTTAGTACATTTCAGTTCTGCCATTAGAATGTGCAAATCTCTGTGTGTGTTCGTGTGTCTGATCCGGCTCTATCTTTCGAACGCCTTAAAGTGACCTAGAAACTACATTTTTGATATGCAAGTACAGCTCTAGGTTAAACTCAAGTATCAAGGTCAAGGGGCAAGGTCAAGCAAGGTCTTGACAGCAGAAAATGCATGCCAACGGTCTGCGTTAGATTGAAATGCATTTCTGTGCATCGTGCATCTGGTGCGGGTGCGGTAATCACTCTGTACAGTATCTATGGTACTGCAATATCCGTGAATCAGATACGTCGATGGATTTATTCCAGAATCTGCATCAAAGCACAGCGAAGGTATAAGGTTACAGGTAGCCAATACGCCTGCAGCGCGATTATATTTATCGACGACCTGTAATAAGCTTCGCAAGAGACCACTGACAGGTGACCTCATACATTACTTGCGGTGAGGTATCCGGCTTCACACACACAGACATACTCAGACACACACCTGTAGCCAGACCTACCCGTCGCGCTGGCAGATAACTCTTCTGGTCTGAATTTACTGAAGCCACTTGCCATCTTCTCACCGCATCACTCGGCGGCCGCAGCAGCAGCAGCAGGCAAATGCACTCAGCAGACGCCGGCGTTGACGTCATGCTGTCATTCAGGCTGCCCTGCCCCCTCCGGCACGTGAAACTTGGCTCTAAAACCCGCTGATAGACCCTAACAGCCGTATTCGATCGGTCGGTAAACTCGGGCCGCCGGCAACGAATAGCGAAACATGCTGCTACTGTGCTACAGCTACAACACGACTGGACAACAACGAATAGGCTGTGCATTGTAAACGACATTGTTTCTGGGTATCGTTGGCCTAGAAACTTAAAGGCATTCAAAAATTATATCCCAAACAGGACAAACAGACAAGCTGTTGTCACTAACCTGTAGGCCTACTTTTCGGAAGTTGCACCTGCATAACTAAAAAAAATTCTAGATCAAGGTTATAGAAAGTTACGGTCTGACAAAACACACACGAAAAATAGCCTACAGTACGCTGCGCTCGCACCGCAGAGTAACTAGTCTCAGAACCAGTATATAACGAGCCACATGTCGTCAGTCTCGTGCACTTCAATCTAAATAGTGATACTAGAAGTCATACAGACCTAATTATAGAACTGTGTGCCTGAATACCGTTGTACGGTATTCAGGCACACAGGGGTGGCTCGGTGGCCGAGTGGTTAGCGTGCCGGACTCAGACTCGGAAGAGCACGGGTTGGAATCGCAGTCGCGGCGCTGTCGAGTAACAGTCTTGGGCAAACTGTTCGCACCCAGTGTGCCTAGGTCAACTCAGCCTTGCATCCCTTCGGGGTCGCTAAATCGAGTACCAGCTTCGGCTGGG
>Ga0126335_1002376_pt1 | contig 11236 bp, 4 predicted proteins | sample OlaspJWI45metaG_FD_108409 | JGI IMG/M metagenome (GOLD analysis project Ga0126335, IMG submission 108409) | Marine gutless worms symbiont microbial communities from Oahu, Hawaii - Olavius sp. 1 OAHU.JWI-45 metaG | ecosystem: Host-associated > Annelida > Digestive system > Unclassified | place... | reverse complement strand
GCTAACTTGAATTAGAAGCCACTAATTCTAGTTCTGTGTGGGCCCGTTGGCCATTATTGTTGCACATTTCATTTATTCATTTGCTTTGTGTATATGTAAATATAGTTCATATATTTTACCGTAGATACTTGTCTTATTCTAGTTAACTAGAGACAGGCTAGGCTATTGTACGATACAAGCGCAGTAGAACCCTCACAGTTACCTTACATTTGTCGCTTAGACAAAAAGGCGACGTCGAAAAATCCATCTTATTTTTGCTTATCACGTAAAATGACTTGCTGAATAGCTCTGCCATAACTAACCTACGCAATGAATAGCGTTATCTGTTCTTTTAATATATTCTTCTCTCAAACAGTTTAGCTGATCGTATTAGCCGGCATCGTCGCCACAATCTACTTCATAAATTTCGTTATCTATCTATTACAACGGCCAAGCGACGCGTGTGGCCTCAGCCAGGGCCGCCGGGCAAAAACCGCAAATTTACAACGCACAAATTTAGCAGAAGTTAAGACCCGCGCGGCACCGTCCGCTGCCGCCGCCAACGTAGGCCTATGTGCTTCTGATTTATCATTTTCCGGCGCAGACGACTGTTGACGCGACTGCAAAGCCTTCTAATCTCATCACACATCGGTGATAAGTAGCTAGCTGTTCAGTGTCTGAGCGGCAATGCCGAATGATCCGTGTGATTGTGAGTGAGGGACATAATGTGTCGCGCCAGAGCCGGTTATGTCTATCTAGCACGCTCCACACCACGCTCCCATCTAGCTGGAGGCGCCGACACCGCTAAATCCTCGAATGCAGCGCATGTCTCGCCTGTTGCAGCCCCGCGGTTTTCTTGTATAATGCGGAATGACCTGGCCTCTAATGTATACAGACACTGCTGACACTGATGATTTGACATTACTGGAGCATCTGAGTGAATACAGCGCACAAACGTTTTGTAAGACTTAACAACACTGCAGTCACTTTTAGTTGCTCCTGTTACTATTGTTAATTCGATGCTTCTTGTTCACAATTAGACACTATTAAGCCTCGTTGTATGCATAACGTGCATCAAGCGATCTATTACGACCAATTATGCCGTAGCGTAGTTGTCTATCAGTCGGTCTACCGGTCTGTCTGTCACGCGACTGCGCTGTGCAACACCGCTGAACAAATTGAGGTCCTCTTTGGGGTGGAGACTCTTGGGGACCCAAGACACATTCTCCTAGACGGGGCTTCCGACCCGCCTTCGGCGAGTGAAGGGAAAGGGGAAATTTTGCTCGTTGTAAAGCATAGGGATAACTGCTGCTAGGATTCGATGCGACCTTCGTCAAGTTACCTTGCCTCTTGTTCTCATCATTGTCACCATCGACAGTTTAAGCGGAAGTTTAAGTTAGGACTTAGGGTTAGTGTTAGGGTCACGTAATACGTTTTAGTAGGGGCCGAGTTGTTCAGAAAGCAACTTAAAACACACTTTTCAGTTTGGCATTTGATGTCTGTTGACTATGTAATGCACCTATGTCCTATCATAGTAATAGGCACACTATAAATTTTACGATGATGATGATGATGATGGAGTTGTCTCCTTAGCATACAGATCTGTTTTGCACAAAAAGGATACAAAATCAGATTTACAGCCAACGTATTGCAAGTAATAACATCCTATGGGAACTTATGCACTGTACTTTGCTTCATGTGCCTTGTCGAATGTGTTCATGTTCACACGTACGTGCTACGCGGGATGGCAGTCAACTCGGCGCCAAGTCAACTCGTTAGGGTTAGGGCTTAGGGTTAGTGTTAGGTTACGTTTTCCTTGAAGCTGAGTTGATTTGGGTACGAGTACGAGTTGACTGGAACCCTTCCACTAATTCTTTCTCTAGCTCGTTACGTCACGTTTACTTACCATTAGAGTTGCGACTGCCCGAAATGCTGATTTACCAACTGCAATTGACACGTGTTGCGTGCTATCGCTCTATAAGACGGTTAGTGGTTTGACTGCTGTCTTCGGTGGCGACGATCGTTCTCGCTTAGTCTCATTAGCTCGAAGCAGCAGAGGCAAATTGCAATATATTAATTTCTGAGCGCACCGGTTGCTGAATTAACATTTACATACGTCGTACGCCACTTGAGTTTGTTTGTTGCTGTTACATTCGTTTAGATATTTTTAAAAGGTAAAATTTTTAAAATTTAAAAATAAAAGAAATATATTTCCGCATGCGACAGAGTACAAACAATGCCTCTAATTACCGTCCAGCCCTCTGATGTCGTCGTAATACGTGATGAAAAAAGTTTTTTTTTCTGGGAGAAAAATGCATGATCAAAGTGTTACAAAATTCGAAGAAATTTCTTCATGACGTATGTGAAAGGAGATCTCTAATCGGAGAAGGGAGCTGAAGTGGATTATACTAATTTTTGCAGTCTTACAGCGGCATGAAGCATCGCTGTACGATATAAGTTCGCCCACTAGCTTTGGTATTAACTGTGGTCAACATTTTTTGAAGTTATGGCCTAAATATGTTGGCGAATTTTTTGAATTAAGAGCAGTTTTATAACAGCTTCATTTCAGCGGACATTATTCCGGGCGATTCTACGCTGTGTCTCCAAAAAAGTTCCGCACGTTGTCGGCTATAACTTTGACAAACCTTGACCTTGACCGATTTTCAAAATTCTATCACCACTGAAAACCTATGAAATTTGCGACAAAAAACGCGTAACATTTCCTACCACACCTTAAGTATGTTGCTGCATTACCTTGCGAAATTAAAAGTCCAAACTTGTTAAAATTACAAAAGATACAACTTAAAATCGTATCGTGTGCGAAGAAATAAAACACTAGGTGTCGTGAGGCTAAATGCATATTAATAGTGTCACATCTGATGCTCAAGTGTCCATAATCTGCCCCTACACATGGTCAAAGATGACCTCGCCACTTGTCAACTACACTGTCAGTGACACTGTGGTTAATGCCACGTTAAGCGCTCAGCAAGTGCTACTTCAATTAGATTAAGGTTGGGGATGTTTAATGGCCACAGATCTGGTCCAGTGGAAGAGGTGTTACTAGTTCGAAAAGTCACAGTGTCGCATGCCAGCATGAATGGCATTGATAACATTTAGGCCTGTTTGCATAAAACCGTATGTTATTTCAAAAATATTTAATATAAACCAGAAACTGAAGTAACAAGTAAGTAAGCGAGTTGCATTAAATGGCTGCATGTAAAAATCAATGGCTTTTGTTTGTGTTTTTCTCTAGATTTGCAACCAATTTAAACTTTTGACTTTCCAAGGTAGTGTAGCAACATAATTTTATACTCTTTCTAGCAGTGAAAGAGTTGTGAAAATCGGCTAGTTTTGACAAAGTTATAACTGATAACACGCGGGACGTTTTTGAGACACTGTGTATTCGTTCGACGATGCCGACGAAACACATTCAGCGGAATGTTACAGCAGAGAACAAAGCGGACTGCAGCCGTTGTGCTCGCACTAATATGATCTGAGACGTATACATGTCACACAGGCAGCTGTTTTCACATCAACGATGCAACAGTCACAGCGGCTGTCGCTAAGATACCGCGTGTCCACCTGTTTATTATGGGAAATATTCATATTTATAATTTACATGCATATAGCGAAAATTATCACTCAAGAACGTTTTATTTTTAGGCCACATCGAATGCATGCAGATGCGGCCTTTTACACTCAATCATTCTATAGCGTGAGAGTCTGTCACTACTACGTTACTGTAGCCACTTGTTATACTAGTACATTGCTGCAAGTGACAGAACAGACTGGCGATCCATGTGCAAATCAGCGATATATGATTGCGAAGCACAACGTGTCCACGAGTTGGAGGCAAAACGTGATCTGCGAAAATCTGGGCCACCATCTACCAGCAACTTTGAGGTTCAGATCTGCCAACGGATGTGTCGTTCGCGTATTGGACTACTTGCCCACAGCAAATACCACTCATGTTGATGAGACCCGTCGCGTCGACGGCTCAGTCCATGACGCTGCATTGTATTATGATCATCATCATCATCATCATCATCATCAGCTCCACATAGCCGGCAAGGGCCGTAGCGTCGTTCTGGCACCATGACCACGAATAACCGCCCTTCTCCACAGATCAGCAGGGGAACAGTTAGAATCTTGAGAAACAAAGTCTAGCTATCTGTTCCTTGGGCGATGTTTCCATGATCTTGAAAAAACGGTGAACAATGCATATACTACGTTAAAAGTCATTAAAGTATCGAAAAGTCGAGTTAAGTAAAGTCTGGAGCAGCGACGAGCACTGAATTGTGATGCTGGACGGCGACGGACAGTCGCTGGAACGCGAAGATGGTCTCACGTACTTCACCAGATGCACCACTCAACCGCCGAACCACATCGCGTGGGAAATCAAGAAACTTGATAAAGGAAGACGCTACTGAACCTGATAATTTATAGGGTGGGCCAAAATATCACATGGCTTACCTAACAAGCTATTTCAGCGCGGTATGTCCGCCACGAGTCTGAACTACGGACATGACTATATTGCCATAGCATGGAGGGCTACTTGCCTTTGCACTGCGACTGTTCGTTACTGACACATGACGACGATGTGGGCGACTAATGAGCATTTCTCGTCTTTGGTACGGAACGTGACTGTCGACCGATGTGCACTGTCGACGTGGTACAAATGTATAATGAGCACAGTGTACACGTGGCTGCTGCCAGTCGACGTCCGTTTTCTTGCCGTTTGTCGATGATCATGTCATAATGGTCATGTGCGTGGGCTTGTGTACGTGTATCCATTGGCGTCTGTGGTAGTCGAACATCAGTGTGTATGATGAGCATCGAAAACAGGACGTCTCCGTCGGGCACTACGAGAAACTAAAAAGAACAGTAAATGCAAATGAGAAAAGCGACGATAACTCAAAATCTACCAAAATTAAAAAAATTTGACAAACTTTCAGAAATGTCAATCAAATATTGCCTGAGTGGAATTTTATCTGTGTGGGTGGGTGTCTGTATTTGCAGGACAACGATCGTACCTGTCGTACTATGACAACGACGATAGCGTGCTGGATGATGACAATGACTCCCGCTATCAACCGGTCTTCAGACTCGAGAGGTTTGTTAACTATTTTATTTAATCATTGCTTATATTCAACTTCAAGTTGCAAACAGGTGCTCTTCCCCTGGGCAGGTTCAATTTGACGACGTTTGTCTTCCCTGAATTAAGAGCCATTTCTTTCAGTTGTCCATATTTTCAGTTGCCGTTCTTTGTCAACAGATGGTCAAGTAACATGTGTACATTAGTTAGAACGACATTAGCAGTCTTTGCATCCTCGGAATCTTGCTTGAAACTGTTGGTTCCATACAGTGACGACACGTTATAATAAATATGACAAGATTCAAGAACATGCAAATATTGTTTTTACTAAAATGCTCTTATAGAAAATATGATGCAGTACAAATAATGGTGTTGATGTGCCGATAAAAAATTATTCGATTAGTTGGTGTGCTCTTCAGACGTGACTGGTGTGCAAGATGGGGTGACTACTGTGTTCCCGGATCGCGAGTCCGTTTCGCAACGTGTTGTGACGGACTTCGCTGTGTCTGCGGGTCGCTGTGGATGTCCGGCAAGTGTCAGTGCAAGACTCCGTCGGTCTTCGGTCGGTAAACGGTGCGTCCGGTGTGGCGCCACAGCGCACCTGCTCTGGAGTCCTGTTACTCCAACTTCGTTGTTGTGACTTCGTTGTGTTGAAGTGAATTTGAAAGAAACCAGGGATTAGAAACTGTAGCTATATTTTTCACCACAACAACACAAGATAATGACGAAAATTCCTGAACAGCTTGTGAGATCAGACGTTTACAAATTCGTACCATAAAAACTGAAGTTTCCAATATTGAGATAATCAAGCTATTCACAACAATGTATACTGTATATTGTGTGCTAAAATTGATATATCTCCGTTTTCACGAACACACGCCGTATAGTCGAAAGTTAAACATGCCACTATCGAAAAACCTGCTCGATGATTCTATGCTCGATGCGATTGCCACTTTGTGATCATTCGATGAGACGATGCTTAAGGCGGTTGATCCTGATATGGTAGTCTCTGCAGCGCACCTCAGATTTCGCATTTGACTCCATTAAGGTCGTAACTGTTAGATGGCCGTAACCACGGTGGGATAAAATCATGTGCATGTTGAAATTTTGCACATCAGAAGCCTCTGCGGATATGTCTTTCTTCCATTTCGTGGTATGGCACTCTCGTATAGATTTTAGTATTGGAAACTTGAGTTTTACAATCGAGATTTGTATCTCGGAAACGATGGTGTAAATTTTATTAAAATTTGCAGCGCTTACATCGATTAAAAGGTAGTAACTACGGTGAAAGTAACTAGTCATATTTCATTTAGGCCTAAAATAAAATTAGTTTCGTTAGAATAAAGACAACATGAAATATTGACGTCAGTTTTTGGTGGTGGACGAAAGTTGTATTTGCAAAATCATTTCGTAAACAATTGTAATTTTAAGCAAAATAGGACTGACGACTATACATCACGTTGTAAAGATCTGCACTTATGGAAAACTCAATTCAAAAATTCTAATAAATGTTTTATTAGCTGTCAGTCCGTGTCATTTCGCTTTGAAGTTTACGAGTACACGTCACAGTTGCCACTATAATTTAAAATAATTTATAATTTATTATAAGTATAAATTATACATTAATTATTAATTATAATTTATTGTAGTAAACAACGCGCTACCAACATATCTGACAAATTTCGCTGCGTCGCCGTTATTCAGGCTTACCAACCGATAAAGTTCTCTATTTCCGTCACTGCTCTTTTTCTTTTCTCTTTTAAGTTTAAATTATTTTTGTCACAGCAGTGACAGCACATTCAGCAGCGCGTTTAGTGTGGTTTAAAGTCAAATAAAGTTATATAGCTTATGGTACTGTAGGATATACTCATTAGAAGGGCTACTGAAATTATAAGACACGACACAGAACATTTTTACTCGCAGGAAAGCTATCTCTTCTTGGATGACTGCCTATCTTTTTAATTTTCAGCATTTATTCTCTGTCAATTAATAAATGTGTACTTTGTCTGCAAGCGCCACAGACAGATGAATGAATGCATTAAAATTAAATTTGGTGAATTTTTACGGCACGTGTGACATCGCGTAAGGCGTATACAATTTTGAGTTGAATATTTGTATCTCAAAGCTCACCTCTTATAGGAATACTAACTAGCATGAATACAGTGTTAGTCTGTTGCCTGTATGCTATGTGTGAACTGGAAGTGCAGTTGATAGGTAAGGTTGTTGAGAGAATCTCATTACAGTGGAGGACGACAAGCAGCTACACCGGCACTGCTTCCCAGTGCTAATGGCCGTACACTATCTCAGTATCCTGTTGACCGTCCGGACTACAAATGCAGCTTCTTGCAAGTAATTGAGCAAATAAGTAAAAAAAAATTACACACGGTGTCAAAAAATTACTAGCACTGAGCGCAGGAGCCTTAATCAAACAAATGCGTTATAAGTTATTTAAGTTAAAGTAGTCTAAAGTTTACCGTGCGAATAAAGAAAAAACTCATCGGCCGACGTTATAATAGCTTTAAAGCTATCATGCTACGAATCCTATTCAGTCATCTCTATCTGTGATTTGTCAAATTTTAGAGAAAAGGTTAAAGTTCGTTACGTGTATGGAGATAAAGAAATAGTATTAAATGCCAACCATATGGGTCTAACTTAAAATCGACCATCAGACATCGTTTCATTTCATGTAGGAAGTCAGCCGTCTTCAGCAGGGGTTGAACTTTCTGATCTCCGGCAAATACATCACCGCTTTTATTTATTTTAGGTGTTTATTGCGTGAAATGTTATTGGTATAAAAATGCATTAATGGTTGATTTGAGAAGGTGATAAGCTGAAAACCGGTATTTGATGCAAACATTACTCGAAGCTCAGCTCAGCTCTCACAGAAGAAAACTGTAGGACGTAAATAGCCGAGACAGCATCGCGTGACGCCGTGAACGCCACAAGAGCATGATGTCAAAACCACACACATCAGGACATTCGGCCTATAACGACGACGTTGCTAATTTTGTCTTCGACGTAGTTGTTCGCCTCCTAGACAGAAGCAGTAGAATTACTGGCTCTCGAATGACAAAAATCGAGATCGCTGTCAAAGTCAGTTATCGGTTTCAGTATAATTACAAAGCGGCGATAACGTTAAAAGTCATGTCAGCCTCAGCTAAAATAAAATCACACGAAACGACTCGTATGCCACATGTGAGTCGTGGCGAAACTCAAGCAATGAACAAAGGAGCTGTTCACTTCTTCATTTTTGCAACTATACAATCGGTGTCCAACAGACAATCATCAGCAGAATCTACAATGATAACATTCAACAAAAAATCTATAAGCAATTTCCACGAGTTCAGTTATTTATCGGAATAACAAAAACATTTATTACACAAGACAGCTGATCTCAACAATTCCGATTTTTGCGTGCGACGGCATGTAATGCAACGCACGCCTTTGCTGTCTCATTTTCATCCGTCCGTCCGTCCGTCTGTCAAACGCGTGTATTGTGGCGAAACGAAAGGCTCGTCTGTCAATGTCTATTTACTAACAGGCACTGACATATAAGTTTTTCATCGGTACCAACATTGGTGGCTTTGGATGACACTGAACGGCATTATGGCCCGTTATGACCGTTCTGTGGCTTTTTCGTTGAAAAAAGGTAGGCCTACGTGTATGTCTCGGAGCGTACAAATGCCACGTCAAACCGGCTAAAGCTGAGACTTACACTGCTGTAACAAAAAATAAAGCCCAAAGACTTTTTACTTTTTGATGATATATAGCTAATTCGCGGGGCTCGCCCTGCAAGAGTTCGTTAAAAATAGGTACCCATGTGAAAAGTTTGTTTGGACCACTGCATCTGCGCCACATTTAGGGTGGTGACGAAAGCGTCCTTGGATACGAAACGTGCAATTATTAACTCTGCTGCCGCGAGTTCTCGAGTGCTACAAAACGAAACTCGGTGCACAAAAACTGCTGTTGCAGTATTAGCACTGAATCGCTTCACTGTAAAACCGTTATCTCAGTATTACGCAGCAGTCGCACGCTCTCATTGCGATAGCTAAGCTTCTTGTTAATACGTCTCCTCTACAAAGACTCATATTAGCTAGCCAGTTTTTATCTTGCACGTACTGTTACCGGGTGGCGCATAAAAACATCCTGAAATTTGGCGCTGAAATATAAAACACTTAAGCTGATGTAAATCAAACTAGATACATACATTCAGTAAACAATTGTTCACTAATGTATACAAGGAAATTCACTTTGACATTTCATACTTTGACTAAGATACTAAGCGCTACATGTCAAAATGCAGAAAAAAACACAAAACTGTAAAAAAAAGTCGTGAATTTTGCTTCCTTGCTACTTGAACCCTTTAAATTATTCAGTTTGGGACATCTTGTAAGAACTTGTGTAAGACCAACAAACCTCCGGTGCAGCAGACGCCGTCGACGACGCAGATCCCGGGTCTCTTGGCCGTCCCACAGCGATCACCTCGGAGGACGCAAGGTCGAGGAGATGCGTTTTCCATCTGACAACGAGCGGCAATAGACGGTGACGACCGACAGCCGCTGAGTGCTAGACAGCAGACACTGGCTGAGATACAGACACCACTGTTGAAGGGTCCGCACGACATGCACTCGTCTCGCAACATTCCTCGCTGTGCATCGTCAACGTCAATACACCAGGATTAACAGTTACAGCTGTGTAAAAGTTTCTTTGGTCTTAAGCCTCTTTGCATTGATTTCTTACTCGTTTTTTGCAAGTGCACCGCCTTTGAAACACGTTGAATTGTGAACCAAGAATAGAATGAGCAAAGGAGTGGTAGTTGGTGAAACTCTTCCACGTGTTGAGGTCGAGTAGTTACATCGTGGTGAACAAGAGACTCAACTCAGCTTTGCTTAAGCTCGGTTCACACCACCCGTGTTCACGGAAATGGTGAAAAACTATTAAATAGATAAAAAATATATATTAAAAAAACTAAAAAGTACATTGCATTCTACAAACCTCTGATATTATTACATGAGCTAGTTAAGTTTCTCTTAATAGAAATGACGTAGACAATACGATCCAAAATAGACATTGTCACACAAAAACTTGTATATTAGATCTATTTTAGTAGAATCATGGGGTTTTATTCGATGGCATCTGCATCCCCGGATACGCGAAAAGAAGTCAAAATAAGTACTAAAAAGCTGCCACAGCACTACGCAATTTACTGAAGCTTTTAAAAGTCAATCAGTGTATAAGGCAAATTGCTGTGTAAATTATTCAGACATATAAGACAATTTAGCAGTTTTTGGTTTTAAATGCACCTTGCAATTAATTGCAGTGTTAGTCATGCCAATATGTCGACATATTGCTCCTAGAACTCATCATCAGTTCATCACCAATCATAATCACCATCAGTGACCACCCGGCGTGGTATACGTCAGTGAGTTTGTCAGTATGCAACATGAAGGAAGCTTACGAAATCATTAATCTACAAAGCTCCTTTGTGGAGTGCAGGTCTATCTTCGAAAGTACACGCGGAGATTGTGTATCAACGTCATTGAGTCAAGCCTTCAAGATGAAGAAAAGTCAGGCAGTAAAAAGTCAAACAAAATTAAAAGGAAATCTTGTTATTATCGTTCTGCTACTGCTGCTATTATGACTACTACGCTAATGATTTTATCACCTGTCTAAGAGTGGACAGAGCTATCTGTGATCGTTTGCCTCCTGTAGGACAGTTGCGAACGAAGCAAGCCCAACTCAATGGCAGCAGGAACAACAGCAGCAGCAGCATTAGCGATGCGTTGAAACTCTTCGCCATAGTGTCTTCTTGCAACAACGTCAACTGACACTCAATCAATCCATAGTGTCTTCTTGCAACAACGTCAACTGACACTCAATCAATCAATCAAGTTTATTTCAGCCAACTAGGCCCATAGACGACAAAAGCACCACCATAACTAGACAAAGAACTATGACAGTAATCTAATATATAAAACGCAATCTGTGTGTCTTTATGTCTGTCAGTACTTTATTCCTTATGTACAGCCACGTTTTTAGCGCATCTCAACCAAATTTCGCTTGCGGTATCCTTACACTCGAAGAATGGTCATGGGCTCTAAAGGGTGCAAGCCAGGGTACCTCTTCCCTCCTAGCCCCCAAATTTGGTCTTGGACCGTACGG
>Ga0126335_1002375_pt1 | contig 11237 bp, 6 predicted proteins | sample OlaspJWI45metaG_FD_108409 | JGI IMG/M metagenome (GOLD analysis project Ga0126335, IMG submission 108409) | Marine gutless worms symbiont microbial communities from Oahu, Hawaii - Olavius sp. 1 OAHU.JWI-45 metaG | ecosystem: Host-associated > Annelida > Digestive system > Unclassified | place... | reverse complement strand
TATGCATCGCCTGTGTGGAACCCACATCTGATAAAGCACATCAAACAAATTGAATCAGTTCAGAGACGGTTCACCAAACGGCTCCCTGGCATGACCAATCATACTTATAGGGAGCGTCTTGCATGCAGTCACCGGTCTAGAAAGTCTCGAACTTCGAAGACTAATATATGATCTTGTTTGTACGTACAAAATACTCTCGAATAAACTCCGCCCTCCCGACACATTAGTACCTGGGTCTCCTGGACTGATGGATGTCAAAGAAATTATACAAAAGACGTAGTAGGCTAGATACTAGAAAGATATTGCCAACAGGATTACTGACCTGTGGAACTCACTGCCAGATGCATGCGTAAACAGCACTACGTTAAATCAATTCAAGTCTCACATATCTAAATTACTGGAACCGGAAGTCAGAACTTTGTCGTGTTATCCTAGATAGTAGGCTTATATGGCTTTACAGTCTGTGCTTGCTTTTGCCACCATTGTCATCAGACTATGGTGGCTTCGGTAAATTCCGTAATTCGGTAAAATGGGACTAATTTTTATGAAATTTTTAGTTTCAGACCATCAGCCTGATAAAACTTGACCAGTAGTTAATTTCAAGGTTAATTTCACACAAAAAATCAGATAGTGAGCTCCAGATGTCACTGAAAAACCCAACATAACATTTTTAGAAGAGCTTTAGCATTTTAAATAACATTTTGGTATATGTTTAACGTTTGTGCACTTTCATCATATAGCAACGCCGTAAAAAAACCCAGCGTGTAAAATCCATTGATGGTAAAACCACGATAAAAACAGAATGTTGTTGTCACGAGACGGGTCATAGTATAGCTGTGTGTGCGCGTGTTGTACTGAGTTATGAGGTCTCAGTTCTTGCATATTTGAATGTGCATTACCCACTTGACGTAAAAGAAGTCATTGTCTTTCAGTACTGATTCTGGTCGAATTCTGGCCTCCTTTTGGAATTGGAATAACGGCTATTTTGTCTAATGTGGCTTTTTTTGCATATTCTATGTTTTTGGCCTTCAAATTTACAAGGTTTGGGTTAGGGTTACCGTTAAAACATAGAATATGCAAAAAAAGCCACATTAGACAAAAATGCCGGAATAACGACCCCCTAGGTTTCGACGCTCACAGCAACCAAAATTAAGCTGGAAGTTGGCTAGTGTTATGGCCAGTGTAGGGTTGGCTGTTTTGGGTTGGGATTACTGTTAGTTTTGTTAATGCTGCAGTACGTAGGACTACAGCCTGCCATTCTAAATGGACCTAGGTTGAATTCCAGCGTTCTGAGTTCTGACAGGTTTCCGTAGGTCACTTGTCACTTTTGTGCACTTTTCACATCTGGAGCTGTTCAGCGGCATGACAGTCAACTCAGTCCAGTCCAATCCAGTGTGTTCTGATGGACGCAGGTAGTTCTCATTGCCGGCATCTTAACATCACTTTCACCTGCAATTGGTAGACTTCCAGTTCCAACTAAGTCAGTGTTAAAATTAAAAAGAATATCTTGATCGTTCCCAAGTCAACTCGTTAGGGTTTAGGTTAGGGTTGGGGTAAGGATGGGCAAGGATTAGATTTTGGATTAAAGTCAGGGTTAGTGGCTTGGCTTTGGTGGCTCGATGGCCGAGTGGTTAGCGTGCCGGACTCAGGCTCGGAAGAAACGTAGGTATGACTGGGCGATTTACCCAACACCAACTAACAATAACACTGACACTATTTCTAACACTGACCCAAGCTTTAATTCTAACCCTAACCTTAGCCTTATTATTCTAATCCTAACAATACTACTTGTGAGTTTTTGTGCATGTTGGTGTGTCGGTGGGTCAGTGGAACCTTCAGTGTAATTGCGTCGATACCTATTTACAACATGATGAGATTCACAGTGTTAGTAGGCTGAAGTAGTCTATAGAACACTGCTTGGCCATTGTTTGCATGGGCATGCAGGTCTGAACATTTGGTCTTGCTAATATCACAAGATATGGACTAAAGTATGATGGAGCGAGAGCAGCTGAGAGAGCAGTGGATGAAGTATGTCAAGATTAGACAGCAGGCTGGCTCGTCTGAGGTAATGAAGCATCACAGTTCTCATCTGCAGATTCATGTCTTTACTGTAAAGGCTACATTTATTCAGTGTGTGTCTCTGCCAGGGACATTGTGTTTCGGGGTGTGTTGTATGCTTTGTCCTTTTTCCTCTGTTGTGAATTCCCAAAACTGCAGGAAGACAACAAATTTTTGCTTTATCACGATCTGAAATGCGCGGTTGTGATTAGTCAAATGTGCGTCACGTGATATGAGTAAAATCTAGTCTAACCACTGGCTCAGCGGGGTCATTGCCATGCTTGCAGCGTCATTAGCTAATCATGCGACGTCGATCACGCAAGTGCGATAGTTTTTTGTAATAAAATAATTAATGCAAATTTTTTGCAGAGATATACGCCGAATATAATATTAATGTTTTTGCTTCGTTTATTTTCAGAAAGTTGTGTCTTGAATGTAAAAAAACACGACAGCAAAAATGCAAAATCGTTACTTTCTCGCAATATGTCAGATTTCACATAAACATTCCTTGCTTGTTTAATGTTTGTGTCTCATGTCGTTTCAAAATGATAGGAAACTCATGTTTTGAGTGTGCTTTTTTGCACTTTTAAGCAATTTTAAGCAGTGAAAATACTATACATATTAATTGAAAATGAATTTATGTGTTTTTCATTCCATGTAAGTACGATGTGTGCTTCGTTCAGCTTTCGATGCACACTTGGTCACAGTGGTCAGTGTAAAATGTGGATATAGATGTGCGCATGTTCTTAATGCAATTTTTGTTCACTAGAATTGCATTTTAATACTTTATTGCATGAAATATTTGATTGATTTGTAGATTAAAGTGATCTGATGCATAGAATGCCTTTCACAGGCTCACAGATAATTGCATTTCAGGTCATGATATTGCAAAAACAAGTTAAGCCTGATACCTTGAGCATCATGCAAATTTGTATAATGTCTACAGTACAAATACAATGTGCTGTAAACATGTGGCAAGTAAGCAAGGCATGTATATCGTGTAAATGCATTCTAGTTAAATAGAATATGTAGATTATAGTGTGTGCCCATTCAAGTTGTTGGTTGTCAGTACGTTAAGGCTGATGTCCATGTTGTAGAGTTTAAAGCTGAAAACTTTAAAGACATTTCTATGCATGTTATTGTCCAGCAAGTCAACTGATGATGCTTGCACTGAGCTCAGGTTGGTCGATGTATAGTTACGTTTTTATTGATGTACTATGATAAATGTAAGAGAAATACCAGCACTGAAGTAATTGAGAATTAAACTGTGTCTGAGGGGAGCACAAATCTGCATGCTTTCGCTGTTTTGCGACCGGGACCTTCAGATTAATCCTCTGGCCTTAAAGCTCGAAGGTGACCTAGATATTCTAAAGGTTTACCTTCGCACTGAAAATGAAGCTGCTAGCTTAAGGGATTCAAAACTTAGAGCTTGAATTCAGAAAAATATGAAAATATTTCAAGGTCAAAGGTCATGGTCAAAATGTCATATACTTAGAGCATTATTGTAACATATATTCCAGTCAAGCCTAAGGAATTTCTAACCAGTAGTTTTTGAGTTGCATGCGACAGCTTTTTTGCTCGTGTGACCTTGAACTTGGAGCCATGACCTTGAAACTGGACCATGACCTAGATACTTTGAAGATGTATCTCCAAACTGTAAATGAAGTTGCTAGGTAAAGCCATTCGAAAGGTATAGCTTGAGTTAGAAAAATATGAAAATAGCTCTCAAGGTCAAAGGTCAAGGTCAGATGTCATCAACTTCCAACCACTTCTAGCGTTCACCATGGGACATATTCCTAGGAAGTTACAGCAATTTCTGACCAGTAGTTTTCGAGATTTTCTGCAGACAGACAGACTCACAGATGCTAGCAAAACAATACCTGCTCACAGCATAGCTGGTGCACAGGTAAATGTGATACAACACAAATATTGAGGCTGCAATTGAGAGCTGACTAGCAACTGAAGGATATATTTGTTATTTGGGTTGATAAACACTCATTGGTATTTGATCCTTGGATCTTGCACTTCATGCTTGGACATACACTGCTGTGACCTGGTAATATGTGCTGCATCTGTGTGTGTGATAGGGAAGACAGCTGCCTGTGTCATGTGAGCAGCATGTTAGTGAGTGAGTTTGAAGACGATCTGACAGCTATCAGTAGCAGCAGTGATGAGAATGACCTGAGCAAGTTGTGTCGGTATCTGACAGCTGGTCATGGCCATATCGTCTTGTTGCTGCTTAGCATCATTGGCATTACGGTGTGTCCAACACAAACTGAACACTAACACTATAGATAGAACATCAGCAGTGAAGATGTGTTGTTTGTTCCCACATTGAAGAGGAAGGCAAACTTGGAAATAAGTAGCAGTAGGAACATGTGTTGAAAAGTTTTAAATTTTAAAGTTTTTAAATATTTTTTTTGTTGAATTTGAAAAATATTCTTCAGTTTAACTTCTGTTAAAGGTTAAAGTTCACTGGCATTTACCATATCAATCAATCAGTCAATCAACGTAAAATTTGTAGGGCGCCGCTATACGACATGTCCAGGAGCGCCAACCGTAGTCAGTGGTAAGCACGATCAAAAAGTACACTCTTGAGTCGTTTTCTGAACGTATCAGTGTCATATGGCACTACTCTTCGAGGCAAACTTGTTTGTGCTTGAAATTTGTGCATTGTCCACATGATTCAGACCCTTGTCTTAGTACTATGCAATTACTGCATTCTTTGTCACAGAAAGTATTTTCTTATGCTTCTGCTCATCTTCAGGGAAAGTAGTATTTAGCAACCAGAATTGTTTGCCGATGTGCCTGAATTGCCAGCATGTTTCAGCGGCCTTTCTTGGCAGCGGTACTTGAATTCTTGTTTGATACTTTCTGGCAAGTGTCAGAATATTGAAATTATGCACAATATGTTGGCTAGCCATTGTAGAACTTCAGCAAGCGGCAGTCAGCATACAGGCAAGGGCACTCAATGGAGACAGCACTGGTCGATGTCCTCGAGAGCGTCTACACTGCTTCATATGGGAACAGCCAATCAGCTGCAGGTGGTCTCATCTCTGACGTCAGTATCTGTCGCTGGAGTCGACCTCCCCATAGCCGACAGCATGAAAGTGCTTGGCGTCACTCTCGACCGTCGCCTGACATTCGATGACCATGTGTCAGCCGTGGCGAGATCGTGCAATTACCACGCACGAGCGATTCGCCATGTATGCCAACTACTGACAGTGGACCTAGCACAGATGCTTGCATGTAGTCTGATTTTCTCTAGAATTGACTACTGCAATGCTGTGCTTCATGGCGCTCCATCCGGCACCATTCAGAAGCTGCAGCGAGTGCAGAACAATGCCGCGAGAGTCGTACTGCAGGTGCCGCGGCGATCTCGCGCCAACTCGCTGCTGCAGGAGCTGCACTGGCTACCAGTGGAGCAGCGCATCACCTACAAATTGGCCGTCCTGACCTACAAGACACGTCAGACGTCAGTGCCGGAATATCTCAGTTGACACATCACGACATGAAGTAGCACGTGGTCATTGCGATCATCGTCCGTGCCACTGTTGCATGTCCCATTCAGACAAACTTCCTTCAGCAAACGCTCTTTCAGCACTGCAGCACCATCTGTCTGGAACTCTTTCCCTGTCTCTCTTCAGAACTGTGACATGCTCACATTATTTAAATCTAGACTTAAAGCACATTTGTTCTCCCCAGTCTGTGCTTCTTAACTGTCCTCTTCGCCAGCGCCTCTGAAGCCACGGCAACACGGCACTTTACAAATTTTGTATTATTATTATTATTATTATTATTATTATTATTATTATTATTATTATTAGAAGTGATCTGTTTCATGTTATTTGTATATTACCATTGTCTATGTCTCTATGTGTGAGTAGTAAAACAAGCTAAGTTATTGATGTCTGTCACTGCACACTGATCTTTCTGTGTTTGTAGGAATGGACAGATCGGCAGAAACTTGGAGAAATAGTTTTGTGGGTGATGAAGTTGTGTCTGAAGTTTGACTGTGCTCCATCAACAGTACATGACTGCCAAGGTTAACTGTTGTGGATGTCACACTTTGTGAACAACATTACGTAGAGCTGTGTGATCTGTTACCTTCAACTGACTGCAGTTTACCATGATAAACTTGAACTGCTGACAGTCCAAAAACGTATGAGTAGAGATAGAAATGTCTTATGTCTCTAGTGCTGTTAATGTTTTCACTTTCAGATGTGTACAGTGGGTCACTTTGTCTTTGTTAAAACCAAAGTTTAACACCGAATTCTAGATTGAAACTGAAGTTAATCCATTAATAAGAGTGGCACATACTTTCCTTTTAAAACTATGATTATAAACCGTATTTCGGTGTTATCTCCGAATTAAAATTGAACTTAACACCAAAATCTGGACTAACACCAGAGTTAAACGAGTCAAATTCGGTTTTAAACCTTACTGCATTTAGTACAAGTTCTTAGAGCTTAAATTTGGTTTAAAACCAAAACCACTCAAGTTTCGTTGTCAACCTCGACATTAACAAACTAAAACTGTAAACAGATAAAATGGCATTGACTGCTGCTAGTGCTGTGTTGGTGATAAATAATCGTCGTGCATATTATTAATAGCTGATAACCGAACATGTATTTCAAGCGAGAGTTATCGATGTACCATATGGTTGGAAAAAGAGGAAATAATTGCCACCTTAGCTGATGAATATGCACGATGGATAAGTGACATAGATTCGCCGTGTTCGGTTTAAAACCGGTTTATAAGGAAAGGTTTTAAACCGGATTTCAATGCTGGAATTAAGCTTCAGTTTAAATTGGTTTTAACAAAAAAAGATGAAGTGACCCATTGTCTGTCTGTGACAATGCTTTTCTGTTCTTCTGTATGTTGCAATGTTACAAAATTGCAAACGTCAAGAAATTTGCACTGACCAATCACACCTGACTTCATCAGTACAATGTGATGCAAACTTGTTACAAAGTGGGCAAATATGGATGAATATGCATCATTTAAATGCACTCTGGTTATATGACTGCTGTTGTTTGTTCTGTCATTGATGACTGGAATTGCTGTTGTCATTAAGCTTACGGTAGTGTTTATGTTTGTTTAGATTTGGAAGTGGTGGACGTTCTGACGTTTTTCTCTGACGTGTTGGCTGACTTGAAGCGTGCAGGCAAACTGCTTCAGACACCAGTTGACAGCCCCAAGAAGTCCAGAGGTTGGGCACGGCATCGTCGCATTTCAGTTGGGGACCAGCAGCCGAAGCGGACAAATTGTCCTATGTTGTGGAGACGGTCAGTCGATCTGCTGGACTCAGAGTCTGAAGATGAGCCTGCAGCTTCTGTATCTGTGATTTCATCTTTCCAGAGACAAGCAGTCCCGCCTTTGATCAGCGAACTTACCAGCAGGTGGCAGCATAGTGCAAATGCCATGACGTTGGCAGAATCTAATCAGCACGACGAATTATCGACACTGGAAGTTGTTTTGTTGCTGCTAACGATTATCAAGCACATTGTTTATGAAGATATTCGGTCTACAGAAGAAACATCTACTTGTACTAATCTTTTGCCAAGTATAGCAAATATTTTTCGTGATATTGTATACTGGCTGACATTGTCCACTGACTGTCAGACTAAGAAAACTTTCATCGATGAGGACTTGATTGTTATAGGCCGGTGCCTTGTTCGGGTGTTGTTTCTTATGCTGCTGCGAATAGGTGAGAAGAACAACGGTTTGACATGGTTGCGCTACTGCAAGAATATAGAGGAGACTATGGATTGCATGAGTGAATCGTTAGATGTGTTAAGTCATGATTTGAAGAGAAGATTGTTGCTGATGGACTATGTGATGTGTAGTTGGCTGTATGCTGAGGGTATACTGCTGAGACATCATGCAAACGTCATTGTTGTTGGAACAGTCTGCAGAACTATCGAGTTAACAACGCGTCGTCGTGGACTGGATCTGACAAAATGTGTTTTGTTGAAACTCACTGAAGGAAATGGATCACTAGACTCAAATAACTCCCGATTGGGAGGTCTTGTTAATTTGATTAAGCATATTGTGGGCGTGTGTCGACTGTTGAAGTTGATGCGTTCTCGCTACATTCATTGTTGTACATGTTCGCGCCGCACACATCGACATTGTAACATAGCTGGCCGACACAGTATCTACCGTCATCACCACGATGCCTTGGGCATTGCCATGCACTCAGACAAACTGCGTCTACCTGATGCCAGCATGTCTAGCGACTGGATGTCTTCATATTGCACATCAACGAACAGTTGTATTGTTTCCTCTCTGGCCATTTTTCTGCTTGGAGTTTTTCATAATGTCTTACTGGACACACAAGTGCGGCTGTATTTGCTTGATGTGTTTGAGAAAGGCATAGTGACGTGTTGCTGTCTACCGGTGGATTTGTTGGTGGGAGCATTTATCGATGTTAGTCAGACATGTGTTGATTGTCAGAAACTGCGGAGGCAGTCAGTCAGTGTGCTGGTGAGTGTTTTGCTGAGTGACTGCGGTGGGAATGCAGCACTGGATCACTGTTCTACATGCGATGGTAGTGTCTTAGCATTGACAAGAGCGGGCAGAAATTTGACTGGTACATCGGAAAATGGCTGTGAAATGGCAGATGCGTCAGCTGTTTGCAGATGGCAGTGTGTTTCACGTTTTACTGAGTTAGTTTGTTCAGATGACTCTGCACTTACACTTCACATTGTCTCACAGGCAGCTAGACTAGCCAGCAATGGCAGTGAAGCATTGAAGCAATGGCTGTATTGTACATTTTTCATGCCATCGTTGGTGACTGCTGTGCACCAGTTAACAGGACGTAGTTACAGTGACTGTTATATGCTGTCAGCTGTATTGTCTGTCGACATTGTTCCATCTACTGTTAAACTTTGCTTATCTGCATTGTCAGCAATTCTTTTCAGTGCCACAATGCTTCGTCATTTCATCAGTACCCACGGAATTGAAATAATCTGTAAACTAGCGGACATAAACAGCACACGCCAAAGTGCTTTGTCATTACTCGAGCGGCTCATAAATGTTGAAAATTCAGATACCGAACAACAACATGCAACGAAGACACTTGTGGGTGTAAACAGTCATTCCAATGATGATGTTGTGAGTGTTGATGCACTCAATGCTTATGTCCAGCTGTTGTTTTTAGACTGGAAAGATGTATCATGGAATGAAAACATCCATGAACATTTACGGAGTTCAGTGTGCCAGGTAGGGCAAATATTAGATCTCTGGTATGTTGCGTGTCGCCTTTTCCCATGCAATGGACTGTTTCGTCAGCAGTTTGTGGCACTGAGTGGACCACAGCTGGCATATGCACTGCTCATTGCTGCATCTGAAATTTTTCTAGCAGTTGACTGTGGACTGTCGGCAGAAAATATACGTATGGTTGTGTTCTGTGGGCGTCAAGGTGAACAGCAGACTCATGTACAAGAGCGCAGTTTGCTGCGTCTTATTCACTGTAATTTGTCAATCTGTCTGCGATGCAGTAATCAGGACATCGGCATTCCACGCGAGGTAAAAACAGATTTATGACTCAAGTGTTGTTATGCATAGCAAATAATAGCATCACTTCACTTGGCTTTTTTAGTGACATCATGGTTTAATCTGTTCTGCAATGCTTTGATGCCAATTGACAACCATGGGCATTTCAACATAGGTTTAATGCTGTATATGATGTTCCTGACCCCAGCTATAACTCGACTAGTTTGCTAATTTCTTTTAGTAGCGTTGGCCATGTCAAATGCAGCTGCATGAATGCCACCCGTGTGATCGTGTTTGTTGCCACGTGATCGTAGACATCAAAACATCAACACACATCATCTGTATGGGCCTACATATGATAAGGATGTGCTCCCTTTAGCCACTGGCCAAGCAGCCATAAGCAATAAGCACTGTGCACATGTTAGCAAGAAGTCGTAAGAAGAACTTCTGTAATTGCAGTTTGTTAATTACTCTCTTAAATTGATATTATTATTAAGTCATGAAAGCCAACTTTGTTGCATTAACTTTGCAGTTAGGAAGTCACTGTTTATAGGATAAAATAAGTGCCATGTTTTGTGGAAGTCACATATGTATGTTCTATAGAGTGTACTGTTGATTGTGATCTTGGCAGGAGCAGTTTATCGCTAATTATCTGGCGTCACTGATGAAAAACTTTCACAGTAAATTGTCGTCCACCACTTTTCAGTTGTTTTGTGAAATGCTTCTTCTGTCAGTGCACCAGACTAGTGCTGAAAATGTGTTGCTTGCTGGCCACAAAGACGCACCAGAGGTAGCCTGTTTCATTCATTTATTGTAGATGGTTTGTTATGCTGTCAAATAATTAACTGAATGTGCTTATTAGTCACAGTTGCTGATCATGTTCGTACTGTGAATAATTTCAGTAATTGAAAACATTTAAATATACTGGTATTTTCACAATGCATCTTGCAGTGTTGTGTGTTTTCGTACAACTGTTTTTTTGTTGTCCACCTATCTCTATGCTGATTGATTGCTGCACTACAGTTGTCCATGTTCATAAAAGCACACATACAGTGTATATGAAAAGGTATCATGTGTGAACTAGGGCCTGTTAGTTTAAACTGGCTTTTTTGTGTTCTTGTGTTCTTGTCACTGTTCAGTTATGTGTTTATTGTTGTGAGTTTGTTTAGCTGGTACCAGTGCAGTTGTTGAAGCTAGCAGGCTCTAGCTGGGGTGCCAGCACTGAGACTCTGCTATGGCTCTTTGCTACTTTGTGGCAGAGTATTGTGCCCCAGTTTGGTCACAGTCTCCTCGCACTGGGTTGGTTGCGTCTCATCTCTGGTACTCTACGTTCCACTCCTCTTCCATGGCTACCAGTCCTCGCTAACATTGAACCTCCTCTTCTCCGTAGAAAGGCTGCCACAGATAAGCTCATGAAGAAGATTACATGTACAGCTCATGACAGTTGGCCAATTCATTGTGATATCACCGACCCTCCACATGCTTGTCTTCCATCCTGGAAGCCTTTATGGCAGGATCTGGTACATTTGGATACCGGTAGTCAATGGAAAGAAACTGGAAGTCAGCTAAGGTGGTCCACTTTTCCCTAACGGATGATTCCACAATTCGGCAACCAGGTTTCGATCTATCACGGCAACAATGGTCCCTACTTAACTGTTTTTGGACTGCACAGGGTTACT
>Ga0126335_1002374_pt1 | contig 11243 bp, 10 predicted proteins | sample OlaspJWI45metaG_FD_108409 | JGI IMG/M metagenome (GOLD analysis project Ga0126335, IMG submission 108409) | Marine gutless worms symbiont microbial communities from Oahu, Hawaii - Olavius sp. 1 OAHU.JWI-45 metaG | ecosystem: Host-associated > Annelida > Digestive system > Unclassified | place... | reverse complement strand
GTCCGTCAGTCGTCACTCCCAGGCGTAAATGGTTCAGGGAAGGGGATCAATTTTGCCCCCCCCCCCTCAACTTTTCAGACCAAAGTTACGGCCCTGACTACCGGTATACAATAATTTAACTAACAGCACGTGGCGAAGTGTAAGTACAGACAACGATACATAGCCTAATATTAGTTCGTGTGTCTGACCGTCCGCTGTCCGTCAGTCGTCACTCCCAGGCGTAAATGGTTCAGGATATCGAAGTCTAATTGCACATAGGCCTACCTTTATACCTCGTGCAGCCTTACTGGCAGATTATCCGACCAGTAAAGCATGGGACTGAGCGGACTAGTCCGTGAAAAAGCCCATCGTATTTGACCTATAAGATTAATTCACGATAGCTTGGAAATGGTGAGAAAATGTAGGCCTAAGTACATGTTTTTTCAACGCCCCTGAAGAACACCTAAGTCTGCTGGAATTTTTAAAGTTTAGAATGGGCCCCTACCGCTGTATGTCGTGTAGTTTGTGCTGATGCTATAACACAAAAATATGTCAGTAGAAAGAGGAACAGTTGATAATAGTCTATTCAATACCGGTATATACAGGGTGGCCCCCAAAAAACTACACATTTCCATTTGCTTGATGTTAAATTGATATAGCTTTATGAAATCTTAACCAAATTTTATAACTTTTGGCTGAGAGGAGGACATATTAAACATTGCTGGTCAACTGATCAGTACAATTTTGTGTGATTGACACTATTTAGTTGTTTGCCAACATAATTCATGAGCAAATTTAATCTCAAAACAGCACATAAAACGGACAACGTTATTTCTACAAGGTATATAAACAGTATATGCATTGTTTATTGTTTTGTTGGGAATCTATTCAAGTGTAAGTCTGCCAAAAATTATAAAATTCGGTTGAGATTTCACAAATTTATATCAATTTAACATCAAGCAAATGGAATGTACAGCATTTGGGCCACCCTGCAGATATTAGAGCACGGCTAAAGGTAGCCTACACAAACAGGACAGATTTGAAGGAGGCGTAACTTGTTTCGCGATCCTATAGGGCCTGTAAGTGAAGATTTACAGATAAAAAAACAAACAAGAGGCCAAAGTAATTTTGCAAAGGCTGCATGAATGCACCATACACAGTTGAGCCGCATGACAGACAGACTGACGAACGGACAGACTGAATGACAGACACCGCGAACATCGGTAACAATAGTCTGCATCTCGTGTATTCGATGCAGCCTATAAAAAGACCTACGTACGTTTTTGCTGCACTTGCACGTAACGTAACGACATTTAATGTTGAATTCTATTTTTGCCTTCTCTGTCAGCGTTGTAGTCGGCATAACTTCGTGGCAGCCTGTGGTAAGCAAAGCCTCTCTTTCCTTAACTTCATTGAATATTAGGCCTATACATTATAGCCTAGTGCAGACGACAGTATTGACGTAGTTCGTGTCTGCGTTATTCGTCGTGAATGACAGAGGCATTCTGGCAGTGAATAGCACGGTGCACGGCTAGCCAGGCGCCGGCGTATCGGCAGGCAGGCGCCCGCCAGGTGGGCCTAGGTGGGCGAGCAATTGTCACACAGGTACAGGTATACGAAGCTCCTGCTATATTAGTGACGGCGCTGTGTGGCCCGAAACAGCTCAAGCGTACTGGCGCATTATCACCTATCTAAGGTGTACGCAAGACTGTGGCGTTCGTTTCAGTTATTAACGTACAGGTTAACGCATTTTAGTAGGCATTTTGGTAGTTTATTGATTTTGTAAATAAAATCCGACTAGTCAGGCTACAGGTGTGCTTTTAATTTAGAAGTAACGATATTTCAGACAGGTAAGGATTGAGTAGGCCGTAGCTTCTTTGTCACCAATGTTGTAGTCTTATTCGTGAGCAAATAGGCCTACTTAACAAATTGCACGTTTCTGACAACAGTCGATTATCCTCCGAACTGCGTTCCCAAATTATCAAGTGAACTGTTGCCGTGTAGTGTAGAAGTCGTAATTTCGTATGTTACGCAACACGGCGGCTTAAGACTAACCCTAACCGTTAAACCTCACCCTGACCGTAACCGATAACAAAATAATTTAGGCCCTAACAAAATAACAACATACATGTAACAAGTAGGCCTAACGAAATATTTTTTGCGTTGTCATAATTTGTAACCACTGTTCGGGGGATTAGCAAAAGCTTAGTGATAGCGTCAGATCGGCGATTCGGCAGTAAACAAACCAATAATTGATAGGGTCTGAATGCGGCGATCTGAATCTGATGTCAAGGTGCCCTATAGATTGATAGGCTCAGATGGAGTTTCAAAGTCACAGCATTAAGTATTAAAATACCAATGTTTTGCACAATTTGTAGGCTACTTGACTCATCTGTAATACCGATGGTATAAAAACTAATAAGAATTTTATTACGTTTATACCATTAAGAGATAATTTACTGATGACAACTTGAACACAGAAGCTGTAGGAGGTAGGTCTCAGATTCAGTGCTGAGAAAACAAAAGTTAAATTACAGGGACAAGTGACAGACCCAATCATTAGTGGAGATGATGATGTGGATGTGGTTCGGTTCATATACTTCTACAGCATATGATACTAACGTGCGGCAAGGCAGCGTCAATTTTCCAACATATGCGACCGATATGGACAATCGTCCGTGATAAGCATTATCAATTTATCAGCAAATGACGGTATGAATTGCACAGAAGTTGATTGTAATTCACCAGTGCTGCCTGCTGCTATATGTAGCCTATACGGGTCATACGGCTGGTTTGAGAAAACTAGCAACTATTGTGAAGGTGTGCATCTACTTCCCCGTATGACTGATTAACGTGCTTACTAACAGATTTTACCACTGGAAAAAGTCAATGACACCAATCAACAGAGCCAGTTCCAGTAAAAGCACCATGATATCAATATACAACAGTACAATTACTGCAAGCACAGTATATAGTGATAAAGTTTTCACGTGGCATCACTTCACCGAGAGTGCCGATCTGAGACTATAAATTTATAAGGCATCTTGGCTTCGGATAGCCAAGATCTGACCTTATCAATTCTTGACGAACTTACTGACAGATCGCCGATCTTAACCTATAATAAATTATCGTCAGCAAAATGGCTGGCAATGAATAACTTGTACATCACCGTCGCACTAAACTAGTGCTGTATTCAGTTACTTCGAAAAATAAAATACGAAGATTTTAACATTGTCCAAACAAGTAACCAAAGTTATTTCGTGAAGATTGCATCGAACCCTTACCCCGTCGCCGTGTTTCTTGAGTCCCAAGAGTATCCACTTTAACCAAAACCTCGATCCGTTCAGCCGTTTTTGCACAGCCCGCCCGTGTGACACACAAACGTCTACGCTACGGGATTAGCCTACTGATCGCAAAAGTCCGCCTGTCGTGTGGCCTATTCGATGCGGCCTTATATACTGGGCAGTGTCGCAAACTGTAGCATCAGATTCACCGTGAATGCATCTTTCCATTGTTTTTGTTGATATCACAGGCTTCTGGTGGAATCAACAGTATGGAAGAGTTTTGTTTCCGCTTGCTGACTTTGATGCTGACAACGCATCAGTTCGTGTCGTCCATAGAAACCCCAGCATCCACCGACAGATCAGCTAGTGCTGCAGACAGCAAATGTCCTCCAGTACCGAGGCCGTGTGAATGTGAGCGAATGCCCAGTAGACTGGTGTTCAACTGCCGTCAACAAGAACTAGACCGGATCCCGACGTTTAACCACTCGGACCAGCTGGTGGACGAGCTAACGCTGGCAGACAACCGTATAGTGACGCTGCCGAACAATGCGTTTCGCGGACTCCGCGTTCGGCGACTGGATCTCAAGGATAACCGGCTGTACAGCGTCTCATCGGCGGCGTTTGCCGGTCTGGAAAGATTCCTGGAAGAACTTCGAATCCAGCTGGATCCGGCGGCAGTATTCCCGTCTGAAGCAGTGAAGTCGTTGACATCACTTCGGGTACTGGATGTGATCGGCTACGGCGGTGCATCCCTGCCGCGCGGTGCCCTGGCGACGTTCGGGCTGGTCCGCGAACTTCGCCTGACGTCAGGCAGTCTTCGAACTCTATCCCCGGCTGACCTGACTGCCATGCGAACGTCACTGTCCGTGGTTGATCTTTCAGGTAGTCCACTCAGCCAAGTTCCTACCGCGGCGCTGGCGACGCTGAGCAACCTTACTGAAGTTTCCCTCAGTGGCTGCCACATCGCCCGGCTCGGCGCCCGCGCGTTCGCCACCAACTGGACGAAACTTCGACGAATTGATCTTTCACAGAATCAACTTGAGGTTTGGATCGTTAATATTACGATTCTAACGTAAATACGTTCAAACTTTATATCAAGACATAGCCTACTGTGGAAAAATGCTAAATACTGAATTTTCCAGATGCACCAGATAGTTGTCAAATTGACAGCATTTATCAGAAACTGTTTCTGCTTTTAATTTTGGTAATTATTAAGACACTGTGGTCACGAAAGTTTTGCTGTTTTGGCCCCGACTCTGAGCAACTCAATAACACTGAGACTGCCTCAGTTTTGTGCACTCGAAAACCGTGTTAGTCCATGGAGCTTAAACACTAGCATAGAGCTTCCCGCTGGACTGTTTAGGCCGTTGTAAAGACTGCTGCTCGAACACAGATATAGACAACTTAGGGTCATATTCCATTATGGTATCTCGTCGCGAGCGGCGAACCTGGGTTCGCGACCAGCTGGCGACTTTTTTGGACCGAAAGCCGATCGCAGACAGATTCGATCTATCTCGACAAGTCACACACGTGACAGGATCTAGACGGGCTCACAGTCACAGCTGGCTTGCGACCAGCGTGCGACAGGTCGGCGACGTCGCCGACATACCCGCAAGTCTGCGACTGTTTAGCTTAATGGAATGCTGCGCTTACAGTGGTAGCGTGGCGCAATGGTTAACATCGTTGGTCGGATCAACGAAGTTAATCAACGTCGGGTCCGGTTAGTACTTGGATGGGTGAGCGTCTTCAGACGGGTAAACCATCTGGGTATGCAATCAGCCAACTAGGTCGAGTGGTCGACTCAGCCTTCCATTCCCCAGGGGTGGTAAAATGTATAGTATGAACTATGCTATTGCCTTCCCAGCCGAAGCTGGTTTTCATTTTACAGACCCTGGGGAATGGAAGGCTGAATCGACCTAATTGGCTTACATCAAAAGGTAAAAGGTAAAGGTAAGAGACACTTGTTATAGCGCCTCCTAATGAGGCAACCTCATCACAGAAGCGCTGAGGTATGGCACGCTTTTATCCGCGAACGGTATGAACTTCATACCGTTCGCGGATAACAGATAACAGATGAGATCCCTTACAATGCATGCCATACCTCAGTGTCTCTTACCTTCACCTTTTACCTTTTGATGTAAGCGTATGGTATGCCTGAATGTAGACTGTTGATGAGGACGCATTTCGCGGCGTGGGTGGCCAGTCAGTGCACGACCTGTCAATCAGATCCAGCCACCTGTCCAACGAGCACCTGCCCGCCCTCCTGTCACTCACCAAACTGCGCCGTCTTGACATCGCTCTGAACAAGAAGATCACCACTATCGACCGCCTGCTCGACGCCCTACCGGCGCTCCAAACACTCGACGCCAGCTACGACAGTGTCTCATCCCTTGGCCAGGCAGGGTACGGCTACAGATGCGAGATGCATAATCTTATTCTCATCTGCGAAACTTTCGTACAGTTCGTGAACATTTTGAAGTAATTTCAAAGCCACTTTGAAATGACCGATAATGTGTCGAGTGGGACGTTAAGCCTCTACTCAATCACTTTTCAAATTTTCAGTGAAATTGACTAATTCGGTTACAATTGCATTCTAACAAGAAGCCAAAGTAATTTGGCGAAGGCTGCATCGAATCCCTTTCCCTTCGCTGTGGGGGATCAGGACCCCCGTCTAACACAATGTGCCTTGGGCCCCCAAGAGTGTTCACCCCTAACAGGATATTGATCTGTTCAGCTGTTTTTGCACAGCGTAGCCGAGTTGAGCCGCCTGACGGACTGACACCGCGCACATCGATAACAATAGTCTGCAACTCTTGCATTCGATGCAGCCTCATAAGTAACTTTCTTGTTTAGCTTGATATAATTATTAATCATAATAAAGTACTAATATGCTATGCCAACTTGTAGGACATCATACTTTTAACTGCTTTACATACGCCGTCGGTATCTAGGCCCTATCATGTCTATATTGTAGAAATTTCACGAAATTTAAATTTAAATTTTCGGCGAATTTTCACTTTCACGAGAATTTGCGTTTTTAGGTACATCTCGTCGTCGTCGCTGCGAGTTCTCAACGTCGCTGACAATCAACTCATCAACGTCGTCGCGGACGCCTTCCTGGGTCTCACGGCGCTCGAGGAACTCCGACTGGACGGAGCCCGACTGACGCTGGACAACGACAGTTTTGTCACGCAGCGAGACACGCTGAGAACGCTCAGTCTGCGGCGCTGTAACTTCACGCAACCTCCGTGGAGTTCGATCGCCGGTCTCGGTGCCTTGCAGATCCTCTACATATCTCATGTAGGTGGCAGTCAACTCGACTCCAGTTCAACGCGTTAGAACTCGTTAGGGTTTATGTTAGAGTTAGGGCGTGCGGTTAGAGCCAAAGTTAGTTAACCTTGGCGACGAGGTGTCAGGAGACGAGTTGGCTTGGGGACGAGATGACTGTAAACCTCTCAGGCAGTTGGCCTCGCCTACAGTTGATTATGGCATGTTACAAACTTGCGGATGTTATTCTAACGAAGTATCTTCCGCTATGGGATGTAACGATAGCTGGCCCGCCACGGTGCCCAGTGTGGTGCCGACTGGTGACTGTTCCCACTGATCCATTCACTACATTCACTAGCCCAACCGGCCTAGTGAATGGCTGAGGTGTCAACTCGGAAACACCTAGAATGGCGGAATCCGTATATTTTCGATCGCGAATCTGATGGCAGATTCTGTTTCCTATTACTATAGCTGCCCCCCATTGTGGCAAGCCAGCTAACAAGTCTAAACGCTTTAATGCAGGCCGACTGAAAAGCGTTATAATTTCTAACAAGTAACCAAAGCAAATTGGCAAAGGCCACATCGAATCCATTCCCCCATCGTCATGGGGAATGGGGAGCCCCATCTACTACAATGTTTCTTGCGTCACCAGGAATCTACGCCCCAAACAGGACGTCGATCCGTTCAGCTGTGTTTGCGCAGTGTGACAGACTGACAGACGCCGGGATCATCGATCGCAATAGTACGCATCTCGTGCATTCGATGCGGCCTTACACGTATAAGACTTCCGCCTTAATAGTCGTCTTAATATCTTCTTCCTTTTCTCGTTTGTCACTTTGATATACTCGTTTTTAGGCTGCATCGAAAATGCTGCAGACCATTGTAACCGTCTTTCAGTCTGTCTGTCACGAATGCACCGAATGACCCCGGTTCGGCTTCACTGTGCGGGGCAATCGGCGGCGGCGCGTGCAGTGTACGCTGCGTGCCGTGTGCGCGGGGTCATTTGGTGCAGCCTTCGCCAAATGCCTTTAGCCTCTTGTTCTCGTTCCCTGCGATAATTTGGCTTCTTGTTTAATTTCTCTTTCTTTCAGGTTTGTCCTGGTCCACGCCATGAAATAAGCACGAACAGACCCATCTGTCACAGTAGCCGATCGCATTGTTAAGCCACATCGCATGCATAACGTTCATCATGCGGTCTATTGTGACCAGTGAATTGATCACGTTACGTGGTGTATCAGTGAGTTTCGTGGTTGCGTTGTGCAAAAACGGTTGAACGAAGTGGCGACTTTTGAAGACCAAAGGCACTGTGTATTAGATGGAGGTCCCGATCCCCACGGTGAGGAAAAGGAGAGTGGGGGGGGAATTTTGTTCATTGTAAAGTATGAGAACATATACTGGCATTCGAGCCAAATTACTTCGACTTCTTTTCAGAGCATTAGAGGTTTTTCAGTGATGACTTTTTTAAAGACCAAGTCCAAGACATTACTGAATGCCTCAGTAATCAGTGCAGTACACTATGATGTCGTTAATATACCGTTAAGCCTGGGGGTATGTAACAAAAAAAATTTAAAGCACAAACATTTCAAACAAATGTGTTGCCTGTAGTAGAAATGATCAATGATCACTGATTCAAAAGTCTTGAGAGTTCGAAGACTTTGTCTGAAGACCAAGACCGAGACCAAAACTGATTTTTGTTCTCGAGGCGCCTCGAGACCAAGAATTTGCCCCGGAGGATATCACTGGGTTTTTTTAACGATTATGCGCTAAATAAATTAACGCTGACGCAATGTTGCCGATGTCGTGTTGCTGTTATCAGTCTTCGTTGAATGCAATACCCGAGTTCACGTTCATGAACGTCGGACAACTGCAGACGCTGGATCTGAGCTACAACTCGCTGCGTCAGCTGACACAGCGGTCGCTGGCCGGACTCCATGCCAACCTGGAGATCATTAAACTCGACAGTAACCGACTGACAACGCTCGACCGATGCGTCTTCTATCGCTTTGGCAGCATCGATTTACTCAAGGTCGGTGAGCTCGAAATGAAATTAAACGAAACTCTAGAACGAAATACACAGAGCGAATTATTGTCGTAAATGTTCGAAGAGGCTGCAGTATGTAGCCTACGTTGTGTAGTGTGTATGTAACCGACACTGTAAAACTGTGATAGGCCTAATCTGATAATCTATTTCTACAAATCTTCTTCTTTTTAAGCAAGTAGCAAGTAACAGAGAATTCATATAGCGCTAGTAAGCAACACGAGCTGCTAAGCAGCGCTTCCAATCAAAATAATTGTCATGTTATGTAAGTAAAATTTTGAATGGTCGAGACGACAGTTTGTGCAATGAGTCAGGCAGACGCTATGTATGGTTTTAGCAGTGTAACTTTGTGATAATTTGACAATAATTGACCCCCGCAAATCTTCTTTTTTGTCATATGCTGAATGCCCGCCTACAGATAAATTTCCAGACAAAAATGTTGCAGTGACGATATGTTGTGTGGGCGTCTTTTTAGCTTGGTCTGGCTAACAACCCGCTGCAGTGTGACTGCGACTTACAATGGCTGTACAAACGTCTTCAACCTTACAACGAGACGTTCTGGTTTACGGCGCTGCAGTGGCATTGCGCCAACGTCAACAAGATGTTTAACAGACTGAATGATGCGGATTTCGCCAGCTGCGCCACAGGGACAGTTTCTACCATGAGCGAGTGCGAGGACCTCATTCCTACTACCACTCCCGCCGTGGTATACCCTACCGACCCGCGGCTGGAGCTGAAGGTCATTTCAAGGACACAGTCCAGCGTCACGGTGGAGTGGACCGTGACTGAGGAAGTGGAAGCTATCAGTCAGGTGGTGATTACAAGTCAGTGGCTGGAACGTAGCGTCAAGGTCCGACTGCAGCTAGCCGCCACCCAGAGTCGGCATGTCTTGACCGGTCTTCACCCTAACACTACCTACAAAGTCTGTGTCGAACTGACTGTCGGTAACCAAACCACGGATGCCGACCCAATCGTCACTTGCTGCCCAACTACGACATCCTTTGGCGGTGGATCGACCTTGCCGGCATCTATGGAGGTCATCCTGGCGGTCCTGGTTGGAGGAGGACTGGCCGCCGTCATCATCGTGTTGGTGGCGGTCTACTGCTGCTGTGCCGCCCGTCGTCGTCGACGCCGTCCCGTCTCGTCGACCGCCCCCAAACAAAGCGTCCAGACAAAGCGTTTCCGTAAGCTAGGGACCGTCGCCACATCTCCGACGGGAGGCGAGCGAACCTCCAACCCCTACAATTCGGACGTAGACCGCGCCATCGCCGAGACGGTCGAACGACTGGATCCTTCCAGCAAGGAAGTGCTGGCCAACCTGTTACGCAGCGCCAGTGCCTACAGCCTCGACAACATAGGCGGAACGTCCTACTACCCTTCGTCGCCGCCCGGCACTGGGGCTCAGGACAGGCCGACCTCGACCGGACAACACTTTTACGAGGAACTGCCGGACGATACGATTCCAACCGACGATTTCGTATAAGACTCCTACTTGGGGCTTGTAAATACACATGCGGTGTACGAACGTCTTTCAGCCGATCGAGTTTTGCACTCGAACAGAACGACCGACCGTTGGACAGCGAATTACGGAACTGTTGTTCATTCGTAGTCCGAGTTAGCGCCTCGGGTGATCGCTGGCAACTGCATAGGCCTAAGCGTAACGTTTCACAGATTGGGTGGGCGCATTGGAGTCATTTTACTGAAATTTACAGGGGCGGATCCAGGGGGGCGGGCCTCCTATTTTTGGCAAAGACAATTTTATTTTTTACATTGTATACAATGTCTGAAAAAAATATTTATGAAATTGAATTTAAATTTTATAGTGGCCGAAATCCGAGGAGTTTTTCGAAGTGTGGGGGTGTACGTGTATGTGTGAATGGAAATCGTGGTCGCTACTGTTTTTTGTTCTGCAAAGGCCCAATTTTGAATGATATCCGAGGCCATTCTGATCCCAAAAATATATGCCAGATTGCAGAAAATCGCATCTACTTTTTCAAAATTTTCTGGGGAGGCCCCCCAGATCCAGCGCTGGCGCTCGCGCCTTCGGCGCTCGGTTCGGGGCTTCGCCCTCTTACCGCCCCCTTTCCAAAATTCCTGGATCTGCACCTGATTTAGTCAATCTTTGGGAGTCCAACATCATCAACACGGGCAGATATTGCAAAAATTTACTGTAACAATAACAGACCTACTGCCGTGTAAGCATCGTGAGTTTTCCAAGTTGTACAAAATTCTTCATTACTAGTTTCGGGGCACAAAAACCTTAACCCCCAAATGACACATCTACATAGGTTTTGAAAACAGCGAATTACAGCCTAACACCATTACAAGTTTGGGAGTGCCATGCATCAAAAATGAACACAACCACCTAACAAGATACACGGCCGAGAGGGCATGCACGATGGTGCATCTAATCATGCAATTTCCAAGACTGTACCCACCTGCAGCAATATTCTGCCCTTCACGTTTAACTGTTTGACCTCCAAAACTTACGGCTATTGTACGAGATTACAATACATACCGATAATAAATTTAACACTCTCATTGTTGGCTAGCTGTAATGCATCTAGAGGCAGGAGCTATACTAGATTGTTATGTTGACCTTGGGTGCTATTTCATATAAACTCTGCAATTTCTTGACGTTTGTACTTCGTCGATATAAAATCACTCAAAACAAG
>Ga0126335_1002373_pt1 | contig 11244 bp, 5 predicted proteins | sample OlaspJWI45metaG_FD_108409 | JGI IMG/M metagenome (GOLD analysis project Ga0126335, IMG submission 108409) | Marine gutless worms symbiont microbial communities from Oahu, Hawaii - Olavius sp. 1 OAHU.JWI-45 metaG | ecosystem: Host-associated > Annelida > Digestive system > Unclassified | place... | reverse complement strand
GCTGTATTGCTTTGTATTTGTAGTCAGTTCTGTATTTCAGGGTTCCCACAGTTCCCTAAAAGCCATTCATTTTTGAACACGAAATGTGGACTATTGCAACCAGTGTTCCTATAGCATCAACAGAAACAAGCTCTTTGCAAGTGTGTAAATCAGGCGCTGAAGTCCTTGACTGTGTTGTTACTGTGTGTTGTGTACATTACATTTGTCAAGAAATGATTATTTCTCGGTGTCGTCTGTCTTTGTGGTTGCTGCAGTACTGATTCTATCTAAAGCAACGACTGAAACAATATCCAGTCATAATTGTGATATTCTCATCTGCAACTAAGTAATTTATGTCAAAAAAATAGGATCACTTGTCGAGTACAGAGTTGCCCATAACAATGTAAAAAAAGCTGGTGCAGTTTTGTTTAAATCTGTCTTGGAAATTGTTCAGCTGGATTTTGTTTACACCCTGTTAATGCATGTTAGGCAAGTTGCTTGTAAAATTGCCTGCATGTGTAATTTGTACTTCTGTGTGATTGCTGACAACTGTGCAGTTTTGTATCTGATTGTCCTTGAGAATCGTAACTTTGGTCCTCGAAAGTTAATTATGTAGTTACAGAATAGAGTGGGAACCCTGGTTATCGTTGTAGCATATTTTCTGTTGAGACCTAATTAGATACACTAGATGATGCATCGTTTCTGCACCGTTGCGTGAGCTTTTGCGTGCTTACTGCGCTGGCAAATTCTGCACATAAGCTCACGGACAGCATACGCATTGACGCTGCTGCTGTATTTTGAAGTTTACTGGTCGACTTAACTGATTAAAGCTGATTCTACACTGTACCATATTTCTACAGCTTATTAACACGAGAACACATTGTTCGATTTTTTGGTTCTCATTGCCAGGCTTGTTTGTTAACTACTTTAAATTAACATCCTGTCAAAATCAGTGGTGAAATAATTGTTGTCTATTATTGTTGTTTCCTGTCTTATTCTATGTATAAGCAGAGAGCAGTCCTGCTCTTTTTATCTCACATTTTTGGACTGGCCTGTATGTAATCAAAACCTGTATGCAAATAAATTCAAATTTTGTGCACTCTACCACTAGTCTACTATGACTGCCAAATTTGAATTTCTTTGATATTACATCCATTATTACAATGTCTGAAACTGTATAAATGTGGTTAGTAAAACTGCTATAAACCAATAGCTACGTCGTATCTATGCAGCGTACCACACACACGTCATGCAAAGCTTTAAACTGAAATTGGGCTTCTGTCAAATTAACTAACTTGGTTAGTACACCACATTCACATGTGCCTGAAAATATGAAAAGCAGCAATATAAATACATCGACTTAAGACTAAGGTATCAACACAAAGAAGATGTAAATATGACAATACACAAATATTTAACATACAACACCTATACAGTGCAAAACAATTACACTTGTCAACAATTGTATACAAATGAATGCTGAATAATATCTTGTACTTCAATATTTTGAACTGACCATAATTTATTGCACTCAAAAAGCAAAATGTCTGCAGATCAAATGTATACATCTGCTCTTAAAATAACACTCGTATTAGAATATTCACAATGATTTTTAATTCAAACAGAATGTCAAATTGTTATATCTGTTGTCTCAGAAACAATCCCACTAATTCAAATGGACACTGTACACCACAATCTGATATTAAATACAATAATTATAATACTGATGGGCTGCACATATAATAGAACACAAAGCATCCTATCAATTTAAGTATGACGTAGCACACAGGTTTACAATGGTGATGTAAGCTGCCATACATCAGCGCGCTAGGTTTATTCAGTACCGTAAATTATATTGCAAACCGAAACAACAAACATGGTAGATGATGGTACAATGAACAATATCGTACAACGGAGACCAACTGCTGCAATTGTGATTAGGTAGAAGCTTGACATCCCACTCAACACATAGGTCATTTTGGGGACGATTTTTACAGGCCAGGTGACCCAACCAACAGCGTCAGAGCACTTGAAGCCAGTTGGCTGCTGCGATAGTCCCACTAAAACCACTCCACCATGCAATGTGTCCACTAAAAATTGAGCCCTTCCAAACATTTTGCATTGACAAGTGCAAACGTGCCCTGTATTGAACAAAATTAAGCATGAAGTATTTGAGTTGTTGTCACCAAATTTCATACGATTCCATACATCACTTAACAGATTTTCAATTTTTACAAATTGTCACAGATTTCAGTTACCAACATGACTTGCTTACTACACACAACGCATGTCATGTCACACATTACGTAATTTTGTTGATAAATAAAATGTCAAAACAAGACAGAGTTTTAATGAAAATTCTTACAATTGAAAAGGGATATGGTGCTAAAATAATAGTCAACTGAATTTCCATAAAGAAACTAGTCGCTTGCTTTTGTGAGACGTCTGCTGCACCAAATTGATAATTGACAGCTGCTGCAGTCTACAGTGTTTGTTAACCAGATTTTTGGCTGGTTTCATTTAGTTTAATTTCTGACCAATGCTAAGGTGTATTTTGCAGAAACATCACACCATTGTTTGAAATACATGTGGCCTATCCTCAGTAAAATTATATTTAATTTGGTGATGTTGCAAAATCTTTAGGGGGCTCACTTTTTTCTGGACACAGTGTAGACATAGGCAACTGCTTTAGGCTAAGCACAGTGTAAGCGTCCCAGTGTGACAAAAACCCAATCTGCTGCAACTGTTTGCAACACTAACATCTTCAGTTGTAGACATATCTGAATACGATGTGCTTAAATGGACATGACAACTATACGACTAGTAAATACGACAAGATATATAAATATTTATCGCACAGCATTAACATATTATAAATGAATTACACTATTGCAAACAGTACCTTACACTATTAAAAGGATGAACAAAAGAGCATGAAAAATAGTATGTGAAGTCAGTACAGTACTGACTATAATTATTTGCTACTCATAAACATGGAACTTCTTAACATGATTGGCATCGAGCATATATAATCAGAGCTGAAAGACATACAGGAATGGGTCTTTTGCAACATGATTACTTAATTCATATCAATAAGCATATAATAACCTTTATACAGATTTACTATCAAAAACCATAATGCTACTAGCAATATTATGGCTACATACACTGCAAGCTGATGATAGCGTGAAGGTAACCACAAGACATCAAATTTCATCTGTCCATTTTTGCTGATCACAGCAGCTCCGTAGCCCATATTTGGAACACCCATACGATAGCTACAAGTTGGAACAATGAGCTCGAACAGCTGTGACACATCACTAAGATTAAAAGACAGCGGCCTTGGCAGGTTCCTAACATCAACAGCTTGTCCTTTAACAGGGGACCACTGTTTCTTCACATCTGGGGCAGGCTTGGGTGACCTGCAGTCTTTACATCGATACACGCGAAACACATGAGTATGTGCAGTAATTAACAAATGTGGTTGCAAAATCTCGACAACTTGCAATACTTGCAAAGGCAGACGATTCAGCAATGGCATGTGGTTACAGGTGATCCTATAGCGTGCTGTAGACTGTTTTCTCACATTGGCCAACATTTCAGTATGTGACTCCGATATTTGTTCCCCATAATCGATTGAAATTTTCTGAAAACTGGCATGTTTTATATTAGAGACAACCATGTTCTGATTCACTGCTTTGGGTTGTTCAGCTTCAAACTGTTTCGAGAAACGTTCCACCTTCCACTGCAGTTTTGAATCAATTCCTTCACCACCGACATCATTGTCTCCTGATATGAAGATACTCTTGACTATTGCTGGCATTTTAAACACCTTACGAAAACGATGAATGTAAGTCTTATATTCATCCTCTGAAGCAATACTTCCTTCGTCCAACAAGTCTCCTAAGAACACAACGACATCTGGCCGTACATGACCTACAGCGTGGAAGAATCCAAACTGCAAGTACTTGTCGGCATCCCAGCGAGTGATGACTCCCAGTAACGGAAGTTCGTCGCGTAATCCTTGTAGCTGAGGGTCGGCCACGAACAGTATACGTAGGTCATCTTCTTGACTCACACGATACAGGTTCGGCCACTGCAAACTACTGAAGACAAACGAAAAGACTTCATTGTAGACCACCACAGCACAAACAACGAAGAATACGGCCAATTTCGGCGAAAATTTGGCAAAAGCAACCTTTAAACGAAAATTCCTTATTATTCTCGACAGGTGCACACCACGAACCATTTCGACCACCCACGTTGTTTACGTTTTCTCACATAATGAATTATTCTTATTTCGAGTACCAGCTGCGGTGGTCACGTCCTTGAGACTGCACACAAACCGATGACGCAATATGAAAATACGCATGGTTAAGTGACGTCACGAGAACTTGTGTGATGTTGATTTATGCCAAGAACGCAGTTTTCGATATTAGTAAATAAACGCTGTGCCCCGGTTTGATATGTAATCCATTGCGAACGTTGGCATAACTGGAAACGTTTGGTTGAACTTCAATATGTAAACGGTTCGTATATTCGCACAGCTTTTTGCGTCTGGTTGCCTGCAAGATGATGATCATGATCTCAATTTGTGATCATGGCGTAGTGTTTACTGCTGTATTATGCAAGTCTTTGTTTTGTTCAGCGTAACTGTCGTAAATTTGGTAACAGCTTAACACTGAGTTTGAATGGTTTTATACAACTGAAGAGACTGATTATGCAAACTTGCAAAGCAATGCTGCAAAGCATTGGAATTTAGAAGTTTTGACAATGTATAAAACGAGGAATGGCGATGACATGTTGCAGTTTCTTGGAGCTTTTTGCTATCATTAACCAAGTGGTCAGTATTTTACAATATGTAGACGTTTTAACAGTGTATTGCAGCATTTTTGCACCCCTGGCGTATGTGATACGGTATGTGATTTGTGTTGTATAGGTTCTCCTTGGATTGTATCTACAATGTTCAGCCTCGTAACGGCTCTGGTATCACCGTGCGTCATTGAACAGCTTGCACACAAGAAAGAAGCTTTGGTTGCAACGTTGCAAGAAAATGCCAGCGTGGTATGCTCGCATCCGGCAGACTCGGTCTGCCTGCTGCAGGGAGAGTGGGACAACGTAAAGAAGGCGTACGCAATTGTCGAAGAGTTCTACCTTCGTTCTCAGGCAGAGTCCGTCGTCCGTCGCATGATGAAAGTAGAACCTGGCATGGATGTACGACCTGACTTTTCATCTGCTCCGCCTAACGTCATTGGTGGTAAAATCCCGCCTGACCAGGTTCTTTCACTACTACTATCGCCACCACCAACCGATGAAGGAGACCAGTCAGCTGTTGGAAAACCCGATGACTCTAGGCGTTCCCCAAAGAACTCACTTCGGTCGTTGAGTCCTGATATGCAGACAAGCATTGCACAGCAGCAGCGTCCGTTTGTATTTTCCCAGTCGGTGACAGTCAACGGCATTGTAACATCCGCCAGTGATATTGGTAGCAACCATCTGCAGCGAACCATAGCTGAGGCAACGTCGTGTCGTAGTACCTACAGCCATGATGACAGTCCACCGGTGCTGTCGCGCGAAGGAAATGTGGAAATTTCTGACGAGTCTGATACCAGCGAGTCGCAGATTGAGACGGCAGTTCATCCCAGTGGAAGTACAGCATTGTTGCAGAATTGTCAGCCTGAGACCACCTACATGGCCCATATAAATGGAAGAAGGGAGACCACGGAGAGAGATGCAGAAGACATTTCAAGATCGGGTGTATCATCGGAACCAACAGCCAACTTAGCGCATCCGGAGCACGTCAATATGGTGTCGTCATCTCGCAGGCTGGAACCACCTCTTCCTCCGGCAGCCATGGCTACCAACCGCGGCCAGTTGTTTTCTGGCAATGAACTCTTTGGACATATGCAGCAGTCGTGTCATCGTCAGCCGCCACCCCACCATGCACAGTCTGAGGGTGTCGCTCGTCTTCCACAGATTGCTTCACTGTTTTCCGGCGTCGGTGGTGGCAACAGCAGTGGAGCATTGTCGGCAGCTGCAGCTGCTGCTGCTTGGCCGTATGCAGAACTGTACTCTGCACATTTGTCGGCAATGAGATCCATCTGTGAGTCAACTGTCAAACGAGAGTCGGCTGTTGACCCGGCGCAGTTCAGCCCTGATCGAGGACGTCCCGTGCCTGTCAGTAGCGGCACCAGTGGCAGTGGCTATCGACCCCCAGAGGATGATCCTCTGGCACCAGAGATGCGATGCTGCCGCTGTGACAAGACTTACCGCAGCGAAGCCCGGATGCGTGAGCATGCTCGCACACATGACGCTGGCTACGTCGCCGTGTTGCATGCTTGCCCTAAGTGCGGTAAAGCATTCACCTACCGACACAACATGGTTGTGCATCTTCGCCGTTTTCACTATGGATGGCAGCCGGCAAAGAGGCATGCCTGCCGCACATGTGGCATGCGCTTCCAGAAGCCATACTTACTCCGACTGCACGAGCGCAAGGCCCACTTGCCTCCACAGATTGATTCGAGTGTCAGCCTACATAGATAATTGGCGGCTGACTACAGATCACAGGAATAGCTGCATGATATAGGCTTGTTCGTACAATTTCGCATGAGATAAGATGAGGCAAGTTACCCAGCAGCATGGTTGCCACTGTGAGTTATATGAAACAAGCATCGTAGTGCTAACATCTAAACTATGGTTATTTACACTTCACACTTATAAGCCACAGAAAGGTGGCTGTAATCACTGCTGCGGTTGTAAACTGGGGTCATATCTGTCTTCCTTTCTGCGTGTTGTTGTTGGTGTTGTTTGTGAAAGCTTCTTCCATGTTGATGATCATATTATCCAGTTTCAATTTTGGCTGACATATTTGACGCTGTTCTTGAACAGTGCTCACTACAGTTAGTCAGTAGTTTTTAAAAGCAGATGATATCGCTTCACAGTTTAAAGCAGCCATTGCCACTGATGTGAAACTTTAAGAATTTCAGAAATTTGTACATAGATAATTGTTGTGCTGAACATTTTGGAGAATACGTGAATTTTACAAGCTGTGTAGTCAAACACAAAAGACTAGTGACAGATTAAAAGCGATTTGCTTGGCATGTGAATGCCAAAAAATAAACTCTTAACTAGTATCTTAAGTTGTTGAAAATTCTGTTCCAATTAAATTGTGTGTTTCAGTCATACTGTGCATGGTGAACTAGGTTAATGATACCCTGAACTGCCTATGCCAATTTGTCTTTCATCTAGGAAGATTAACATTGTTTTAACTTTTAGCCATATACAATACATCGTTTTTCTCATCTTTGAAAGTTCTTAAGCGTCGAATTTAACAAATTAACAGTTGTATTTGCAAGAACGGGAAAGTCTCTTTGAATTGTGATTTTGTAATTTGAAGGAATATATAACTTTTGTATCAGAAAGCTCAAGCTTTCTGATACTGAAGTAATTTTTATTTGCTCAGTATGATCTAGTTTAACAGGTCGTGTGGCATTTTTGTTTGAATTTCACTGATTTTAACTCTTTCAGCTTCATTGAGTACGGGGCTTGTTCTAAATGTTGTTGACTATTGCCGTATTGTACTGACATTGAAAGTGTTAATGTAGGTCTTGAAAAGTTTAGTAATTAGAAAGGTTCATGAATTTTGAAGCCTTGTAGTTGTAAATGTGGGGAGAACCATACAGGTACTGCCTTGAAAAGTAGAATACGTGATACTTAAAGCAGTAAGCTTTCAAAGCACTAAAAGTTTCTGAATGCATTTTTGTTGCCATATAGTTATTCCATACAGAAATTGCAGAAATTTGTCAACATCTGGTACTAACATTATTTCATAGGATAACTGCAGTAATTACATGCATGTATGTGTTGTGCATATTTGTTATTTAGCTGAACGTGATCTGCTGTTCGTTGATGTATACGGGTAATTATTAGAACTAGTTCACAGCAATTGTGGTCAGAGCTTGGATATTAGTGAATTTGTTAGACATTTGGTTGTAAATACCATCGCTACTTAACACTTAGTGTATACCTTACATTTGGCAGCTCTGTACATACCATTGCCATCTAACCATAGAATTGAACATGGATGATTTATTATGTTTAGTGGTGAGTATTGGATGGATAATAATTCTGTGTTTCCTTGGGCTCACCGTTTACGTTATGCGCTACGTACCTGTGCTGTCACATTTTGTCGAGCTGGCTCTTGGTGGAAGCTTGCTTTGCAGCAAAAATTTTTTATTGTTAGAAGATTCAAAGTTGTTGATTTTCTTAAGAGTATTCTGTTGGATTGTTGTGGTTAAGAGAGGTTGTTTGAAAATCTGGTACCAGGTAGTGCTATCTTGAAGTAAAAGTCAGAATTTCCTATTGGCCAATATTTTGAGATAGTTTACTGTATGGTATACTTAACATTGGTTTAAGATTTTGTGAATGGATGATATCTGATTGAAGTTTGTTGGCCGATTTATCCTGAGATTTAGTTTTGTGGTTTGGTCTTTGTTAGTGCATTTGGTTACCATTACAAGTACATTTGATTGTTCAGATTAGAAATCTTCCTCTCTTACGCCAGTTACCAGTTACATGATCTGTTGTGTCTTGAGTGGGACGTCTTAACTATACTCAGTGCTTTGACGCTGTTGGTTGGGTCATCTGGCCTGTAAAATCATCCCCAAAATGACCTATAAAGTGTTGAGTGGGACTCACTTAAACTATACTCATTCATTAATTTAAGATTCTGTTGCTGTGTTATGCTCGTACGTAACTGGAGATTAATTAACCTTATGTTATTTCTGGAGTAGCAAAAATTCTTAAAAGGTATTCTGCATTAGCACATATGTTTGTCATTTATCATGTCGTTATTAGAATTTTTTTTGCATTGTCTGTTATTATAGACTCTTTGAATTTCCGCTCACCCGAGCAGTAAGGTTTGAATTAGTTTTGATACATTCCGTCATTTTTGTTGCGTAAACTTGAATTTGTAACATTATTTCATTTCACCATCTTGGGGCATTCTATGTTTTACTTACTGATGCTTTGGTGACATGTCAGTTACATATTTTGCCATTTCCATTGTACACAGCATTGCGAAGCTGTAATGGCTGTATCTGAATTGTCATACTATTACTGTTGTTGGGGTGATTGCTTACTGGGAATGAGATCGTGGAATATCAGGGAATAGAGGACATAATCGGGAAAAACAGTGAATAGTTTTACAGTTCCACTTGTGGCTTCTGCCTGTAGGCAACATGGTTTTATTAGTTGTTGTTGTTTTAAGAACTTGTTAGTATGGTAAACTATAAAACTGGTATATACGTTTTGTTCTGATTATTGCTAATCCTGAATTACTGGTAGAAATTTCAGAATATTGCACAAACTGGAGAGTTTTTTAAATATAGTATATTGTTAGTATTATTATATACTGTAGTGTTATCATCGCACGATTCTTAACTGCTGATGCTTTTATGTTCTCTCAGAAAACGTTGCATTTGCGCAGTTTGTTCACGATATTAATGCTTCTGTGGTGAGTTTCAGATTGCCGATGCTGTTGCTATTACTTCAGGCATGTTAGAGTATAGTTGAGAAACTAAGAAATCTGCCATCGTTGAGTGACTTAGCTGTGGGAATAAGAAGACTTTGTTTTATTGTTTGACGACGTATGTTTCGTTATAGTTAGTTCTGTTTTCAACAGTTGCAGTGCAATTGACAAAATTCACAGAGTGACCTCTTGTACATCAAGTGGAGGATTTACATGTATGTGCACTTGCCGACTCGATATAATATGCAGTTTGTAGTACGTTGTGTTTCTACTAATGGTGTTTATGCAGAATGTCATTTAGCAGCTGACCTCTGATCTGTACAAATGCAATACTCGTAGGCAGTGCTGTATTGCTAAACATGGAGGTGGGTATACGCAAAATGGCGTGGCGTACGTGTATACGGTATTCCCTGCTTATTTATGATCACTGAGGTGAGTATATGCTGTCAAAAAAACCCGGAGGTTGGTGTACGGCGTATACCCTCGTATACCCCCCAATACACCACTGCTCATAGGCCTGAATTGTTGTTTTTACGTGTTGTTAATTATGTAAATCTTCTGATGTACATAACAGACTAACAGAGCTAGCTGAAAACTGTCTTCGTTGAAGCCTGCAGACCTTTATTGTTGATTAATTAGTTCATTGTTTATTGCTGTAGATTTTGCAGTGATGTAGTCGAGTCCAGTAATTTCGTGTCCTTGGGGCTTGAGTCCATGTCCAAGTTTCAGTCCAGAGACCTTCATAAAAGTCTGAGTTCAGTCTGAATGTAACTAAAATTCAGCATTCACAATCTAACAATAATAAATTAAATAAGAGCTCATAGAGTCACTGAGGTCAAACAGTTGCAAAAGTTTCAAATCTGCTAAATTTGCGCGTGAAAACTTTGTGGTAATTAAAATTGACTTTCTATGCAATCTAGTGCCGTGTGTGAGTCCTGAGGCTTCAAGTCTTGAGTCCTAAAACACGGACTCTAGTTTGACTCGATGACACAGTCGGACTCGTACTACATCACTGAGATTTTGTTACTATATTTGCAGTTGGTTAATGTTGTTTTAGCGTGGGTTATGCTGATCTGTTTGGTGCAAATTTGCAATAGATTTGCTGGCTAGAGACGAGATTTGTAATTTGTGTATGTGGCATGAAAAGGTTGTGACTAACAAAACCGCCATTTAGCAGCTTGTATAAATTTAGTTGCTCCATTGGTTTGCTTGTAACGAAGCATTTTATGTTATCTGCTGTTTAATATGCAGCATTTCTGTCAATTATAAATACAGTGTGTATGTGTGTGGAATCTAACTAATCTAGCTATTTAGCCAGCGTTATGCAGTTTATACCAGTGCTTTTCAGTCTGTGGTAATAGTAGCAAAAACTGGTTTATTTTCATGAAAGTGGCAGTAGTAAAGGAAATTTGTATTTTTTTGTTAACAAAACGAAAACTCCTCAATGAATACATCATTAAATGATATTTACATGTGCTGATTCCACCTCCAGTATTCTCCTTTACAAACTTTTATTTGGCAACCCAGTTCTCATATCATTGATATAGATGTCAGTTCGTGTCACCCCGTGTGGGTTCCGGGGCTTAGAATAGACCCACTCCGTCTCCTGGCACGATGTCATAAAAGGCGACTAAACCAGGCACCCCTCAACCTCCGCGGCCTCATCTGATTACTGATGATGGTCTGGAGTAAAAGAGGGAACATTAACACAGCTGCTCTAGTTACTATAGCACAGT
>Ga0126335_1002372_pt1 | contig 11245 bp, 6 predicted proteins | sample OlaspJWI45metaG_FD_108409 | JGI IMG/M metagenome (GOLD analysis project Ga0126335, IMG submission 108409) | Marine gutless worms symbiont microbial communities from Oahu, Hawaii - Olavius sp. 1 OAHU.JWI-45 metaG | ecosystem: Host-associated > Annelida > Digestive system > Unclassified | place... | reverse complement strand
TACAAGTCGCAAAAACAGTCGTGCTGCAGAAGCTGGCTCGTTTACAGGCAGTTGTAGCTTGTAAGATAATGCGGAGCACATTAGCTTTGTTAATGCGGAACATAAAAGCACTGAACGGGCCGCGTTACGGGCGCAGTTGGTGACGATTAATATTCAGAGTGCCAATGCAGCATCACGTACACTACAGCTGCGACGACGACGGCGCCGGTTCATTGCGACGTTTAGACTGAGCTTTGTTCAGACCGTCTGGGCGTGTTGTGAGGTGTGTGGCTTCACACCGCCCAGCACACCGTGGGTGGTCGACGAGTCGGAGTCACGTGGTGTCGTGTCACGTGACATCATCAAACGTGTCTTACACTAATGACATCCGATGAACGACGACGAAAACTTGTTATGTAACACGCAACACGCCAGCCGCTATCGAGATATCGCACAAACATACATGAACCACTCACGTAAACGACTACATTTCTGTTCTACGGGTAGCTTAATTGTGAAGAAGCATAATTTATACTTTCCAACTGCGACTCACTGCCAGTGTTTAAATGTAGACTAAAGATATACTTTTCTGTTTAGCGTAGCACACACAGTCACAGCTGACTGGCCGACCCCAGCGCCTCTGAAGTCACGACCTCATGGCGCTATAGAAGCTCGATTATTATTATAATGATATATTGTGATAGGCGATTCCAAAGTTTGTCCTACATGAAAACTGAACAGTGCAGTTACACCGAGCACTAGGACATCAACTGCTTGGTTCAAGAAATTATTAAGAGACTTTTGAGTTTCCAGACCGAGAGAGGAGACGTTTTTCGAGACATTAAAATGTCAAACTACCAAAAATAGCTCAATGCAAGTCACACTGGATACCGGATAAAACGTCACTGGATAAGGCGTGGAAATTTGCTGCAAGTCAAAATGCCACACAGACAGTGATATCATCAGTCCGTTGAACAAAGAGCAGAATGGACACATGGAGCTGTTAAATAGGCTTTTCGCACGCATTACTGTCAACTCTACGCTTATTAGTCGGCCAGAATTAAATCATATAGAGTTGAAGCGGGGAAAAATTCATAAAGGATTTTTTTCATTTTATGCATCAGGTAAATTGGTAGAGTGTTAGTGTAAAAATCCACCCGAATCGCCCTTGGCGAAAATGATTTATAGTACTTCTAAGTTGGCTGAGCTATAATAGATGTTTTCAGTACTGCGTAAGGGTAACGGTGATAACTCTTTGACGTGCTGTGTAACTACTGCCTCAAGAACTTGCCAGTGCATGCGGAAAGGACGAATTGAGGAATTTATTACTAAGGGTTATGTACAGCCGTAGAAATTGCCTGCAAAGGTGATTAATGTCATCATGTAAATAGCCCCTCACCAACGGGACTGATTATGTTCAGGAACCTCACCGTCCAGAAAAAGATAATTATGAGTGAACCCGACCCTGAACCACCCAGTCCCGCAGTTAACCTTTCCCGTAAGCGCCCTATCCCAGGACTATATTTACTGAGAAGACTTTCCTACATTTTGGACAGATGGTTATCGTAGTGTTTGATGGGTATGATAAGAGTCCTTCAACGAAGGATCATAAACAAGCAAGCCAGTGTATCGCAATCAGGCATGCAGCATTTCTTGCTAATGCTTTCAATAAGCAAGCCTTTGTTCATCTTTTGGTTGGCTGCTTTACAGTGGTTGGGCATGAAGTGTTACAGGCTGTTGATGACGCTGACATAGTAATTGTAAGTAAGTTTTGACTTGTGCTTAGTAGTTTTTTTTTACAGTTTTATGCATGGTTTACCTGCAAGCAGTGAACTGTCAAAACTAAATTGCTCTTTGTGCGATTTTTCTATGCTTAAGTGTAACCTGTAAAAATTGCAACGATTGTCTCTTAACAAAATGGTATGTTAACTTTCAAAGCCTGTAACTATTTTTCCCCAAGATGGATTTGGGTGGATTTTTTATGTGTGTTCCTGACAGTGTCTACTATCAGAAAAATCACAATTTGTTTTGTTGTGAATTTTGTCCAGGTTCTGCCTACATCCGGCCGCACTCTCAGTCAACCTTTTAAAATTGCTCATTAATTTTTTGCTGAATACTTTGCGAGTATGCTTCGAACATCGTCATCACGCTTATATAATTATTATAATTATACTAATTATGGTACTATTTTTTGCAGAACTATAGTACGAACCACATATTTTTCACAGCCCGAAGCCCCGGACGCATGCCTCCTCTCCTCGCGCAAATCCACTCAAGTAGGTCTATCAGTATAGTCAGGGTAAATGCGGAAATTAGGCCAACTGATAAAAACTGCAGATTGCGCGACACTGGGACCGCTGCCTTCCACAAACGTCTTAAGACATAGACGTTCAAGACCGAGTACATGTATGCAATTGATCCCCGTTTGGTTTATTAATCTCCTGCGGTCTTACCCACCTCACTCTGCCATTTACAGTCATTCATTATCATCGCCTATCGACTGAAGATCAATTCCTCCAGTATGCAGCTGCATGCAATACACTGTTCCCGCTGAACACTGCTTATTATAAACTGATAAAAATTCTACTGCCGGCTGAAAAAGACCATACCACACACAGCGATGTCGTGTCTGAATCAGCTGGAAGTAAGCGATGGAATCCGTGAACATGTTGTGGGGGTGGAACTTATCAGCTGCTGCGGCTGATCGACTGCTGTAACCAGAGATGATCGGACATCGTGTGAGCTCGTCATATTCGTTTCACGCCGACATCAACTACATACAGCAACGCGACGTCGCGGCCGTCGCTGCTCAGCAGGGATCGACGGTCGTCGCCGTGCGACGTGGCGTGCCCCCCCCCCCTCGGAGACAACAGCGTGACGCAGTGCCGCGCCCCCGCATCGACCGCCCCGCCTGTCGCATACAGCATTACGATATCGTTTTGTACCGATCAGTTACGTCTATTTATTGTCAATTAAGTTTATCGAACACAAAAGCATGCAAAACGTGACGATTGCACTGGACCAGACATTTACCTAATAGCGACTGTGAATTTGACCGTCATCACGCTTCACCAAACATACAAATACACTGCTAATATAATAAACATACAACATGTACAACGCGTTTGCAAACATTATAAGACAAGCTGTTTCGAAATTCGGATTATGTATTGAGTTGTGTGATTCCTTTGATGCCTGTGGTGTATCAAGTTGTGGGATTTGGGCGGGGCGACGGCCGCCAGGCGGGGCGCAATCAGTGAATGGTGACGGCGTAGCGTAACACGCAACACGCCTTCGTGTGTACGTAGTCAGACAGCATGGAACTCGGAAAAGCAACATGCATGCATTCGTCGCAGTACAAGAATCCGAAAGGGGGCCACCACCTTGACCACGAGGAGTGCATTCCGCTGGACGAGAACGCAGTCAGAGTTCAATAAGTCGACCGCAACATGCGACAAGAAATACGCTTCAACGGCAAACGTCTGCGTGAGGCGCACAATGAGGTGCTGAATCCCACACCTTGCACACTCCCTAGTGACGTAATATCCCACAAGTTGATACACCACCGAAATTCGAATGCCTTTAGACCGTTTAACGACTAAGACTGTTACGATTTTACGGCGGGACAGATAACGCGTAAAATATTTATCGTTAACAGTGATAAATGTTATTACTGCACGTAGGTTCAAAATGCTCCTCAAAACACCGCTGAGTCATCTAGTACACAGTAACAAAGTTAGTACACTATACGCTCACCCTTTTATCTCTAGGAACTGTCTTCAGTGCATGGTTGGGAAGTGACCTTTCGAAATACGCGGAGGACCATTTGCTGGCTATATGGCATTCAGTACCGGTGGCTAGTTAAGAGCTCAAGATCAACATCACGATGCATGGGAACGAGGCTCCTAGAGGTCAAGCTGGCTGCACAAGGGTCAAGAGTGTAGTGATACCGATAAGACGGCGACACGCCGTGACGGCGGTGGGGCTGACGACGCTATGACTTGGTGCCGCGGTATATACACTTGAGACGCCGCCACTGACAACCAGCCTGATGCTGCTGATAACAGACTGCGTGCGTGCAACCGCGCCAGCTACTGCAACTAACCAACCGCCGCCGCGTGTACATTAGAGTGGGCCAAAAAAAGTGAGAACCCCTCTCTTCTTGCGTCCAACTTTGTCAGATCTTAACCAATTTTACAAACCTTTTCACTGCTGGAAAGAGGAAGACATTTGCGACATACCTTAAATATGCTGCTACACTACCTTGTAAAATTACTTAGAAATTCAAATTGGCTGCAAACATGCAAACAAAATGCAATGATTTCACATGCATAAAATATAATTAATGTAGCTTAATTACTTATTCTGGATTTACCGGGTACTTATTATCTCAGACATTTTTATTTAAACAGGCCTATATAACGACAGCACTATCTTGCACATCGAGCATACGACAGTGCACGACTTTTCAAGCAGTCACTATGTTACTTGGTCAAATCTGTGGCCAGCAAACAGCTCTGACCTCAGTTTGGTCCACTACAAGATCATCAAGATCATCCAGCAGCGAGTTTGTCCGTCATGATTGTTAACTTCAATGAACTGAAACCGCAGTTACTGCGTATATGGCGTGACGTTAACGATAACATCATTTACAGTGCATTGATGGGTGGCGTTGACGTCTTATAGCATGTGTACAGGCACATGTTAGAAGTTTGAGCAACTAATATGAGAGTATCTACATTTAGTCAGCCCTATGACATAAAAATTGTTATTTCTTGTCAAATATATGATACAATATTAAGTGTCACTTTCGTAATCATAAAAAGTTCGAATGTCAAAATTCACAAAGTAGTGCAGCAAAATAGTTAAGGTGTGGTGAAATATGCTGTATACATTTTGTTGGAAATTTCACGCTGTTTCCAGCGGTAAAAGTATTTGGAAAATCGGTTAACACGTAACAAAGAGCCAAGAGAGAGAGGGGGGGGTTCTCACTTTTTTGGCCCACTCTGTACTCGCTATACTTACTGGCGATATTGTCATCATCACAGCTGGGATTCACGTCCGCCATACTCACTCGACTCTTTCACCTCCTGCACGATCGTGTTGCGTGCTGTGATATTCATAGCTGTTCATTAACTTCTCGTGCCACAATGCGCTATAGGTATACGTGCAGATGCAAAGAAGCACAGGAAGCAAACGAACTCTTATAATGTTGTAACAAGTGAGTGAGTGAGTGAGTAGATTTGTATAGCGCATAAACGTTAAGAACCCCCTAATGCGCTGGATGTGCTTGCAACTGCATCACCGCAGACCGCGCGGCGGTGTTAAATTCAACTGTAATAGCCTACAAGCGCAGCAGTGTTCGTACGCGATAAAACATTCTTCACTGGAGAAAATTTATAACTGTAATAAAATTTAATAACGTTAGTAGTCTTTTATTTCAAAAATTAAACTGTCATGCCAATTCAGTTGGTCAATTTTCACTTCCATGGATTTTGCGCATAAAGTAACAAAAGACATGTCATTGTCATCTATCTAGGCCTACATGGGGGTTCTATTTTCCTTACGTATTTCCACTGCGTTTATAGTAGGCTACTACTATCATATTCTTTGATACTTTTGAGACAGTGAATTGCGTCAAAGTTTGGATGTATAGGAGAGAAGTTTGTTATTATTGGATGAGCAACACTGCAACAGCGTAAATTCGCGGTACGAGAAAGTACGTGGTGGATACTGCGTGTGTGTGCGACTTTGTTGTAAATATTTTCATTAGCGTCGAGTTACAGCGCTGAGCAGCTGCGGCTGCTGTTACTCGTCAGGTGTATGACAGTACGGCGTACGTTTTTACGGGATGTGCTGTGTACGGTGAATCGAGCCACGTGAAAGCATAGGAACCGAACCGACGTTTGCGTCTTTGAGTTCTGCTGTGTTCGACCACCAGTCGATCAGTCGTCTAAGGTGCTACATACGGTGTTGACCAACGTCGGTCAAAATTCCTTGCAAAATACAATTTAGCTGTGACAACGGAGACTTTACGACTTTGGCGCTTTGTTGACCGGCTGCGAAACTTTAATTTGATGAAAGCCTAGAATCCACTTGTTCGATTTATTGTGGATTTGTCGTAGATACGCTGTGACGCTGTAATGGCTGTACAACGAGTCTACAACAAATCCTCCAGAAATAGAACAAGTGGAGATTCTGCTTTAATACACATTTGCAGCTATGTTTACTTACGTCACCTTCGCACTCATTTGCGTTGCAATGACTTCAAAAATCGGTGCACCGCACCACGCAACGCAAAGAGCGATAATAATAATAATAATAATAATAAACAGATTTATATAGCGCCATAAGGTCGTAACTTCAGAGGCGCTGGGGCAGGCAGCGTGTTAGTGAGCACAGAAAGAACAGAAAATCAGAGATAATAGAAAACAGAGATCATTATCGTAGGCCTGCAGAGCACCGATCACCGAGCGTCGTGTCATCCATTCTGTCGCCGAACACGTGATGCGTGACGTCATGTGGGGAACGTGACGTAACGTAACGTCGCCATCTGTATTGTACCGCTTTCGCACATACAGCAAGGTTTTCCTATGGACACCTAGCGACCTGTCAGCGAGTTATTAATGAATCACAGTTCGCTTGACACATCTGTACAGTGTAATTGTATAGACCTGTGGTTGCATTGATAGCGTGCAGGAACTGCACCCACCGACAAAAGTGCTATTCTACATTTATATAGCGTTAGAGTGTAGTTCAAGTTATGGTTCACTTCGTGCGCTTTAACACTGAAGCTGCTAAGTACATGTAGCCTATAGTCAATAGTGATTTTAACACAGTATATAGAAGTCTAATGTCATGCGGCACTATTCCACGAATAAACTATCAGTAATTCACAAAACGGCGTCTTGCTTTGAGAAATGCAGTGTTATTTGAACTTCGAAAACTGACAGTATCATGGTACACTCATAGCTATATTATAGCCTATATCTATAGGCTACAGTGTAAACTTTGCACTCGTACAGTTGCAATGACTTCATAAATCGGTGTATGGTGGTGTGTGACTGTGTGTTTCAACAAAAGTCATGAAATCGATGTTACATACAGAAGTTTTGCTTTTTATTTATGCAACCTAGTGCATGAAAGTGCTCCAACTTGCTGACGTAGGCTTGTGTTAACTGAGCAATGGCGGTATCACTTACAACCAAAGACAGCTTTGTTGCTTTGTCTTAGCCGCTATATACTGCTACACCTTCATCTCATTCACTATGTTACCACTGCAATGTTTGATATTATATCAGCCCGCTTCTAGCCGAAATGGCGCCGCTCGGTCTTGTTAGCTGGTACCATAACGCCACAAGCCGACCAGGCGGCCCATAACAACAACTGTTTGTACAGTGGTAAAGCGGTTTAATGAAGATAGAAGCTGGAATGTCGGACAGTTGGTCTTAATACTGTAGCAAACTTGTCGGCAAAGAGCGATAACTCTATATTGTAATATAGACTAAAGTGAGTACCCAAACTGCGTGTATACAATGTGTGGCCACCAATACTTGCATGTCTGGCCAGCATCAAAACTTTGTACTGTATACACACATCGTATGCACAGTTACACTCTCAGTGACACTCTACGTCGACGACGTCGAGTTGTCTGTCTCTCTGTTTGTCGTGCTGTCGGATATGTCACCACGAAAATACACTGCAGCCAGGCGTCTCGTTCTCGCAAATAAAGTCTAAACTCACTTGTACGATTTGTTGTGGATTTGTCGTACAGCAAATCCGCAACATTCCACAAGTCTGAAGTCCACAACGTTCCCCAATGTTGTGGACTTGTTGTACAACTCATCTTTTTGACAGACTAACTGACTAACATTTTAACAACTTTGTCTAATCATGATGTCACATAATAATGTTCTAGCTGCTTGTTGTACTACTAATGTAGCATCTACTGTAATTATGTTACATTTACATACTGCTGCCACTGCTGCAACCGTGCGCTCATCCGAACGCGTATCCGTTACCAAAACCATATTCCTAAAAGTCATTAGCCGAGGCGCTGACCAAGAAATATAAAATTTGTTGCGCAAAAACGCCTATAATCTGATCAGTGATTGGCTACAACACTGGAGCAAGTCCAAAACAAATCAAAATCCAAACTTCATATGTTCGATTTGCTGTGGATTTGTTGTAGAGCCGTAAGAAGTCACAAAAGGCCATAAAAGTCCAACAACAAATCCACAATGTCTACAACTCGTACGCGGAGTTTGGACTAAGCCGAAATTTCAAGTTAGTTTCAAAAAATAGCTAGGCGTAGTCTAGCTATTTCATTTTTTTCTACACTTTACTTTGTTTTGATCCCCTTTCCACTTCCTTTGTCCACCGCAAAGCTTGATGGTTTTTCAAAGAACTAAATGTAAATATTGTCCCAACATACACAAGTTCACGCACGCTCAGACGTGACGTGACTATCACGTACCGGTATATCAACGTGATCGTTGACAGGTCGCACACACTATCACTGACATACCACTTGATATATGAAGTATTATGAACCACGCTTTAAATCACATCAAGTAGGCCTATAATGTAACAACTAAAACGCTTTGAAGTTACGACGTAGAATGCCATGTATAAACGCATTCACAGTACAGACCTACAGTACATAGCACCAGTTCTCATCACTTTTCAGTTGTCCAAATGCGCTGTGCGACTAACCAAACACTCATGAAAGACTGGATAAAGGCGCATGAAACCCACACATGACGAGACAATGTGAAGACATGACCTAGTCTATTTACATTATTGGCACATCTACAAATGAATAGTGATGTTAGTAAGGACTTTGGACCCAAAGTCAAGGCCAGGACTCAAGATATCAAGGTAATAAATGCAAAAAAGCCAAACTGAAAGCTATAACAATTATCACAAAATTTATATGTGCAAACGCCAATGACTCCAGAAGTTTGTCTGACATTTTCTCTGTCAGTAAAACTCTGTACCTGGTCTACATATCAGCAAGCATTCAGTGGCCTCAAAAGTCAAAGGCAAGGACTAACATCACTGCAAATTAAGTTTAATCCATCTAAATAGGCTACATGAGAGCCATCACCAATGAGACACGATGTAGTACTTACACGGGGTTAGAGCGGTTCCAGCTGACTGGAGCCAGACTGATTGCTTCAGTGACGTCATGGCGTAGACTCAGGGCCAGCAGACACGTCGTCACCATGACGACGGAAGTCAACAATGACGTCACAGACCGCGTCATCGTCATCACTGTGGCATCACACGACACCAGATGCTGTAACAATGTCATGTCCACGACGCAACCTCCAACTCTCTGTCTGTCCAGGTTTGACTTGACTGTGTAAAATTGTAAACGCGGCGCAGAGGACTGACTGACGAATTGGCGACGGTTACAGCTGTACGAGTAGATGAGTTTATGGTCGGCGTGTAACGGACTTGAGATGAAAGGACGCGACACTACGACATACCGGCTATATAGCAGTTCGCACGCGGCAGTTAATGGCTTTATGACACAGACCGCAGCCGCGGATCTGTCACGCGGCCGCTACTTTATTCCGACGAACTGCTTGCTAATAGGCGCCGGTATATACAGACATCAATACACTCATCGCATGATGTCCTACAGCTAAGAACGCATCACACAGACTAACTGGGCCTAGACTATCGTACGTGGGGCGCTGCATTGAGCGGCAAGCGTGAGACAACGCGCCGACCAATCAGGCTAGGCGCGAACCGGCCCTCCCACGGCGCCTCATGTAGGCCTATACATCGACTTTGTGAACTACATATACATATGTATATGTACTGTACTGATGTACATGTATGAAGTGATTGATGGTCAGCGGCAGCAGCTGGTCTGTCACTTCCGCAGTTAACATCCAAGTCGTCTTTGTTCGGTGCTTTTCGATTTATTACTTACATGACAGCGACATCCAAGGACCCTGGGACTGGGCTGCTTCTTCCCCATCAATTTCGTCAACTAAATTAAACAAGTAAAGCAACCTCAAAGAACTTAATTAAAACGCGATGCTCGACGCTCGTCTGTGATTGACATAGAGATGACATAATCGTTGGAGGCTGCACTGTCACCGTGTTGCACTCAGTAATGTGACAATATTTAGCCTAATATCAGCAATAGAACGTTACTAGGATGTTGAACTGTGGTCGAATACAGGTACAGAGAGAGCCCAGGCACACGCGCATGCAAATACAAGTACGATTAGTAGCCTGCATAACGTGTGTTAAAGTTACCGTCGTTATTAAGTGCAAACGCTATGCTATGCAAAATGCTATTGGTCATAGCAACCTATTTCAAATCGAAGCTGAGTTTCTGTAAGCACTGTCGATGGTTTGAAAAATGATATTTTGACCTAAAGGCTAAGGTAACAGCATACACGTCGTGTGCATTGTGCGGACAGAAACTGCTACGATTGTTGAGCTAAAAGATCGTAGACCTGAGGAACAGACACGTCACACATACGCATTACAGATACTGGCTGATTGAAGCACGGCTGGAAAAATTTGTTTTTACAAGGTTTTAAAAGTTTTTTTATTGTTTTAAAGCTTTTAACACGAAGTGAGGCCAGTGCGCCAGATAATATTCTATACTAATCAAACTAAAATATACTGTATCATACTAAAGACAATTCCAGAATTGTCACAAATTACAGTGCAAATATGAATATTACCTATACTAAGTTGTATAATAAATAACAAAATTTGAAATAGTCTTTAAAACCCTAAAATTAGACAGTTAACAACTCAGTTTTACAGGTACGGCCTGCATTAATGCACATGCAACTGGGAACCAGAACATGATAAAGCAGAAGTTATGGTCAAACGATTTCATTTAACAGTAACCAAATCTGAAACAGCCGTCATTCTGTTGTCTCATTTCAATTGCTTCTCGTTAAAAATCGAAAATAATGGTTTTTGGCTTGACGCCTTGTAAGTAGTTGTATATTGGGGGGTTCCAGACGGTTTGATTGACAGGTGACAGGTGTTACGGCTCCCCCTAGCCCTAACAGACCCCGCTAGGGTAGGATGACTCACCCTATGCCTAGTCAGCATCCTAACCCTAGCCGAGCCGTGTCCTAACTCTAGGTGGGTCTGTACTGTAGGGCTGACTCACTCTACGTCTAGTCAGCCTAGTTGAAACCGAGATGACTAAGGCCTAGTTAGCGTTTTTCCAACTGACGACTGTCTTTATCTTTCGCTGACGCAGCTACGATGACGTCAT
>Ga0126335_1002371_pt1 | contig 11247 bp, 10 predicted proteins | sample OlaspJWI45metaG_FD_108409 | JGI IMG/M metagenome (GOLD analysis project Ga0126335, IMG submission 108409) | Marine gutless worms symbiont microbial communities from Oahu, Hawaii - Olavius sp. 1 OAHU.JWI-45 metaG | ecosystem: Host-associated > Annelida > Digestive system > Unclassified | place... | reverse complement strand
GTATGGGAGTTGGAAAGTTCGGAGGGGGTTGGGCGGGGGGCGGGGAAGCCTAACTCGTCGAGCTGAACAGCGTCGTGACAATGACTGACAGTGTTCCTGTTGCTGTTTATTGTAACTCTATATAATTTCTTTACTAACTATGTAACATTTAACCCTACCTTTGGGCCTGTGCTTTTTGGGCCGCATTGAATGCATGAAATGCAGCCTTTTGCGATTGATGATCCCGTAGCGTGTGCGTCTGACAGTCGGTTTGTTTGTTTGTCGGTCTGTCAAGGGGCGACTATTTGCCAGATGGCGCCACGATGCGGCCGTTACTACATTAATGTAGCCACTTGTTGTTTTTTCAATTCGACATATTCCGTTGTTCCCGGTTCACGCCGTTTTATCCAATCAACTTCTTTTGCAATGAACGGTTTGATGCTATGTCGCCCCATCCGCAAGGAAGTGCTTACAGTATGTACGTTGCATGTGCGTTGTCATATATCAGTTAATGTACTTTACTTACTTACTTTCGTCGAATGTGCAGTGGCGCCTCAAATCGACGGCTCTGAAGTGGTCGACGAGCATTCAGTGGTGCTAGGCAGTGCTCTGACACTCTCCTGCCCAGCCAGTGGAGTACCACAGCCGCTCATACAGTGGACTCGTCACGGTGAAGCGATCTCGGTGGTCTCCGAGCCCAACCTGCGACTGCTCGACGACAGACGCGAACTGCATCTAACGAGCGCGCACCTGTTGGATGCTGGCTCATACACATGCACTGCCGCCAACCAAGCGGGCTCGGCTAGCAAACAGTTCAGCGTCAACGTTATGGGTGAGTATTTTCTGCTTTGATATTTTCGATAGGACACACAATTAAGTCGCATTTAATAAGTAAATAGAATAAAATATAATAAAATAATTCAAAAGGTTTAATTATATTAATTTTTAAATGCATAATAATTAATTACTTAAATTTAATTTAATTTTATGTTATTATACCATTGGGTGTATAGTTTCCAAGAGTTAAAACAGTAAAAAGAGAAGCTCGAATGGATATCATAATTATTATTTAAATTTCTTAAAGCAATGTAATTTAATGCAATGATGTAATGAATTAGTTATTTTTTTAGCAATTTTAATCAAGTAAGTTAAATCAAATTAAACGTAAATTACAAATTTGACTCCAAAACAACCGTATCATTACACACAAACTTTTTTTTAGACTTTTGAGTTAAATTTATACTACGTTTTCTCTTCAACCGATGAGCCGGAATGTCCATACAAGACTATAATATTAATTAAATTTAATTAAGTAATTAATTTTGATAATTTCTTACGGCACTAAACTGGTAAAAGTGCGTGCTTGAAGCTGGTCCTACGATCGAAGACGACGCGGCGGAAGTGGCGGCGGCTGTCGGTTCACGGGCGCTGCTGCCGTGCGACGCGGTAGGTCTGCCGAGACCGGCTGTCACGTGGCTGAAAGACGGCGTCGAAGTGGACACAAGCGATTCACGGTACACATTACAGAGGACAGGGTCGCTACAGGTGTCCGCGCTGACGGTCAGTGATAGCGGCCTGTACGAGTGTATTGCGACGAATGACGCCGGCACTGCTCGCAGAGAAGTTGTGCTGTCAGTACTAGGTACTTCAAGTAGTGCCGTTTATACTGGAATTTATGTCTTCAGAGAGCTTACTTCGCATAGATTGCTTGATAACATGCGCATACAATACACATACAATAAACGTAAGCAGTAAGAAGCAGAGTCTCAGAAAAGGTGCCTTGATAACGATATACTCCTGCTGGTAAGTAAGTAAGTAAGAAAGTAAGTAAGTAAGAACATTTGTACACAACGCCCAGAAGCAAAAGTCACTAAGCTCTCGTGCTTCGAACAGTTAAATACGTTTTCAGTTTGCGGCGGAAGGTGTCCAAGGTGTCCTTTGAGCATATAAGCTACGGCCTGCGCCTTCGTCTAAACTTCTTTTGCTTTGCTAAAGGAGAAATCAAGTCGACGGACATATGTAGGAAGACTGTTCCAAAGACGAAGTCCGGCAACAGCGAAACCTGATCTCCAAGACATGAACTGATACAAGTGATAGTGCACTTGAAATTTTCTAACGGTCGAAGCTGGAAGCTGACGGCGCACGGAGGTGGCAACTAGCTGACAATCGTCTGACGGACACGGTGGTGCTAGGTTGTTGAGCGCCTTACAGACCAGGACAGCGAGCTCAAATTCGACACGTTGTCAAACTGGTAACCAATGTAGTTGCTGCAAGACCGGTGTGATGTGGTCACACGTTCGAGTGCCAGTGACCAAGCATGCTGCAGCATTCTGTACGGCCTGTAAGCGCTGGAACAGGATGTCGGAGATGACGTAAAGGAAGGAGTTACAGTATAGTCTCGACTCGAACCAAGGTTCGACCACGGTATTTTGGGACCAGGAAAGTATTATATAATTTGTAGATAATGCTCACGATGATAATGTTGATGATGCTGGTGATAGCTATAAGCAGTTGAAAGCACAAAGCGTTTACGTTAAAAACTTCTTTATAAAGTATGAGGTTTTATAAACATTGCAGGTGGGGTGCTGGCGCCATCAGTAGGTTGACGGACTTGTGATTCATAGGTCACAGGTTCGACTTCCAGCCAGGGTACAACTGCGTAGTAACATTGGGCAGGTTTTTTACACCTAATGTACGTATATGCCTCTGTTATCAAGCAGTACATGTTGGTTCTGGCCTAAGTGCTGGGGAATAAACATACACACCACGCAATGCACTACCCCTGTCGTAATGTAAGCTGTTGTCTGGCCAAGACCCACCTTAAGGAGATCAGGGCGGCCCAGTAGGCCACTAGACTCGGAAAAGACTTCACTTTAAGTACTTAGAAACTTTTTACAAACTAATCAATTTAGGCATAGTATGCAGACTAATTCGACATTAGTGTTTAGTGTACATTGTGCACTGTCTATTTTTGCTGTCGTCATGCAGTGCCGGCACGGATCATTGATGGCGACGTGCAGCGGCTCAAGACTGTAACTGTCGGCCAGCCATTGGAGCTGACTTGCAATGTGACTGGGAGTCCAAGACCTCGTGTCGTCTGGCAGAAAGGCACTCGCATGCTCACCGGAACTGTCGCTGGTCTGTATTATCGCAATGTATGAAGCCCTGAGCAATAATCTATTAATCTATTGTCGAATAAAATATACAAAAATAACAGCAAACGTAAATATGGTGAAAGCGATACATGAACTGCTTATTAGCTGGCCCGTCGAAATGTTTCTTTCAAATAATATTACTGTTTGCTTGATTACTTGTTTGACCACTTGATTACTGAACGCATTCCATTCACTTTTCACTGTACTTGTTGATCAGTATTTTTCGAGTTATGTAACATACGACATAAAGGATTCGGCGCATTAGATTTTCTACTACAGTGTCCTATACAAAGTTACTTTTTTACTTCATGTCTCATCTAATTCATTTTGTTTGTTTTTAATGCAATCTGGTCGATGATACGAATGCAGGTTACAAGCTGGTAGACGGTCAATCTCTAGTGATAGAAAGCGCTCGAGTTGGCGACGCCGGAATATATGTCTGCATTGCTCGAAACAGTGCCGGGACCGCTCTCAGCCAGATCACTCTTCAAGTACAAGGTCTGTTTCGTTCTGAAGTTTTGTTGACTCTTTATCAGTTCAGTGTAGTTTGCTTAGATGAGGTTGAACAGAAACTAATTGTTGCAGGTTTAATTGTTTTGATACATCACAGCATGCTTCGTATTCGAACTTTTCTGTAACGCTTATACTATAAAACAAGTGGCCAAAGTAATTTGATGAAAGCCGCATCGAATGTGGCGCCATATGGCGAATGAGTCGGAAAAATCGTTGTTTTCTTTCCCTCCCTCCCCTCACCGCAGGGAGATTGAGACCCTCACCTAGGCTAATATAACTTATTTATTTATTACGCACAGAGTGCAGCCACATACGCATACAATACACATACAATAGACGTAAGCAGTAAGAAGCAGAGTCTCAGAAAATGTGCCTTGACCTTAGACAGTCTTCACCTCAAATAGAATATCGATCGATTCAACCGTTTTTGCAGGGTTCAGGCGCACAAAAGACATATACGGGGTCGTCTGTCGCAATACAGCGTATCTCATACGTTCGATGCAACCGAAAAATTGTACCTTAAACTTATCTGTTCCGTTAACATAACTGCAGTTCTACTGTTCGAAAAAAACGGTTGATTGTGACTTCATATTGTAACAGTCCCTCCGAAGATCGAGCGTCAAGCGACGGAGTTCAGTGTGGTGGAAGAGCGTCCAGTGATGCTGCCATGCCGTGTGACTGGTGTTCCGGCTCCAGTTGTTCGCTGGACCAAAGACAATGTCACTGTGTCGCCAGATGATGCTCATTATCGTATCATCGGCTTACACTGGCTCGCCATACCAATCGTCAGGTGCTGTGTGTACATTGTGTCCCAAACAAGCTGCCCACGGGCAGTGATGCTCAGCTGGCTTCAGTTGGTCAAATGGCCTGTTTTGGTAGATGATTTGAGATCATCAGTAGGTCGCCGTTTGCAAGATAACAAGTCTTTATTTCCAGTGGTTAACATTTCCGACATCGTGGTTAACAGACACACAGACAGACAGACATCACACAGACGCAGCTGAGCTAAAACATTCGTACTTTATCGGACCTAGTTTCAAATTCGCTTTCAGGTCAAAATTTTGTTATGCCAATATTAGTATTTAGTTTGCAGTATATCAACTGTTTCACTTGTACGCCGTATGGTGTTGGACGTCATAGAGCTTCAGACGCAGGTATCTTCACGTGTCACGCTAGCAACGAAGCTGGCAACGCATCCGTTGATCTCCATCTTACCGTTCACGGTTTGTCCGCTTTCAGTTACTGATGACAGAATGACTTCGGTATTAGAAACAATGAGCCGAAGTAATTTAGCAGAGGTCACATCAAACCATCTTCGTCGTAAGGGACGGGAACACCGTCCCCAACAGTCTCCACTCCAAATAGGATCTTGATCCGTACTGCCGTTTTGCACAGACTGACACGTCGCGCTACGGGATCATCGATCGCAATAGGTCGTATGATGCACGTTGCGCATTCAATGCGGCCTAAAACAAGTCACGATGCTGTTTCACGGCAAACTAAAAAGACTACAACAGAAGCCTGACTGAGAGAGTCACTACTGTCACCAGAGACGTCATTTCAGTCAGTCATCGGTCTTGGGAAAACTGTTTACTCACAGTCGTAGTGCTTAGGCCAACTCAGCCTTTCATCCCTCCGGAGTCAGTAAATGAGAACCAGTTTAGGCTGGGAAGGCAAAGGCAGGTAGAGATTTCATTTGTGGATAAAGGCGCCGGTGTGCAGGTAAACCTGTAAAATCCTTCAACAACTCGTGTCACACCTGAGCGCCTCTGCGGTGAGGTTTCTTTACTAGGGGGCGCTATATCAAGGGTATGACCTTTTGCTTTACCTTTACGTCACAATTCGTGGGGCCCAAAGACATCCAACTCCCATAAATGACTGCATCTCGATTCGTCTATCTTACTGTGCTGCAGTACCGCCGACGATCGAAGACTCCGAGCGAATACACGTGGTCAATGAGAGCGACAAAGCGGTCTTACCGTGCGTCGTCTCAGGTCAACCCCCTCCCAGCATTTCATGGATACACAATGGCAGGACCGTTCTGTCATCTGGCGGCAGATACGAGATCTCCAGCTCCGGTACACTCCGCATATCTGATGTTCAGGTAAGCAGCCACTTGGTCATTTCAGTTCTAACCCACAGTCGTTCTGCTTCTCTTGGGTGATGGTCGGTATGGAGTGACGTAACTGGTTACTGCAAAGTATCTTTATTCGAAAAATAGGTCCAAGAATCGATTAGGTTACACCAACATCGCTGCAGGCTTATGTAGAGTGTTGAGTGTTGAAATATTATGGAAAAATGTCGCACATCCCGATTTTAATGCTATTAAATGAGTGCCGATTAATGATGCCTATGTTAATTGTTATGATGATATATGTATGGGTGCTTATTGATCAGCCGACTAATGGCGGGCGATACGTGTGCGTTGCTGAGAATGCGGCGGCGAGAACGTCTAAAGAACTTCTACTCAGAGTTCAAGGTCAGTTCAATGACAGTGATCTTCATAGTTTACGCAAGCTTGAATTTTACTATGTTTAACTGTTTACACAAATTATGCATACGTTCAAGACGAAAAGGAATAACTGTTTACTCACAGTCGTAGTGTCTAGGCCAACTTAGCCTTTCATTCCTCCGGGGTCAATAAATGAGAACAAGTTTCGGCTGGGAAGGCAAAAGCAGGTAGAGTTCATTTCATTCGTGGATAAAGGCGCGGGTGTGCAGATATTTATAGTTTACGTAAATTTATATTTTACGTTATTAATGAGAATGTCCAAAGTGATTCTCAGGGTAATCCCACACACTATATGCTTATGGTCAAAAGTCATAGAAAACATAGAGGAGTCGATTAGAAATACATATGACAAATGTGATACCAATTTACTGTTCTGAGGCGGGGATATGTGGCCCTGTAGTCTATTTTAAAATCAGAAATATGTCATCTAAATGATGTCGCTATGTACAGTTCCGCCGACGATCATTGAGATTCCACGCGACCAGGAAGTGACAGTGAACGCAAGGATTGAGTTGGAGTGTGCTGCTGAAGGCATGCCAACTCCGGTTCTTTCATGGAGAGTCAACAACTCCCACTATCACAGTACGATATACGCTACACACAATACGTTTTACGTTTTAGCTTGGTTCATATTTCATCTTTTTTAGTTTTAACTAAAAGCAGAAATATAGCTGTAAGTAAAAACTTCATGCTGAGTTGACCTGTCATGATGTCTGTTGTTAATACGATGAAGGTAAAAGGTAAAGGTACAGGTCATACACTTGATATAGCGCTTCTTAGTGAAGAAACCTTACTGCAGAAGCGCTCAGGTATGGCACGCATTGTCGAGGGATTTTACAGTTTTACCTGCACATCCACACATTTATCCACGAATAGAATGAACCATACCTGCATTTGCTTTTCCAGTCAAAGCTGGTCCTCATTTATTGATCCCGGAGGGATGGAAGGCTGAGTTGGTCTAGGATTGTACTGTTACAACTGATAATGCAAGCTTAAATTAACCAGGAGATAAGACACCATCTCCAAAATTTGAAGAATTTGTTGATGTTGTTTATATGTCCTGTTCTCAACAAAAGTGTACAGTTATTGTTGTATAAGACGACTGGATGATGTAACCGTGCAAGCTAGTGCATAAAATGTGATACCATACAATCACACAATTTTCATTTTTTGCTGTCTTATATAGCGATATGTTTACATATGATGAAACCGAGTGCTGTTTTGTTTATTTTTTTGTGATGGTAAGATGTTGTACACAGCTGGGTCGAGTGTAAACGGTCACAGTCGACTGGTGATTGAGAAGGCACTGAAGCGTGACGAAGGCACTTACATGTGTGTCGCAGAGAATCCCGCTGGCATTCGTCGCGCCGTCGCTGCCGTTAGGGTCAAAGGTCAGACCACACAACAACAACAACAACAACAACAACAACAATAACTAATAACAACCACAGTTACAATTTACAAACTATACTTGCATCATTTACTTCCCGTAATAAGAATGAGGTCGCATTCTACAGCTTAGAATTTAGCGCTTTAAAGTATAGGCCTACGCACATTGGAACAGAAATCTCGAGATGGCTATTGACAGAGGTGGCCGAACATCCGAGTTTCAACGCTGTTGACAGTTGAATTAAAGTATACGGTATGGTATACGCTAACAAATACACCATGAAGTTGTCATTTTTAGCGTCGGACTTCTATTTTGAGCATGTGTGTGAATTAGTTGTAGTTTACACTTGCTTTTATTTTTACTGTACCTTGTGTACGATTTCATAATAAATAATAAATAATAATTGTTACCTTGAAACTCAAATCATGAATACAGTAAATTTGTATAGCGCCGACTTTTGGTACTGTGGCGCTTGACCACACAGGAAGCTGCACGTGATCAATGTCGTGGCGCTGAGCTTTTATCTAAAGTAGGCGAGAGACTTTAAAAACCTGTGTCGGATACTGACGGGTTGTAGTGCCACCGAAGGTGCTGGTTCGTACCGAAAACGAGGCTGAAGCTGTGAGCATGTCAGGCAGGGTGGTCCTTAGCTGTCCCGTAGTCGCCGGTGACCCCCCACCACAGATCACGTGGCTCAAAAACGACTCACTAGTTCAACTCAACAACCGCGTCTCACAGCTGCCTAACGGATCTCTCGTCATCTACGACGCAGCAGTAAGAATTCGTGCCTGTTTCTCAGCATGTTGTGCGACACAAGTTGCGACATTTCTCTTTGTTTCTGGGTGCGTAAGGTTTGGGGACTGGCCCCAAGTTGGGTTCAGGAAGAACTTGGTTGGGGATTAGAGAGCTGGAGGCTTATATGCAAATAGGTCACCATTTTGGAGGCAGCTTGAGAAGGGTTTGTTGAAAACTGTTTGCAAAATCGATTCTCAGAGCTCAGTAGACCTATACCATTACCCGTCTACTGTACTAGGCCCTATACATGTATTTTTCAGTCAAACTTGAATGCTGGTGACATACGTGCCAGAATTAGCCAGTGCAACCGGAAAATACTCAGCGAGTGCATTATCTCCGTTAAGACAGTAAGGCTAAATAATTCTAGGTTGGATTCGTAGAAAAAATAATGTACTGATGGACGGCAGAACTATTTTATTTGTCTGTAGCATGACGACGCCGGCGAATATCGCTGTATTGCAACGAATGATGCTGGCTCATCAGAAGGATTCGCTCACCTGACCGTCAAAGGTGCGTACAATCACGTGACCAAAATATTTCCCACCCGCGTAGCGGCGTATGTATGTATGTGTGTGTATGCAACACAATAACTTTTGAAATTCTTGCCCTGAAATTATATTTTTGGTATGCAGGTACATCTTCAGAAAATACTGGTCGAGTTCATATATCAGGGTCATCTGATCCGTGGCCAAGGTCACATAAGCGAAAAATAGTGTATCTCGGTGTGTTCTGTTCAGGCTAAAAGTCTCGAATGTCTTGACCTACAAACTGTTTGTTTGACACACTGGTACATCCTCGTGATATCTAAACCATGGTCGGATATCAAATCAAGGTCATTTGGTCAAGATCAAGGGCGCGGCAGTAAAAAGCCAAAAACGCGGATGGTGGTCTGCCTTTGACACAGACTGAAAGGCAATCCTGTTTCACTGTAAGTTTGCCATGTATAGCTGCGAATAGGCCTACGTCTTTGATAAGCTTCGATTTGCATTATCGTAAATGCTTGCCTCAGAACGTCGTGCGACGTTGTACGGTTGTAGTGCCGCCGACGTTTGAGGTGGAGCCTCCAGAGAGCGTGTTAGCAGAGCGTGGACAGACACTGGTGCTGAACTGTCAAGCCAACGGTGAACCGGCGCCAGTCGTCACGTGGCATCGACAATCCATTCATAATCCTATCAGTAATCGGGATCGCGTTTCTGCACTCAGCAACAACTCGCTGAGGTACGTGCTACAGTTATTCGGTTTTACTCACAGTGACAGTAAGATTTTTGTCATAAAACTAATCGATGTTACGAATTTTTACAAAAATTAGCAATTAACAAGTGAAATGGTTACACTTGATTGTGCATGCTTATTCTAATAACTACGTGCAGTGTTACAGTACAACACATGCATGCGTCATGAACTCTCACTGTCCGAATTTTGCAAGCCGTTTTACGTTCAAACATGTGATGCGTCCCATTAAACACGAGACGCGTCGCATTTTTTCCGTGTACTCTCGTTGTTAGCTTTAGCTTTTTTTTATTTTAGCCGAACTTAAAGCTCGCACTATAGGCTAGGCGTTAAATATTCTGAACGTATTTTTAAAGTTTTATATAATATGCGTGTTCCTAATATATTTACTGATTTAATTACTGTCTTACTGCTGTAGGATAATAGCGACACAGGTGTCTGACAGCGGCAGGTACTTGTGTATGGCTAAGAACTCGCTCGGCTCCATTCTCGCTGTTACGCAGCTCACAGTGCAAGGCAAGTGTTGGGCGTATACTGGCAGTCAGTACAACAACACTACAGGATATTAATCCGGATAGTATATTAATCCGTGTGTCCGTCCGCTGTCCGATGCATCAGCATTTTTTGGCATTTACTGCCAGCGTAATTCCCCCGCTGTTGCGCGCTGCACGCCGCACAGGCGACCATCTCAACAAGCCTACTGTTCTTAGTTTAAGACATGCCGAGTAGTTGTTAGTAGCGTAGCAGAGCTAATCAATCATACAGAAGCTGTTCGAATGGCGTCTGTGTCTGTCTGTTAACCAGGATGTTGCAAATCTTAACTGTTAGACATAGAGACTGGCAGTCTTGCATGTTGAGACATGCTGACCAACTTTGACTAGAAACCAAACACCGGATCATCTTGACCTACTTCAGTTAGCTGAGCGTCACTGCCCATGGGCGTCTTGTTGTGGTGTGTCATAGCGAATGGTGGGTGGTCGTACTGGTCCAGCTGGTCTCACTGCTCAGTCTCCTGCGGCGAAGGAACTCGACGTCGAACTCGACGCTGTGACAGTCCAGCACCGAGCAGTGACGGCAGACCATGTGTAGGCGCTCATATTGACAACAATACGTGCATTCTACGAGACTGCCCGGGTTAGACTGACGCTATTGTTTTACGCAGAGAACTTGATTCAAATTGAAGTGCTGTTTAAAGGCTGACTACTACAGCTTAGAGACATACTGCATCTCTGCTGCTTGACACGAAAAAAAAACGATTTGAGTAGTCATAAAATTTTTATTTTGCGATATTATAATCGTTTTAGTCAACTGACTAGCTGAGCTAATAGTATACTTCATCTAAAACTGCAGTTTCTGCGAGCAAGTGCGTTTGTCCGTTAACCAGGGCGAGAGTGGCACAGAGCGTAATCACTAAACATAGAAACTCATATATTTGTAATCTTTCATGCATAGGCCTACTGGTGAAGCCTAAAGGCTGATCACCAACCATAAACTACGGCGATCTGATCCACTGTACTAGGTTTTTTGGATCAACAGAAATTTCTCAACGTGGCAAGCGACTTCACTTTAATGAAATTCGCCAGGTGACGTCACTGGCCAGGGTTAGCTGAGCTTTACTGCCGATTGGCTGTCTAGTTTATTAAGCTTTCTGCGGAAAAATATGAAATATTTAG
>Ga0126335_1002370_pt1 | contig 11249 bp, 11 predicted proteins | sample OlaspJWI45metaG_FD_108409 | JGI IMG/M metagenome (GOLD analysis project Ga0126335, IMG submission 108409) | Marine gutless worms symbiont microbial communities from Oahu, Hawaii - Olavius sp. 1 OAHU.JWI-45 metaG | ecosystem: Host-associated > Annelida > Digestive system > Unclassified | place... | reverse complement strand
TGAACTAGGCTAACTGTAGGCAACCGCCTCTAGGCTAATAACAGCGTAAGGGTCCCAGTGTGACAAAAACCCAATCTGCTGGACCTATAAGCTGCCTAGAACATCGTGCAACAAGAGTATTGCGCCTTTTACGACATCCGACCAGGAGACAGAGTGGGTCTATTCTAAGCCCCGGAACCCACACGGGGTGTCACATTCGAAACTATTTGTGGTAAAATTTCATAGAAGTGGAGTTTGATGCTTAGTGCAAATATGTAGATTGTTGCTTATGTTGATAGGAAAAAAACTGCAAGTAATCGGGTTTTGGAGCTTCCTATCCTTACCCATTGTCATGTCTTTCAGTGTAGGCCTATGGCGTTGTAAGTCCGCTAGAACACAAATAAGTTTTAAACTATAGGCTTGTAGCTTTTCTGTATAGCGTGCACGTTTGGACTATAAACGTGGATGGGAGTGAAACTGTGAAAGCCGACAATGAGAATATTTCGTGGTTTGGTCGTCGTGCTGGGGTGCACCGCAGAGTCTGTCATTTTTGCTCTGACAAGATCGACCGATCATGCCGCTGCATTTCTTTCCACACTGCCCCACGGCAAATCATCGCCTTATTCACTGACAAATTGGAACAGTGAATTAGAACCGACGTTGATCGGGCCGGGACTATACGGGTCGACCGACAGACAGACAGACTGGCGGTCAATGGGGGATAAGAAGTGTCTTGTGGCGTCGTCGTGCGGCGATTTATCCAATTAGTGGCGTGACAGGCGTTTTGTGGCCACGGTATGTGGCTGACTTTACTGACGATGTCGGCCACACACACACTCACGCAACTATAACCGGTTTCTACTGTAACTCGGTTTTTGGAGGTCAGAGGTCAAAGATTAGAGGTTAAGCATCGTCGCACTACAGACATGACAGCTCAGCAGTTGATCTGCCTACGTTCTAACTGTGCCATGATTCTCACAGTCAAACAGTGGCAATAAATGTAACTTGTATATGGAAACGGTCGGGTCCAGATTCCGTCCGCAGTTACATGATACACAATCAGTTGTTCCGGAAATCATTGTTCCGGGTGCAGCGACTGCGGACAGTAGCGGCCGACGCCATAATAATGATCACATTAATGCTCTGGCGTGCTGTACTGAATGATGCCAATGCATGAAGACCAGTGTACGTATACTGTATTCCGCTTTACCTGCCTTCACTATCAGACCTGCATCACGGCTTGTCTCGTGTGCAGTGCAGGTTCTCTGGTCGTGCGCTACATTCACAGTGTACGACTATTATATGTTTGGAATGGCATAACTCATTGTGTGATCTATACGACAACAGACTGGAAAGTGTCTGCTGAAGCACAATGCTGCAATGCTGCTCGTCTCATTACTGCCGCCATTCGTTCATCGTTCATAACCGAGCGCCCAACTGTCCCGTGAGTGGTCTGTCAACGCGTTCCCACGCCGGTGGACTCGGCGGCGACGACGAGAAAAGCTGTTGGCGATCGTCGACCGAATATAATTCGATCTGGTCGCCGCTGCCGCCTACTGCTGCTGACGTTGTCCTGACCGCAAATGCTGTTATTACCGAAACGGATCTATTCGCGTATCCACTCTTGCGGAGCGGAGCCGCTTATGTAACGCGGCGTCGAAATTCTGCAGCTCGTTAAATTTATCCATTCTATCTCGCAGACCATCGCCATGGATGTGTGTGGGGGGCGCATGTGGGTATGGGTATGTTGAAAGTAGGCTTGTGTCAGCTCATTCCATGTTTTGCACACTAGATTTTGACTGCATTGGGCAGTATGTTTTTATTACTTATTTCTGTTATAAAATAGCGACCCGGCAAGCACTCGTAGAGCAAACCTCCGTCAAAGCTAAAAAAATCTCGGACCCATATAGGACAATGAATTTCTTGTTTCTTGTAAGCCCTTAGATAATAATAACGTCCTTATCAAGTACAGACTGACAAGTCATGCACATGCCAGTAATTAAATTTCATTATGTTTTGTTACGATAGATCGCATTGTATGTATGTATATATGTATGGGAAAATTTATAACTCGCCGCTCTTACAGCCTAAACAGTCACGACTCACGAATGCACGTCCGTAGGTCAAACCGAAGAGATGTGTCTTTAGCCTGCTACAGAAAAGTGTAAGTGTCAGAGTTGGATTACGAAGTGAGGATTGGAAGATTATTCCACAGTTTTGGAGCACAGGCAGCAAAGCTGCGTGGTCCGAAGCTGGACGTACAACAAGCAAGCACTTGTAAGTCCCCACGAGCGGCAAAGCGCATGTGGCGGCGACTAGTACTCACTGTAACTGGAACGCACAGCTCCTGGAGGTACTGCGGTACGGTTTGATGGAGACACTTGAAGATGTAAATAGCGCAGCACGATGTGATGATAATTCTTGGACCTGGATTTGGATTCAGATTTCCGAATTTAATTAATATTAGTATGCAAAAAGTGTTAGTGTTATATTATAATGTTTGCTACCAGCTGTGGCGAAAAAAAGTTCATATTTAAAGTAACGAAAAGCTTTAACAAATCACAGGCCAATGTCCACAGAAATATGCAAGAACACTGTGACACTATGGTAGTAGGAACACTTAGTAACAGTCGTGAGTTCCACGGAAAGATGTGTGTGTGTGTGTGTGTGTGATAAAATACCTGTGTACCGTAGTTGGAGGCGCAAAAGTCGTGAATACTTATATAACGTCATCGTCGATGAAAAGAGGCTCTAGCCTGTAGATGGTTTATTGGAAGGCACGTCTTTCAGTTCGCCGGCTGCGCTACCGGGTTTCTCGGAGGAAGTCGACGAAAACAGCTCTCGGGAATAATGGCGGCGTTTTTGTAAACGATGTTTGCCGGTGAAGTACAGTATGTTGGCTAAAGGACGAGCGAGGGTGGCCGTCTACACAGTGTTGGCGGCTGTGAGCCGTCTTTGAATTGCGCTCGGCAGTCGGTCACTATAACTGAGTCGCAGTCGCTTCGCGTCGCTGACTCACAATTATTCAGAGTCGCGCTAGCAGCGACGACGCCAGATGTCATACTCGCATGTACTTTACGGAGACCTGCGAGACCGAAACACTTTAATAAACTGTAATTAAGTGTTTGACACATTTTATGCTGGATTGCCGTAGTAGAAGCAGCATATTGTGTGGCATTATGTCCATACAGTATATCGTAATTCATACGTGTTTCCTTGGCAAATTACTGTAGAGTATTTTTTCCTTGTCCTTTCATTGTCAGATGATTTAACCAACTGGTACAATAAAACATTAATAAAAACGTTAAAAGGGAACGCTATTAATTTAGTATAGAAGGTTTCGACAGAAATCTAAGTCTTAATTTCGAGTCAGAACATTCTGGCTACTCCTTTAACGGGGAACCAGTCAGACTAGTAAGTTGCGTCTTTTTATTTGTGAAATATGAGCGTTATTGGCGATGAGAACAATCATGTCTATACTATTATACATGTACACAGTCACGGACACAGTCACGACAGTAGGAACTAGAAAATGTGGCAATTAAGATGTATTGCCACTTATAGCCACGGATCGGGACGCCCCAAAACATATGACATATTAAATCGCAGTACACCAGCACGACAGCAACACGACACTAATTGACGACAATCGTTCGTAGTGACTGAAGTCATATCAACAGGCATCCACAGCTACTGCCTCGACTGCAGACGGCGAAACCAACTCCACTGACTGAAGTCGCTCACAAGGTGTCAAAAACATTGAGCACGTGCTTATGCGCTATGACGCGCGGTGAAGCGTGACTCACTGATACGCCATAATATTACCTACTTAACTTGTGACGGATCTCGTTTTTATGTCATGAGTCATGACCTTGACCTTTGACGTCATGACCTTCAACGTTTGTATGGGCTGTCACGTGACGAAACCATGCACACGTCGCCAGCTCCCTAAAACTTTCTTTAGGCCATAACTGCCATAGTCGTCATTCCAAAATTTAAAGACAGGTCACATGACTTAGATTACGCCGGTACGCAGAAATAAAATGTAGCCGCGTGACCTAGTTTTCGACCCCTGTGACCTAGTATTGCACATTTCGATAGTACTTTCTATAGGCAATGTGCGCACCAAATTTGAAGTCTGTAGCTGTAGCTGTTCCGTAAACATAGACGAAATTCCAAAATTTAAAATTAGGTCATTGTGACCTAGATTATGAGCCATTTTGAACTACTTTTGTACTGCTTATCTTCTACTCCTTACGGCCTATCTGCTTGCTAAATTTGAAGCTTGTAGCTTTAGCCGTTCGAGAGATATTCGCAGGGGCCCATGAATTTTAATCTAGGTCATCTAAACTGGGTCACGTCTTTTTGACGCAGTTTTTGCATGCCGTTAAAATTACTCCTCGTAGTCGATGCACACACTAAATTTGAAGTCTCTTTAGTCCGCCATCTTGGATTCGACCTTTAGTGGATTTTCACAATTCGCAGCTTCCACGGTGCAACAGAGTACCATCTTGCGAAATTTGAACGCAGTATGTCCACGTGGGCTAAGTTAGAGCAATGTAACCGTTTTTCCAATTGTCACACTTTAGGGACCCCAATTGGGACAATGGATCTCAGAGTTGGGGGAGCCTAGCTATTATTATTATTATGCAGCGTTTAACGCGCCATGTGTCGGTCATAAGGCTGACGAGGCTATACCATACCATATTCGTTTAATAATGTAGCTGACATACGCAACTTACAACAATAATGTTAATACAACATTAGGCCTATGCACGGGGTCCGCGGTAGATGAGAGCCCAGACATCGGCGCTATTACATTACATTACATTTAATTTTGATTAAGGCAGCTAGGCCCATAAAGCACAAACGACCAAACACACACAAAACACTAAAACTACAGCTACAACTACAAACGAGTTAAAATGTTTAAACTATACGCTATACGCTATTGTTTTATATTTTTGATTTTTTGCCCCATTTTTAAATCAGAGTGCTCGTAATGTGAGTGGGGTCGAAAAACGGGGCAGATTTCGCACTTTTTGACCCACTGCGAAAAATAGGGAAGGGCTGGTGGAGATGTCCATAGCGATTATTCGTGCCACACCTCGGTTCTAAGCGTTGATATACTTTTTACCTAGCGACAATCGGCGGTTTGGCCACATTAGGTGCGGGTGACTAAAAAAGAAGAAGAATCACGGATAAAAGGTATAGCCTCTGGTAATTAAGGTTGCCGGCGGCTAAACGAATGAGCGACGTTTGACATTTAAGTGTTTGACGGCTGCGATGTGGCGCGAACAATGCCACACGCACACAGACTCGCGCGCGCCGCTACTGCAACTAATGGAACTCGTCGTCGGCAACTCGCGAGGATCCGGAAGACAACATCGCGGGATAAAACTCCGGGATTAGCCATGTAGGTCACGTGAGTGATGCGGCGTGACGCGTCGAATGTCGCCGCTAGTTTCCTGCCCGGCGAACCACCATGCGGTCATGGGTGACTGATTACAGATTTCAACTTCCGACGATACGCTCGTCGTGTCGCTCTGATCGGCGCCTTCTAACGACTCTTGTCCAGGCTCTGTACGCGGTGCGCTCCGACGATCACTTCCTTTGATGTGATAATCCGAATGCGCCCTCCGCCATCGATCAGCTGCCGAGCTGTTCTATAGATTAGAACAACAACTGAACCATGATGTATACGCGGCACATGGCGATACCGAAGACCTGTCATGTACATTTAATAACTCAATCGTTAGATTCCATGTACTTTTCTTTTCCAATTATGATTGGTCATCAAAATTACTCAATGGCACTGTTTGTAGTTATTTATTCATCCAGTGACAATTAATTTTTACGAGCACAACGTACAGGGTCATCTGTGAGTAGAATTTTTCAACGTTTGTCATCCGTCTGCTCTGGAATTGCGTTAATGCGTGCCTCTGTCTATTTCGTTTTGTCATTTTCGTCACTTTTTGGCATTTTTAATTTTTTTTACGGTTTAATTTATATGAAATATATTGTCTGTATAATAGAGATGTGTGTATCAACTTTACGCAGGCAGCAGGTTCGTTTCCGGCGTCGACACGGATATTTCCGAGTTCGGGCAACTTGACTGTCGTCAATCTGAGTCTGGAAGATCACGGCGTTTACGAATGTGTTGCCGCGAGCGTCGTATCTAGCGTCATCACCACCACTCTGCTCATTATCGAATGTACGTACGTTCATCGTGCCGCTTCGACTTTCAATTTATTAAACAACAAAGAGCCAAAGGCCACTTACAAGTCGCATCATACAATATGTATAAAATCATGCACCAGAAAAGACACTTTACAATTTACATAAAATTTAGTTTACAGTACAATAAAAGGTAATCGTTACTAAGTGACTCGTCAAACTTGTTGAAACTAGTAAAATCTGTTGTACTGGGTGGCAAGTTATTTCATAGGTTAACACTCGATTACTAAAAAAAGTCATTTATATTATTATTACAACATCGCTGTTTCTGTGTGACGTATTTGTGACCGCGCAGGTGTGGTTGATTTCTTAATGTGAAAAACTCATTGCTATTGAGACGCACCATGCCAAACAGGATTCTGTAGACCAGCAACACATCCGAAGTCTTCTTAACTCTAGACTTTCGATACCTAACATTCGGAGTCTAGAGTAATAGTTTAAACCTGACATGCCACTAATTCTTTTAGTAAACTTCCTTTGTACGGATTCGATGAGGAGAATAAGACCAGGTAACCAGACGGAGTGTTGAACTCTAAAATCGGGCGAACATAAACATTGAAAGCTTTAACCAACATGTCGCGATTTCTGGAGGAAAAACAACGGTGAATTAGGTTGGCCCTTTGGTGTGCCTTGCGAATAATATTAGCGATGTGCTCGCTAAAGCATAAATGTGAGTCGACCACAACGCTTAGGTCACGCACGTTCTCAGACGTCGTTAAACCTTTATTACCAAGACGACGGGTATCCGGCATCAGCAGCAGTAGACTTGCCAACGTGGATGACGCAGCACTTCTGACTGGACATTTGTAACTGCCATGTAAGAGACCACCGATAGATTCGGTCTAAGCAGACTTGAACACAGTTACCGTCATTATCTGTGTAATATTTTGCTGTCTGTTTAGTACATAGTGCACTTACACACGAACGGCCGGCCGGACGCCTGCCGTTTTTGTATCCTCGGTGGCGGCTCTGACTAAACTTCAGAAAAATCCAAAAGAAATTCGACCTATCCCTCCCCTTATTTTTACAGGTGGCCAAAAGTCCAAAAATTGACCCTGATTTTGACACCACTATAGTTGTGTTTGAAGAAAGTGAGATATACTTAAGAAGACATCCACGCATCACTCGCTTAGCCGTGTGATTACGCGTTCGGTCGTGTCATCCTGTCTGTGTGTCCGTCCCCTTCGGTTTCTATATTTTGAAAGCCTTGACCTAGAAACTTCATTTTAAGGTCTGCAGGTACCTCTTCACAATGTCTAGGTCGTATTCGAGTTTCAAGGTCACAAGTTAGTGGTTGCAACGCTGACTTACGACTGAACGTCAGTCGATCTGTATGTAGGATTTTCGATCACTGTGTTTGGGTGGGGGTGCTGATTAATTACGCAGCGGCCATGGACAGCCGCAGCCGATACTATAATAATAATCAGCTGAAGTGAGAAAAGCCCATGGCGACTTGCAGGTTGCTGACAGCTGTGATGTATCGATGCTATTAATGTGTATTGATCGTCTCGACGTGTCCGAGTCTGCTGTGACGCGTGATAAAATGATGATCTTTTGAACATTCCTATGCGTCTATGCGCCTGTAGGCGGAAGTGGAGTCCGACATAATACCAACTGTGAAGAACTACTGCAAACTAGTAGAAATGAAAAGTAACAACATTACTCTGCCTTTTTTTCTGTTCGTGTGTACGTTTGATAGTTAAGCGTACTCGTCAAAAAATAAAGAAACTAGTTTCAACTACACAGATGTCTGCTAGAGCAATTAATATAAGAATTCAGCCTCCCTGTGATAGTCAAGTTTAGTTACTCGTCAAAATGATAAAAAAAGTCGACCTTTAACTCTGCTTATGTTGTACCTACTCGTCAACTGATCACGCTCCACCAAGCCCCAAGCTTCTTTCTTTTCAAATTTCACGAAAAGATATTAATTTTACTTGATTTAGCTGCTGTAGCGTCGGTTGGTATTTTGTCGGCACCGCAGGCCAAAGAGGCATTAGCGGTCAGCCCGTGTCATCTGTCTGTCATCTGTGACAGCCTGTGCAGCAGACGCTTAATGGACTTGTCTTAGATTTTTTTTAGTTTTGTCAACTGATGTTCTTAATTTATAGTAGTCCTAAATTTTGTTTAGGGCGTCGCTGTTCGCTGCATTGCCATAGCAACAGTTTAAAGGTTTTGTTTCTATGCTTTCTCCGTTTAGAAAAGCGCCAGAGACATTATGTTTCGGGTGGGCGCGGTATATGTCCGTTATTTTATTTGTCTTTTTGTCCTTTTGCTGTGTTGTCCCGAAGCTGCAGCGTTATCACAAGACATTTGCACCGTGATGCAAACTCGTGAAAAGAGGGATTAGGCGGCTTCCCAGAATTTTCTCTGCTTAAATTTAACTCGAGTTTTGAGGTAAAAATGAGATACTTTTGTAGTTGTTTTTTTCGCGATTGCAGTGACGTCGCAGCATCCGGCGTACAACGTGACAGCGGAGGCGGCGCGCACTGCAGTCCGAGTTTCGTGGATGCCAGCTTACGACGCCGGGTTTCCGCTTCACTATGTCATCTGGTAACGGACTCTATGTAATCGTTTTACTTGCACTGCCCAACAAGTACGAAATATCGAGTTGTCGGTAAGATTGTTTAAACCTACAGTGCGCATCAGTATGTCCTCTTGTTCACGCACTCCCGTTGATTCGATGAAAGATTTGCGACTCTTCGTTGTCGCAAATCCTGTTCTACAAACCGCGGGCCTGCTATATGGCAGTAAAACATGTCGGTTTCGCCCAGGACCTACCATGTATCAAAGGCGAACGAAAGACGGACACGTGGCCATGTGGCCAAAGTAATTTGGCGAAGGTCGCATCGTCTCCTCGCCGTGAGAGGATCGGGACCCCCGTCTATCCCATTGTTCCTTGGGCCGCCAAGAGTGTTCACCCCAAACAAAACCTCGATCCGTTTAGCTGTTTTTGCACGGCAAAGCCGCGTGACAGACAGACTTACACACTGACAGACGCCCGGGTTCATAGATTGCAGCAGTCCGCATCTCATGCATTCGATGCAACATGGATGGGTAAAACTCGGAAGGGCTTTCGGATGGGATGTGTAGTGCCATGGGGCTCTGGCAAAACTGGCCACCATAATCCGGGAGTGCAACAAAGTAAAACACTAAATTCTGTATGTCCTTCGTGTGTGGCGCAGGTATCGTACTCCGTACGCGGCGCGGTCCGAGTGGAACACATTGCGGGTGTTCTCAGCGGACCAACCCGTCACGTCTGTGACGCTCTATCAGCTGCGGCCCAACACGTTCCACGAGTTGATGGTGCTAGCTCGCAACCGCATCGGCGACGCACTGTTTAGTGAGGCGATCAGCGTCCGCACCAAGGGTCAGTAACACAACTTCACTCAATATACACCAGCGACACACAGCATGACCGTTTAATACGATTGAATAATGTACAGCTTAACTTGAATTATTAAAGATAAAATGTAATTAATTTCGAATAGTATCCGTCTCATTTTGACGTGGATTTCTATCTTCTAAGTTTATATTATTGGTTAACTTATAACTAATGGAAAGGTGTACCCGGTAGTTGATTGGATTTTGTATAGCTTCGTCAACGCTCAGACGCTGACGTTCGCCATGGTGGATTACTTATTTACTTGTACATCACTTGCGCTTCTCGACGCTGCCTGCGTAAGCTATGACGAAAATGGATGCTTCGTATCGTATTCCTTCTTGGAAACGGAAAACTTCTTACACAATCAAATTACAACTGAAAACCAAGACGTCATTGAGAGTTCGGCGCTATACCGTGATTATGTTATAAATAAATAAATAAATAAATATTGGGGAAGATAGGTCGAATCAGGCGACAGATAATGAGGACGGTTTGTTTGAATGATGACGGCATAAGAGGTCGACTGTGTCGTTGTGGCACATGCAGATGAAGTTAGCTCAACAGCGCGTGCAGAAGGCTATATGATTAGATCAATCATCGTTTTCTGACCAGCGTTCTACGCTGCGTCATAGTGATTGGCGGATTTTTTAAGAAAAGTTACAAAATGAGTGGTTGTAGTTTCAAGGCTTTGCCGTGCAGATAGATGTTGAATAATTTGTATTATATTGTCGTGTATGCCATACAAACTGTATTAGACTAATACTAATTTTATTGCACAACTTACTACTATTAAGCCTACTATTTTTGCAATTTGCACATATTTTTTTCGCATTGTTCGTGAGTTTTGAGTTTTGCTTGTTGGCTTCATTGGATGCTGTGCCTTTAAACTGTCAACTTTTTCCGCTGCTTCTAATTCCACTGTTGCATGCATTATGTCTGTAGTCTGTGACGTACTGCTTTATTCGATATTTTGCTGAAACTGTCACATAATACGTTTACTTACTTATTGTAATCTTCAGAGAATTGCTGATCATTTCATTGTACGAGATGTGGTCGCAATGTCTGACATCGTGTATTAAAATGTGCTCGTCATTGATGCTAGAATAGAATAACCCATTAGGAAACCTAAACTCCGGGCGCAAGCCCGGAGAGCGGAGCTCTCTAGAATCGGCTCTTCGCTGAAACCACACTTTTATTTCAGATTTCTAACATTAAAAAAGAAGAATTTGACTAGTATTATTATAAGAGAAAAGATTTACACGATTTACATACGATAATTAGAGAAATTAGGAAAAACATTTACAATCGACATTGCTGGGACTCGAACCAACAGTCTTTGCCTTTTTAAATAACACAGCTACTCGCGCCCATTATACAAATTATTATTACAAATGTCACATTATAGAACAATACATTCAATAATACTAGTCAAATTCTTCTTCTTTTATGTTAGAAATTGAAATAAAAGTGTGGTTTCAGCGAATAACGTTTTGTCCCATACTACAGCCCCCGCGTGTGGGTTCCGGGACTTAGAATAGACCCACTCTGTCTCCTGGCCGGATGTCGTAAAAGGCGACTAAACCAAGCACCCCTCAACCTCCGCGGCCTCATCTGATTACTGATGATGGTCTGGAGTAAAAGAGGGAACATT
>Ga0126335_1002369_pt1 | contig 11250 bp, 10 predicted proteins | sample OlaspJWI45metaG_FD_108409 | JGI IMG/M metagenome (GOLD analysis project Ga0126335, IMG submission 108409) | Marine gutless worms symbiont microbial communities from Oahu, Hawaii - Olavius sp. 1 OAHU.JWI-45 metaG | ecosystem: Host-associated > Annelida > Digestive system > Unclassified | place... | reverse complement strand
TGTTACAGGTACATAATATATTACTACAGATGTGTAACTTATCTAATAGTCTACAAACAGCGTACATAACAGTTAAAGACATTTCCGTGTCGCCATCTGGCGACTGTTTTGTCGAAATACAACACATTCGCCTCAGTTCAACGTTGTCGTAGAAACAAACACAAATCGACTTATAGAAGCAACGAGAAACAAGACGACAAAGTAATTTCGCGATAGCCACATCGAATACGCGCTGCAGTTAGGCGCTTCTAATGAGCTTTGCTCACGGTCTGCGACCGGAGTTTAGGTTTCCTAATGGGTTATAATAAATAATATACTTCGTGCACCTGATTTTTTGTTGTTTTATTTTTTGTGTTGTTTGCATAATTTCATAACCAATATAGTTATTGAAATGTGACTGGCCAGTTTGGAGTCGTTCAGTCAGACATTCCAAAGACACTGCTATGATCTCAACGACAACTCCACCTATCTGCTGCCCCATTTCAATGTAATCATTTCAACATTTTCTCTTTCTGTCTTTCATTTTGTAATAGTCCTTGAAGATTTTTTTGATCTTGTTTTTAATAAATTAATTATTTCTCACATAAAATCAAATGTTAATGTTTCTTGCATATTAGAATAATTTTCTTATGTTCATGACGCCCTTGATGTATTTTTTATGCTTTATGATGTGCTTGAAAGTTAATCAGAAATTCTTTGCCACAAAACCGTGTATGTGCTGGTGGTAGGCTGTACAAAACATTTTGTCTCAATACATATTTTCTTTGTAAATTTTTGCACCTCATTTTTTAGAAATTTGCATAATATAGCAGTCAAAATAATTTGCTATAGTTGCTTTGTGATTAAGGACCTTTGCCGTTATAGATCTTCTTCCTGTTTTTATGCTATTTTTGCCATGGTGTCGAAGTAAGGCTGTCTAATTGTCGATATAAGTAAGTATTAGTTGGGTTTAATGTACCAGTTGGAACCATAACTTCTCAGTTGCTCATTCAAAATTTTAGCCATTACGTTGTTGCACCAGAATACCTCGTACCTCTGTAATGTGTACAATGTGGTGCTGTAAGTAAATGATGTATTCTTTGTGCTTTTCCAGATGGCTCTCCAGTACCAGTTCTGCCATTCAAGTGCCGTGAATGAAGCAGCAAAGTGGTATGGTTGGATGGTGACTGGTTCGCTGTATATTGGCTTTGGGGCTTGGGGTGATGTTGACGGCAGGGCACGGCAAACCAGATGTTACTTATATAACCTTGGCATTGCCTTGTTCCCGTATGTCGCACTGGCTGATGAAACTGGTTGGTACTCAGAATCAAAATGGTTTATTATGTACTGCAGCAATTAACTGCTGGATTACATTGAATGAGGAAGACATTTTGATAACAGTACTGATACGCCGATTCTAAACTACTATACATTTACACTATAGCCGAAAGAGGATGTTAAATACACATAAAGTGAGCTAGTTACTGAAATAGTGATACACAAGAACGGATAAAATATTCCTTGAAACTGTCAGTATGAGCCTTGATAAGTTCATAGGAATTAGCATCTCTGAGTACTGTAGTTGTATTGTGATTGTGTTTTAGCTGCGCCACAGAGCTTGTGTTTTTCTCGACATTTGTCGTGTTTGTTTGCCTGTCAGCACTTCAATTTTTGAAGGATTTTCAATGTTGCACGATAGCTTATTGCTCAGTGTGGAGCACTGAGGTTCACGGATGGAGAAATAAGCTCGGTGTCTGGTTGAGTGGCTGACTGTTTTTTTTCTTCAAACGATATCTCTGGACTGAGAAGGCCCAAGATTGTCAAATTTGGCACAAATGTGGCGTCTAGTATGAGGATCATGCTTGCACTTAGATTTTTGAAAAAAGTTTTTTTAATTGTGGCAAAGTTATCAAAAAAAATACAATTTTTTCCCACTCGCATGGTGGCACCACATATACGCAGAAACAGCATATATGTGGCACTACCGTGTGAGTGGATTCTCCATGTGCTACCTCAGACAGTGTGGAGCACTAATGACCTTGTGACGATTGTCACGTCACTTGTTAAGCTGTATTGAATGCATGAGGTGCAGACTATTGTTACCGATGTTCACGGTGTCTGTCTGCTGGTCACCTGGTTTAAGTCGGCGCACGTGCAGTGTGCGAGCAGAGGTCATTCGGTGCAGCCTTTGCCAAATCACTTTGGCCTCTTGTTTTTCTATTCTGTCCAATAGTGCCACATTATTGTTTTCTAGAAGGGAGCACCTACTCAGGTTGCATATAGTGCTATGGATTCTCGTTACTTAGGCGTTTATCAGCTTAATTGTAAATGTAATCATCATATGTCTACTTTGAGTTCTGTCATGCGTGATGAAGTAGTTCAGAGCTGATAGTTTTTGTCTGTGCATTCTTTCTTCATACTCTATTTTTTATTTTTCAAAATAATTATTGTTGTCATTTATTATGTTGCTTTCTTGTAGTACGTGCAGTTAACCTGGCTTCAGTCTGTCCCATCTCACTTGCCAATCTCGTTGCATATGGGTCACGTGGCCAGCCTCACATTTCCGCACTGCAGTCAGTGCCAGCAAAACCAATGGCACAGACCACTCGGCAACAGACAAGTGCAGAGTCGATCGGTCACTTCGTTGTCCCAAAGGTTCTTCGTGGCGATGGAGGTATGATTCCTTCACCACAAGTGCCACTGACACTGCAGCAGCTATCAGCAATGCAACAGATGAAGCCGGAATTAAAGCCATCAGCTTGGCAGTCACACATTCTCATCAACTGTGGCAAGTTCTCTCCGCTTTTTGGCATCGATGATGGTGATTAGTTTCGTTACTGGCAGTAGGTGTGAATGAATGGCTTTCAGTAAATTATGCAGGGAATTGAATCTGCATTACAATTACAAGTATTCTACTTGCTTTGGATAATGTAAATCGACTTCTTGCTCTGCTCTGCGTTATGGCATTTAATAAATAGCATTAATCAACTAAATACACGTAGTTGCTGAAAACTCGTTTATTTTAACTGCAGAAGGTAATGGTGACTTTCTGTTGTTAATGTGCTGCACGGAAATGTTTTTTTTGAGTAAGAAAATGTTATTCACTTACTCAAGTTCTTAATGTTGTTTGACAGTGCACATTGTGACTTACTGTGACCGTATACAGTAATTATTGTATTTTCTCTCATAGAAGCCAGACCTCAAATTTAATTCGAGCCGGGGGTCTGGCTGCATTTGTTCTAATAGAAGCCGGGTCTCGAATACATGCTGGGTCTCTAATAGAAGCTGGGGTCTTACGGCAAATACCATAGAACTTAGTGCATTGCGTGATCTTGCGGTACATGAGTATGGCATCTGAACGTCCAAAAGAAGTGAAAAAATTAGCTTTGCAGTAATAAATACAGTGCCATGAATCTTGGTGTTTTAAATACGTGTTCGTCGGTGAACTGGGTGGTTCTAACAGAAGCCGGGAGTCTGACAGTATCGTTCTAATACGAGCCGGGAGTTTCTATTAGAGGAAATATGGTATTAACTGTGCTTGTTGCTTGTGGCAGAACCACAACAATGATAAAACTGACAGTTTCTGATTGAGATTTTAGATTACAAAGGTTGTGCTGCTGTAGCTATTTACGTAGACTACAGAACCTAAAGATCTGGTTACACTGGTTATTTTGTCTGCTGTTGCTTGAATGGCAGCAGAGATGTTACTTTTTGCTGTTGGCATTGCAGAGGGTATGGATGAAGATGAAATTTTGAATGCATCTATGAAAGGTGGTGTTGAAAGGTTTGCCGAGAAGTTTCCTGTGTAAGGGCATTTCTGTGTTTATAGCTGTTAGAGACACGCAATACTAGGCCAGTGTGTGTTTGCAGTGTCTGCCATTATACTTGTACCATAATCTTTATCAGTGGTGATCCATAAGGCAGTTGGGGGTTCAGACATGGCTCAATTTCAAGACTAATTGTGATGTCTGCAGAAAATTTGGAAAACCCCTATTGTATACTGTACATCTGTGATACTTCAGGAATCACAAGTTTTACCGGAGTACAACTATTTAAAACCAGCCTTCAGCCTTTGATCTGTGTTTTGGTGCTGACATTGTTTCATTAAGTGATGAACTTGTTTTATTGCTAGACCGTCTCAGCAAGAACTGGAAGCGATCGCCATGAATCCAGTTCGAATGAAGTCGGATCTGGACTGGTTGGAGTCGCATGTCACCGACGTTTGTGGAGGACAGTTGCCATCACTTGTTGGGCCATATGCAATTCCGTACCTAGTCTCGCAGCTAGATGGCATGCGGAGCCGTTACATTGACGGCTTCACAGGTTTGACAAATGACCGTGATGCCTAGTGCATTGTGAAACGTAGCTGCGGTAGGCTACTTGATGATGTGATGGTGCTCGATTTAGTTTCATTTCAGTGAGAGCAATTGGCACTTTGTGATATGCTATATGTTGATGATAGGTGTTGAGGTTCTTCTCATGTATTTAGGTATGTTTTATGACACTCCATTTCATGTACGTTGCACTTGTTTGTGCGTCCTGCACTATTAGTCATACATATAATCTTAAAATGGTGTGAAAATAATTCTGCAGCTTACATAGAACTTTATTTGAAAGGTTAAAGCTATCCTGTGGTGAAAGTACTGATGAATTAATTGTTATACTGTTGGTTTCAGACATGGTAGTGATGTTAGGGACAAAAAGGTACAAAATGCTTACCACTTGCATGGTTAAAGGTGATGTACACTGTACACACGTAGCATCAGCATATTGTGTGCCCTGCAAATGCACTCGAATAGGTAGTGGGATAACACCCAAACTGTGCATTTTTGGAACATGTTATGGTTATGTAGCAGTGGCAGGATTTAAAAGTTAAATGTTGAGATTGCAGTAGATGAATGCAGGTCTCTGAATTCCCTACATGGCAGCATATCTTTTCAGCCATAGGGCTATACATCTCATTCGCTGCTACTGATTTTGTTACATATAATAGCAGTTTTTGTGTTTGAACATTACGCATTTGGTTTACTTGTCCAGAAGAATTGCATTGTAGTAGTGTAATCTGTTGTATTTATCGACTTTGTCTTGTGGTTGAAGTCCTCATTTGTGTGCCTGATTGTTGTCATTAGTGAGGTTAGTTTTATGTAAATTTTGGCATTGAGTGGGACGTTGATCTCTGCTACTCAGAGCTATGTTTGTGTTGGAAAAGCTAAACTATTTGTCTATAAATTGGTAATTGTACTCGAGTTCTAGCATGCATTAGGCCTAATGGACAGCAGCAATACATGGTTCACACATTCCAGTTGTTCACGTTCAGTAATATAAGCAGTAGATGCTATGGCCCAGTCAGTGTTCAGAACAAGAGGCCAAAGGTAATTTGACAAAGGCCGCATCGAACCCCCTCCCCCTCGCCGTGGTGGGTGGCAACCCCATCTAATACAATGTTTCTTGGGTCCCCAGGAATCAATCCAAAACAGGACGTCGATCCGTTCAGCCGTTTTTGCACAGCCAACCCACGTGACTGACAGACGCCGGGATCATCAATCACCATAGTCCACATCTCACGTATTCCATGCGGCTTGAATAATGCAGTCATAAAATATTGGCAACGAAATCAAGTTTAGCTTGTAAGTAACCGTACTTCACCGTGTCTGTGATACACACAAATGAAAATACGTTATCAGAAATAATAGTATATGATACATTCTGTCAGGCTTGTAATCTGTGCTGTTCTTAGTACTATGGTAATGCTAATCCTGCCCTGAGAAAATACGCCTTTTCTCGAAATTAAAACGTAAAGCTACGCCTGTGGAATGTGGATAAAATAGAATGAAACAACCAGAATTTGTTTGAGGCATATACAGTATAGGCCTACTGTTGGGTCTTTTTCGAAAGCCGGTGTAAATAGAAACGCGAGTGACCTGTGCTCGCTGAGTGCGCTCTACTAAAGGGCAGTCGTTGGTTTGTAATCAGTTTTTAACGTCATGTATACCATAGATAACTAGCAAACCGCTGAAGACGATGTAATTTACAGCGAAACTCTACGCATTATGAAATTGGCTGCATTTACAGCTTTTGCTGCGTTGTATTTGCACGCGTTGCAGTTTACTGGTTTTGTTCTTTTATATCACGGCTACGTTCGAAAAATCATCAGCAGTGGTTTTGTAATTCGTTCATGTAGCGAATGGGCCTGCGTGGTCAAGGGCGTGAGATCTGTTGATAGGTTTCCCTACGGATGTGTGCATGAATCTCTGAAACACTTGTGCACTGAGTAATAGATACACGCACTGTCTGTGTTTATTCGGCGATGGATGGCAAAGCCAGCGATGGTCGACGGACGTCTGGCGCCTCAGTGTCCTCTGCGGCCTTTCCCGTCTTGGGCCTTGCTCCGTGGTATGACGACGCTGTTGGTGGTCTGTTGTTAGAGAAGGATGTCTCATCGTCATCATCTGCTCCAGAGTAGTACGGTGGTTGGTCAGCCTTGGTGGCTTTTTTGTCGGCGCCGTACGGGATCGGTCTTGTGGCTACTGGAGCGACTGCCATAGGCTGGTCGTCCGCCGCGTGTTCAGGTTCGTCCTCCGTTGAGCCACTCAGCTTGTCTTCCAGCATCTTCACTTTGTTGGCCATGTTTTCCTGGCACGCCAACCACAATGTACATTTTACAGCGTGTATTACATTTAGGTGAAATGGCAAGGAAGGATTTAGAGAAAGGGAAAAGTTAGGGGTTAGAGCTTTCCTCGTCTCCATTTGTGGAATTTTCTCAAAACCAATGATAATCGGGATATCCCGCTGATATTTTCAGTTTTGTCAATCCGTCTCGTGACATTTCGAAATGCGGTTTTTCTTGTTTGAAAACAGGGCAGTTGTTGCACGTCTCTAGGCGTTGATAAGTTAATCGCCAGTGTTGAATTTTCTGACGACAGCATTTTCTACAGTATGTTTCGCTTGCGTTATTCAAAACTTGTCTTCTGAGTTAGTCATTTTTCGGCAATGATTTGTTAATGCAGTTAAATAAAAAAATTACACTTTGTAAGTCAATCGGACCGGGAAAATGCCTAAAACTGGACAAAACGACGAACGTTAGCAAACAAATACCACAAGAAGACATCTATAGGCCTATGATGAAAAGCTAAGGCTAAAGTAATTTGGCAAATGCCGCATCGAACCTATTTCCTCGCAGTGGGAATGGGAACTCGCAAATAATACAATGTTTCTTGGGTCCTAAGGAGTCTCTACTCCAGGCAGGACCTCGATCCATCCAGCCGTGTTTGCACAGTGAAAAACGTGACAGACGCCGGGAACATCAATCGCTGTATTCCGCATCTCATGCACTCGATGCGGCCTAAAACTGATAATCAGTCACGCAACACGAGAGCGGACCTGTATGAGATTGAAAGCCATGGCGATGATGGCCAGCCCGAGTACAATGTAAATGCCGTCGACGATCATTTTGACAGCGTCACCCTGGTTGACCATTCCCGCCGCGGCTCCAGGCACCACATCGCCGAAACCAATCGTCGAGATTGTTACGAAACAGAAGTAGGCGGCTTCCATAGCTTCCCAGCCCTCCCAGACTCCGAACATGGTTGCGCCCATTAAGATGTAACCGCCAATGACCAGTAATGTAACGGTCAGCGGAATACCAACGGTCGTATCCTACACAGTCGATCAAACAGCAAACGTTTTAATTTTATTTCACATTATCACGAGGGAAGTCCGTGACATCGCAGTGTTAGGCTTTGGCCTCCAGACCAATTTTTAGGCTGCATCGAATGCGTTCGATGTGAGCGGTGTCTGTCCGTCAGTATGTCTGTCGCGCAGCTCATCTCGGCGGCGCGCGAAGTGTGTGCGGCGCATTCGCTGCAGCCTTTGCCAAATTACTGTGGTCTCTTGTCCTTGGCATTGAAAGCCTTAGCTTTGAAGATCGTGGCATTGCCCTTGACCTTAGTCTGCTTTATGTGGTCTCGGCCTGGCCTCGTATGGCAAAGCCAAGACAAAATTCGTTATCAAATACTGAACATCTAATTGCTTCGGCATGTGGTATATAATGTGACATCTGACAAGAAAACGAAAATAAAATTGGACGGAGCTGAGAGACTGAAACAATGATGCAGCAGGCAGGCAGGCGGCGCGGGGACGTGACGGAGGCAAAGGAACCTATACGAGGAGGATGTGATAAAATGAGAAGCACTCAGTAGCAGGAACCTAGTAATCATAGCCTATGATATTAGCGATGTCAATTTCATTGATTTTTAGCTCGCAAAGAAAATAACGACGGTTAAAAAGAAGCAAACTCGTTAAGGCGGTCGTTAATAGGGTTTTTGTGACAGCGACATTGATACAAATATAGGCCTACCAGCGTGTACTGGTGCGGTATGTACGCATTTTTCGTATCAAGTAGAATATTTCTACTAAACTGAAAATTCCCGCAACCTCTCATTGTTGAATAATTAGGCCTACAAGCCCAGATCAGAAAAGCGAATAGGAAAGCGGAGGACGTATATTGACTGACGCGTTAATGCATTGCAGTGACAATGCAACTCTCTGCATATGAAAGCCACATACCGCGTAGAAGAAATATGAAATCTTATTACGATATTCCAAGTAGGCCTACAGTAAGCACGATTTAAGATTATACAGTCAACCGTTCATGAAGAAAAGACATGGTGTCATTTCATGTCTAAACATTGCGAAGCCCGTTGACCTAGACCTTAAACCTTTTATCCTTCACATAGCGTGTACGAATGCAGGTTCGAGAGAATCTGTGTACCATATTTGAACACGTTGCAATTTCTTATTAGCTCAGCTACCCACGCATACTGTTCAAATGACGTCTGTCTATGTGTCTGTCTGTTAACCAGGGTGTCAGAAATCGTAACCGCTGGAGAAGTAATCTTACATGCAGAAACTTAAAACTCTAATCACAAACCAAAAGCTGGGTCACCTACTTAAGCCAACTGAGCTCCACAGTCCATGGGCGGCTTGTTTTTGATTAAGCTTATAAGTGCGCAGGAATTGACGCAGGGAAAGAGAATACACAGAAGGGTTGTATAACAATAGGCCAAAGTGATTTGGCAAAGGCTGCACCGAATGACCCCGCGTGACAGACTGACAGACAGACACCGCGCATATCGGTAACAATAGTCTGCATCTCATGCATTTGACGCAGCCTGATAATGCTACTGTACTGCATGCTGCATAGTGATTAGTGAAGTACTTCGTACCTCGTCGTCAAAGAGATCATCATAGTCGTCGACAACGCCAGCTGGTGCCCGGTTACGACTGAGATTCACCTGTTCCTGATAGAGTTGAGTCCACGGCGGCGGGCTCGTCTGTTGGGTGGGCTGTCCCTGGAGGGCCGCGGCCTCACGACGCCGGCGCTCGGCGGCCTCGCGCTGACGACGCCGACGACGAGCACGACGAGCGCAGACTCCACAGCAGCAGATATGAATGTAGATGAAACGTAGTACATCGGCCATGATTTCACCGATCATCGCCACGCACACCAGCATAATGGGAATCCCGATCATTGCGTAGACGAAGACCGTGACGCGCCCCCACGTCGTCATCGGCGCAATGTTACCGTAACCTGTAATAGCACATCATCCCACCGACATACCAGGCTTTGCTGCTAATTGTGCTCCAAACTGTGGAACAATCTGCCATCGTCACTTCGTGAGCCAACATTGACAGTTACACGATTCTATAGCAGGTTAAAGACACATCTTTTCGTTTCGGCCTACGGACATGCACTCGTGACTGCTTAAGCTGTAAGACCGGCGCAATTTCAATTTTTCTCATACGTACATTACATACATACAGAGTGATCCAAAAAGTGAGAACCGATCTCGTTTTTGCATGTAACTTTGTCAAATTTTAACCAATTTGCAAAACTCTTTTACTGTGTAAAAGAGAAAGAAATTTCCAACGCGAGTTACATAATATATTTCGCCACACCTTAAATATGTTGCTGCACTACCTCGTAAAATTACTGATACGTTCAAATGTGATGGAAATTTGGAAGCAAATGAAAACAAAATCCATTAATTTGCATTCATCAAATACAATTTATAAAGTTTAGTTACTTACTGCTGATTTACTTATTACCTCATTTTCTGGCCCCGGTTAAATATTCTTTGAAATAGCAGATATTGTATTTAAGCAGGCCTAAATGTTGACAGCTGCCTCCCTCTGCACTCTGAGCATGCGTCACTGTACAACTTTTCGAGCAGGCAACGCTTTTTTCACTCTACCAAATCTAACTTTTCAGAAGTCAGTCTGGTCCACTACAATTAATGGGGTGTCATCCAGCAGCGAGTTTATCACCCACAGTTGTATAACGTCAATGAACTACAGGGCGCTTATGGCGTGGCACTGTGGCACTGACAAAAGCATTATTGACAGTGCAATTGATGAGTGGAGTTAGAATCTTTAAGCATGTTTATGGCATATAATGGACGCTTTGAGCAACTGTCGTGACAGTATCAATATCTGTTCAGTCGTATGACATGAAACGTTTAATTTTTTAACACCCATGATACGCTTTTAAGTACCATCGTTTATAATACAGCACGAAAATAGATTTCGAACATTTCTCGAGGTAGTGCAACAGCATATTTAAGGTGTGGTGGGACGTGGTACATAACTTTTGTTGGATATTTTTTTACTCTTTCTAGCAATCGAAAAATTTTGAACGTCGGTTAAGATTTGACTGAGTTAGAGGCAGAAAGTCACCGGTTCTCACTTTTGGACCACTCTGTACAGAAGCTTAGACCCTTTACACTAGTAGAATGGTTTGCAGAATGCACGATTTGGCCCGCGGAGGATCGATAATTTTGACTATTGCCTGAAGTTTCAGAATTCAGATCCTCGCAGTGTATATAGAAACTTTGTTGTGTAAGTCAAACGCAACACAGTATAATTTTACAATAATCCACCATATTGGCTGGCGCTGTAAGGGATGTTACGCCAACACGCCTATCCTATTATGATCTTTCCCAACCACCGTCCGGAAAAGAGTTATTATTCCTTAACCGGCGTAGGCCTATAAGACATAGCAGGGCGGCGGCCTAGTCGCCTACCGGCTTGATGACTTATTATACCGGGCGCAGCCCGGGCCATGCCGTAGGCTGCGGCCATAGTAAGATCGCGCGCGTACTATTTGTATTGTATGTGGTTGGCCGTGCTTACTAGTCTGCAGTTTTTGACTGTGACGAAGTACTGAGTGACCCGTAACGAAAGTCTGGCTGTCACGAAGTACTAAGTGACCCT
>Ga0126335_1002368_pt1 | contig 11250 bp, 6 predicted proteins | sample OlaspJWI45metaG_FD_108409 | JGI IMG/M metagenome (GOLD analysis project Ga0126335, IMG submission 108409) | Marine gutless worms symbiont microbial communities from Oahu, Hawaii - Olavius sp. 1 OAHU.JWI-45 metaG | ecosystem: Host-associated > Annelida > Digestive system > Unclassified | place... | reverse complement strand
TCACTGTCATGTAGAACTGTAAAATTTCGGAACTCTTTCATTCCGCATTGCCTGCTCCATTATGATTAGGCCTATCATATTACATTACACAGATAATTTTACTATTGTTCGCCGAGTATAGGTCTATTCTATTGGATGTATATTGAACATTGCGTGTACCAATCCAGCCTTTGGCTGCTATACGAAATAAAACCACTATTCTTTCTACCAGATATCGAGTAGTCTACCGGGTCAGAAATGTTGGCTGGTCAGAGTTGGAGCGATGAAGTCTGGCGTTTTGCAGTTAACAGTAAACAACTGCATGGTCTCAGCATGTCTTATGGGCAGGAGCAATGTCCTGTCAGTAAACATCACTTCTGGACCAGTGACTGCACTAATTACAGTAAGGAAAACTGGGATATTTTGTCGTGGATATTTGAAGACTAATGAGCCGTTCCGGCGCTACGACCGACGTGTGCATGGCAGTAAGGTTGTGCCTGTGAACAGTATCTACCTTCTGTCAAGCAAGAAATGTTAACTAAAAGACAGAAAACAAAACAGTCGACGACTTGTCGTGTTACATACAACAGAGTTCCATTCATAGGCCTACACGCTACTGTACGTTGGTAGCGATCGCGTTCAGCAGACACACTCGTTTTGCATCGTCCGCACTGAGAGGTCGTCGCAGACGTCCGTGAATATAACTCACATGCACAAAGTGAGCATCTAACTGTAGACTTAATGTCATTAGACGGCAAGAACAGCGTCTGGAGTGAGTGGCAGTCTCGCAGCAGAGCAGTCTGCAAACAACGGAGGGTTCACAAAGCGGCTGACTGTTGACTGTAATGAGCATGATAACAGTTTAATAAGTCATATATCACTGCCGACTGCCAGTGGTGTCCAGTATGTGTAGGCCTATGGGGCAGTGGTCAAGGACCGCAGACTATACTGCCGTATCAGATGCAGCGATGGGGTACATAGGCTAGTAAATGTATCACTGTACAGTGTACATGCCAGCAGCCAGACCTAGTGGATGGCAGACACACAGATCTTCCTCTGTAGCTGCCAACAGCACCTGTCTCGTCGCACTTTGTCGTAGTTCGCCCGCCCTGTCACAACTCTCGCACGTTGACAGCAGACGTCGACCATTCGCGAATTTTTGCACACATAAAATGGGATTTTGTATCCTAGATAACTCCAGTGTTAACGAATATTTTCTAACAAAATTCTGTCGTTCTTTCAGAGATATATATTCCGAATCCAGTATACATAATTTTGTTATGATGCACTGAGATTTGGCATTTCTATTCAATATTGTCTATAGTTTACTTCTTTCCCAGACACAGTACAGAACAAATGTGTAACCTGATGATGTGAATCAGATGTGGGATTGTGAAGATGAATTCCTTTAGAACAGTAGAATTTCAACAGTGATACTCCTGTAAATGACACAATGAACCATAGCTGATAGACAACAAACAAGTAAACTGTAAGTACGACTATACATCCCACTCAATACAAAATAAGTCATTTCAGTGACGGTCTTTCCATACAATTACAAAACAATAGTGACTGAGTAGAGGCTATAGTAACAAGAGCAGATCTGTTGATATTACCTGCTTACTCTAGACCAACATCACTAATCAAATGAGGCTGCGGAGATTGAGGGAGCAAACAAACAACAACTAAAGAATAATGCACAAGCAGAAACATAATGTAAAAATATATATAAACACAAAAACCTAAACAACATCTGGAATCTATTAACTTACTATAGAAACTAAATCAAAGGAAACTGAAAGCTCATTTAGATGTCTTTTACACCACCAGGCCAGGAACTACACTAAAGTGGGCCTTATATGCTATTCACTAATTTTTGATAGATTTTCAGCCTTGGGAATTGGGGTCAGCTTACACTTAAAATGGCTTATAGGCGGGTATATACGGAAATCAATACCTGCTGTCTATTTGTGCTATGTAAAATGCCATTTAAAATAACTTGACAAACTCTTAAACATTCAACAGTATTAAATTTATCTCTATACATAACTTATAATTTGCTATTAAAACGTCAGGTAAAATCTAAGGTAATACACAAGAAAAGAAAGTTTCAATCACAGGCGCAGATACATATGATACAGAAAAAAATCAACCATTACCTGTTCATTAATATGTAAAGAAAGCTACCACAAACGTAATACATTGCAAGATTACTGACTAACTTCAGCAAATTGAAATACAATTGTTAATAACAATTTTTTTCACTGTGCTGCTATGAATATATCACAATGCACAGTAATGAATCACCAGTGCTGCCTGCACAACCTTGTAGCTCACTCTCAGCGTACTTCTGACACCAAGCATCAAGTAGCAGGTTGTAGTATCGCTGCTGTTCAAAGTACTCGCGATACTTATGAGACGTCGTCGTCGGAAATACTCGTTGAAAATTCCCGCGACGGCTGTCCTCACCAACAAATTCAATCAAGATGCGAATGTCATCCGGTGTGAGAATATTTAGAATAGTATCCTGGACAACAACCCATTCTTTAGAGTTGATGCCAGTATCATAAAATCTGACATCAGATTAATTATTAGTATCATTTTTCTCTGCTTATCTCTTCTTATTAGTTTCGGTTTTCATGTTCCTTTTCGCTTCATGCGTTGTTCCATATCTTGTGTATTACTATCAAGTTTATGATGAACATTTCATGCACATAAGTAATGGTTCACATAAGGTGTTTTCAAAAAATCAATGTACTCATCATTTACCATTACTAGTAGATAAAACATCGGTATAGAGACAAATAGGCCCACATCTTCATGTAACTTTCTACACGTTTTTTCCCAAATTTCTGGGCATCGTACAACACAACACACGAATTCAGCACAATACTCATTAATCAGCGAATATAAACAAATATTAACTTCCGTAACATGCTGTTAAACACATAATGAAATACAAGAGAAAAACAATGTTCAGTCACTGACTGAGATACATATAACAGAATGCAGAGTCTACTCACAATGTCCCTCTGTTTCTGACAATAGTAAGTGTGCTTTGAGCGTTCATCAGGAGACTTCTGTGTCGGCCAGAGCCGCCTGTCAATGCACTTGCTACTTGAAGGTCTGTATATACACAGCAACACAGTTATAGACTGCACTGACAACAAACAACTGGACAAAGTAACTTAGTGAAGGCTGCATCTAAACCCTCCTTTTCCCCGTGGGGGGATCCTCGTATCATAATTATTTTCATTCAGCTTGACAAAAGACACAATGGGTACAATGGGTAGGTTTAAAGATATACAATAAATTTTATCAGTTTGTCCTTGAATAAAATGTAGACAGCGTGCTGACCCCCACCTAACACAATGAGCCTTGGGTTCCAAAGAGTATGAATAGGACCTCCATCCATTCAGCCATTTTTGCACTGCGCTGGTGTGTGACTGGCATAACATGATAATTAACTCATTAGACAAGTAGAAATCAAAACCTAAATCACTTTGCATCATTTTGTGCTACAGAAAAAGCGACATCAGCAAGTGGTCAAAAAGTAACAAAACTCTAAGCCCTTATTAAGGTTTATGTCCCTTCTTCACTTTTACACCATTTTCTCAGCTCCAACATAAAAACCAAAAAATGAATGTAGCCCGGATATAGCAATGCCAAATATGCCATGGACACTGCTGTCTGTTAGCACAAGGTGGGTTTTTCTCCAGACTGCACAATATGTTTTCAATTACTCAGTTACTTTCCTCACAAGGTAGCAGGCAGTAGACTTGTTGCACTCTACAGCACCGTACAGTGAATTATCAAAATAATGAAATATGCATGTACATGATGTCACACAGTACCTTGCATCGATGACTGTCGATGGGTTAGGTACAACATCATCTTTATCAGGCAACATGTATCCCGCCAGGTTGAGCAGGTCACGGACCATGGCACCCTTGACACCGATGTCCAGCTGAGAGTTTGAATGCAGGCTGCCATCAACCACAAAACAAAACAAACAACATACAAGAATGCAGCTCATCCAAATTTGTGTGTGTTTAGTTATGTGCTAGTTCTCACATCTGGCCTTTACCGATTTGTTCACACAGTTATTTTTTAGGCTGCATCGAATGCTACCGATGTTGCGGGTGACGAAAAGCAGGTCGCTGCAACATTCTACAACAAAAATAAATGTAGCTTATTTTGCATAAAATACAGCCAGACAAGCATGACAGATATAATCAAATACAACACTAACTACACACACACACATACACACACACAGAGAGACATCCAAAGATACAAATACACATACATCAACATACAAATACAATTATGGAAATTCCGAAAAAGAACTAATTTTAATTACCAACAGACAACCTAGTAGCTAAAAGTAAGTCACCATATTCACCTGAGTCAATGAGTCGATCTATATACTTTGTATGTTTTCTTTCCACTAATATGGCCACATCATCCAAACCAACAAAATTCTGTACATCTTTTATGGTATCACCATTGGAGATACCAAAAATTTTAAAACTGCTCTGTTAATACAATTATTCAAATCATGTAACTGACTAGTTAAAACAGATTTAGAGGCATACAACAACATGGGTAAGCATTAAGCACCAAGCAGTACGCCTTCATTATTAGAATTAGCAGCTTAGAACGACTGTAGATGCAGTTAAATGTACAATAAAATTTAATCATTTAATCGTAAAATAGTATGTCGTGTTTCACTAGACAGCAACAAGTAATATGTGATTTATTACCAGAATATTATAGCGTGTCAAGAAAATGCAATCCTCATAGATCATACCTTGGAGAAATGTTGACTTCCAGAATCCAAGGTTTTAGTTTGTCATCGAGAAGAACGTCGAAACCAAACAGTTCGTGACAGCTGTAGCGGCGCTGAACATTGACTTTGACTGCAGTACTGATGTACGACTCGGAGCTATGTTACAGCAAAATATAAGTGTCTATTCCTTACACTAACTGAATGTGATCATTACTTGTGCATATCATATCTCAAGACTCCTTACAGATACCAAAACAGTAACAGTTCAATGAATAGCTGGCCTGCATCAGCCTGCATGACAGCATAGTGTCATTGTGCTGTTGGCAATGTAGGTTTAAAGGTATCTAGAGTAAAAGTTAAATCGCAATTTTGTATGATGATATATAGAAAGGTTCCCGAAGCATGACTATTGTCAAAATTTAGACTTGTCCAATAACAGAGTAAAAGTAACATGTTACAATACCTGAGTAACATTTAGTTATCTTTTTAAATTAATGAAGTACTCCAACACGAGTACTTTTTACTTGTACAAGTAACTTTTTTGCCATTTACATGTACTCTTACTTCATTACTTCATTCAAATTACCTTCGAAGATCCAATTTGGCAGACACGACATAATTATTTCTGCCCCCAATTAAGACATATTCAGGAAATCTGATGGTTATGTAAGTAATAAGCTCCCAAAGTGTGAAATGGTCCATCCTTCAAAAATCCAATTTGGCAAATGGCAGCAACTCTGGTCAGCTTCTAAGGGCAATCTGGTCGTCCCGCAAACTAGACTGAAATTTGGCAAACATGCGTTCAGTGTCGCCGTTCCGCAGCTCTGGAACAAACTTCCCTCTGATGTCAGAAAGGCATCCACATTGGCAATATTTAAGAGACATCTCAAAACCTTCTTGTTTTGCAAACATTACGGCACAGTGTCAGAGCAGTAATAACCTTATAATCTCCAGTTTATTCTAAGTTTATTTTTTATCCATAGTATTGTTTTTATCTCACTCACTTTTTTTACTTATATTACCCCTACCATATTTTTTCAATTTATTAAACAACAAAAGGCCAAAGGCCACTTGCGAGTCGCATCATACAATATGTATAAAATCATGCACCAGTAAATACACTTATAATTTACAGAAAGTTTAGTTTACAGTACAACAAAAGATAATCGTTACTAAGCGACTCGTTAAACCTGTTGAAACTAGTTAAATCTGTTGGACTAGGTGGCAAGTTATTCCATAAGTTAATGATTCAATTACTAAAAAAGTCATTTCCTCTATTATTACAAGATCGCTGTTTATGTATGAAGTATTTGTAACCACCCAGGTGTGGTTGATTTCTTAATGTGAAAAACTCATTGCTATTGAGACGCACCATGCCAAACAGGATTCTGTAGACCAGCAACACATCAGTACGAAGTCTTCTTAACTTTACGACTTTCGAGACATAACATTCGGAGTCTAGAGTAGTAGCTAAAATCTGACATGCCAGGAATTCTAGTAAACTTCCTTTGTATGGATTCGATGAGGAAAATATTTTTCATAAGACTCACATACCTCTTTTTGTTTAGTTTTACTTTACATTACATACAATATACCAGCATTTTTGGGCATATCTCTGCCCTGATCAAGACATTTTTTATGAAATCTGGTAGGTATGTAGATAATGGGCTCTCCCAAGGTATGTTTCTTTCCAAAATCCAATTTGTCAGATGGACACTGGCCATGTACCACACATACAACACACTGGTGGTCACTTTTAATGACGTCAGCTAGATCGCATTTCTTCCCTATATAATGAGCGACATCCCGTCACTACGATTGATGACATCTTTTTAGTTCTTATATTTACTGAAACTCATTAGACTATTCGCACATTCTGCTTAATTTTCCAAATACACTTAACAAAATAGTGCTCGCCTACAGTATGGCACACATATTGATACTGTGTCATTTTGCTTCTTTACTTGGTGCCATATGCAGGCAATCTATACTGAAATAAACATAACCACAGATGGTTACTAATGGTGATTTGTCATTTTAATGGCAAATTTTGATCATCAACATAACTAAAACTGGTGATACAAGCCTAAAAGCAAAAAACCTGATCACTATTAAACTGCACAAAATGTAATTGTCCCAAGCAGAAAGAGCATGTTCAGCCCTCAGAACTATTGGTAATACAATTCAGTTTTAACATAAAACTGTCGCAGCTGAAATATTTTAAAACTTTTTACCCCCAAATCAAATAAGATTACAACGAACAGCTAGTAATATATAAAAATGACATACATTATCGGCAAATACATCAACATTTAAGTGATATTACACAAAAGTAACTTGCATATGAACGGCAGTTTTTCAAAAGTTGTCTAATAAATGATAACAACACAATGAAGATGAAATGTTGACTAGTGGTAAGTGTCACTGCAAGGATAAAAAGCACATAAACTTGAACATTAATAAATAATTATTACTCAATTGTCAATGCTAGACACAGACCTGACCACAGTCTTGACAACCATGTCTTTAATTTCTGCCCACAGCGCGACCGTGTCGACTTGCTGCTCATGCAAGTACGACCATAGTGACTTCAATGTCCTTCAATGAAAACAGTAAATAATCATTAAAGAAATAAGGATAATCTAAAACTTTTGAACGTTTGCTGATACAAAATAGCAACATTCTACAACTAGCTACCGTTTGCTGTTCTCAGACGGCATCAAACAGATCTACATCAAAAAGGAAGTGATACACAACATCCAAACAGTAAAAAATTGGTAGAAATTCAAGGTAGTTCATATTTGTATGCATGTACAAGTTAAAGAATAAACAGCATTTTCTACCCTGTAGTACTGTAAAACGGTTTTGTCTTAGCGACTTTCACAAATTAAAACTAACATTTGGCAATGTTTTTATTTCATAAACAAAAGCAACAGTTTTAGAAATATACACACCTACTTCAAGCATAATAATATTATCATCCAACAAATGGGTTAACGAGAAGTTATTCTTTATAATAAAAACCTTAACACTACGTTTCAAAGCCAAGTCTAATAAATATACAGCACAACTTTAACTTTAACTTCACGTAAGCCTACATAGAAAGTGCCACTTTATCATACATAACATGTGCACGCTAAATAATCATTATCTATCAGTAACAGAGAAATCATTGTGATGGTGTGCAATAAGTGATTCAAGTTCAGTCAACACAAATGACAAAATAAACTGAATGACTATACAACTACTGCAATTTGTGTGCAATTTACAAGTGACTCTTTGAAGCAAAGCTAAACAGACAAGTCTCTAATAAAACATGAAACAATACACTACCATGACTATTGTCCAAGTGTTAGCACACATACAGATCACACAAAATTACAACCATTTCATCAAAACTTCTGACAGAGTTATCGTACTATAGCAATTTAATTAACAAACATCATAACAAAACAAAAGCAATGGCCAAATACAACATGTGACACTCTGTGCAATTTCAAGATTATGATTAGATACAACTAAGATTATCAATGAAAAAAGTTACACTATGATCTATTATTCAATGTATCCTTAAATCATTACCGTCAAACACTTATTCCTTTTCATTCAATTTTTGCTTCGATCTAATGCAAAAATAGACAATACAATTTCTTCAGTGCTGTTGACTGGCCAACAGGAATGCTGAATAAATTTTAATTGCCTTAGCAATTCTTTATATCCTCTTTTGAAAGAGACTGGCAAACTTTAACTCTGGAAAAGGTTAGTTAAACATAAAAAATATCAATTTTTCACAATGCAAATTCAAATGTTATGGCAATTTTTCAATCGGTTTTTAACTGAGGGAAACGAATAAATAAAAAAGCAGACCATTTGTGGCCCCGGTGGACAGTATCGTTACAGTTAGACTGATACTCCGAGTTGTTTTTATTGATGGTGTAGTTGGTCAGATGCATGTAACGGTTGTGCAACGACTTTGCTGAAGACGAATATCTATGCGACAGTACACAACTTGAACTTGCCAAACAGAAGAAATGTTCATCATCTATACTGCTAACCAAATTTATTACATGAGATTCTTTCTCCAATTCATATGACAGAGCAATACAGAGCCAGCACTATATACCCAACTAACTGTGACCTCGACTTTTGACCCAAAAAATTAATCCTAAGATTGGTCTATGTTCAGCTAAAAACAGTCTGCCCCCTTCAATCTAATCTACCATAATAATCAAAAACTTTGACGAGTTGCACAATTTGCACTTGTAAGTTGCACCTACATTCACTTATCTTTACTTCAGCCCCATCCATACCACATGATCGCATTCCTCACCAAATTTACACTAAACATAGAATTGAGCACTGAAGAGGTTGAGGCAGCTTTGCTGCTACCTTACTCTGAAAAGTCTTTCTAGTTATCAACAAATTGAATCAAAGCAAACAAGATATCGTCCGTTATGCACAGTGTGGTGCCGACTGGTGACTGTTCCCACAGATCCATTCACTACATTCACTAGCCCAACCATGCATTTTTGGTCTGAATTGGCGAAGTGCCAACCCGAAAACACCAAAAATGGCGGAACGGTACTTCCAATTGCAAATCTGATGGCAGATTCTGAATTGGGAATCCCGGTTTCCTATTCGAGTTTCATAGTGACCATATGTCATCTCGCTTAGTTTTGGAGATATTCGCATGTGAAAGACAAGCAGACAGGTGGACAGACAGACAACGCAGACCATTACTATAGCTGGCCCTCACACTGTGGTGGGCCAGCTAACAAACTAATAAGAAGTGCACTGCACTTACCTGACAGAAGCAAATCGTGCAAGTCCATTGCTATAGACATAGATTCGTAGCGGATCATAACATGTGATGTACACATAAATGCGAAGGTCAAACTTGCTGGAGTTGATCAGGTATGGTGATGCTATGTAGTGCTGAACAATAACTGAGCGATGTTTTGGAATCTCTGACCACTTACTGATCACACGCACTCCAATTCCACGTGCAGCCGCTGGCTGGATGCAAACCATGTTTATTTTAGCCAATAAAAAATTTCCCAAAACAAGATAAAAACATCTTTAGTTAAAATATGGCCAAATAAAATAGCATTCACAAATTTCATGCACTTTTGCTTTAATAAAAAAACTACAGTGGTATCAAAAGTCCTTAAAGCCATTTACTGCAGTTCCAAATGTTTTAATAAGAAGTCAGCAATGTAAAAATAGTTACAGAACAAGAAAAGCATGTAAACAAATAAGAAAATCCAATTTTACTTGCAGCCAGAATAAACTCCAGACATTCAATAGTCAACTGTGAGTCTGCTTTCATTAATATTAAAGACAACAAAAATAAATTAGCATCAATGCCATTTGCACTAAATCAGATAAAAAAGCAGCTGTTAGTTAATGAAGTCTAATGGGCATGTACAACTTACAGGCTTTATTATCCATTTCTGGCCTGAGCCGCTGTAATCCCAGGCATGCTTCAACAGAGCTATGTCTGCTGGTAGGATGTAAGTCCGTGGAAAAAAGCCGAACTCCTTCTGACCAAACCGTAACTGCATTTTTGAGAGATTGTGCCAGAGACGATCTTTTCTCCCAAGATGAAACGATGCTGGAAAATGATTCACCTAGAACATCACTACAGTTTTGTGTAAATGCTAAAAAGAAAAAACACACAGCATAGACAAACATCTGGCAGCCTATAGCAAATATAATATATCTTCCAAAAAGATGCATAATGCATGCTTGCTGTAAAATTACCATTTTACAACTGAAAATTGCTTTCCTGCAACAAGCCTTACAGCTATTAAGATCGACACCAGACAGGATAGTATCTCAGCAAGCCACATTGTATATACTGTTGATGTAACACTTATGACGTAACTTATGCTCCAGTTATACAAAAATATGAAAATTCTCATAACCAATTAATTATGAACTTTTAAAATTCAATTTGGGAAATGCAACAAGCAAGAAGAAGTGTCTCAGTTATATGTAACAAAAAAATTACACAACAAAGCATCAAAAATATAAAACAGAAATAAGCAGTCAACCTTTTGATACTCTCTTATTGACCGAAAGCCAGTAGCTCTCATGTGCCTTCCCCAATAGCCAATCCATGCGTGAGCTTCTGTTCAATAAAAACCACACAAAAAAAACAGAAATGAGTGACACTAGCATAATTAACAAGATCTGTGTAGAGTGCAGCAGTACCCTTGGCCCATTCCGCAATGACTCAAAACTCCTTCTGTGTAACAGATGGACTTGCCACACATTGCAGCAATTGCCATACAGCAAGCAATGTGCTGGGCTGCTCTGCGCTGTTCAGTGATCAGTTACGGTAGCAAATAACCTTGATAATCAAAGTCAAGGTCACCCATATTCAATCTTCTCCATGCATTATATACTTGGTGCAAATTTGGTGAAAGTTGGTTCATTCATTCAACTGTTATGACATTGCTGTGACAACGAAACTG
>Ga0126335_1002367_pt1 | contig 11254 bp, 12 predicted proteins | sample OlaspJWI45metaG_FD_108409 | JGI IMG/M metagenome (GOLD analysis project Ga0126335, IMG submission 108409) | Marine gutless worms symbiont microbial communities from Oahu, Hawaii - Olavius sp. 1 OAHU.JWI-45 metaG | ecosystem: Host-associated > Annelida > Digestive system > Unclassified | place... | reverse complement strand
CACTGGTCGTATCTTTGTTGAAATCGGTATGCTGTGACTTTTCCATATTTTCTGCAGTGATGCCCCGATCGCCTGCCCTCTGTTTAACCTGGTACGGAATTCCGTCGTACACTCACCATTTTCTGTAATAACGGATCCAAGGTACGGGAACGTATCCACCAGCTCTAGTAATTCATTCTGAGTAAGTACGCGGCACACTATGCCATCGTTTGCCATTACCTTGGTCTTGTTGATGTTGATGAGTAGGCCGTATTTGCGGCTAACTCGGTCTAGGCAATCCACCAACTCCTGTAGTTCTGCCTCCGAAGTGGCCAACAGGATGATGTCATCAGCACAGTATAGGTTCCTGATCATTCGCCCTCCAATTTGTTGTCTACCTTGAAATCCATCGAGGGTCTCCCTCATCACCATCTCCGCTAGGATGTTGAACAAGTACGGAGACAGGACACAACTTTGTCGGAACCCTTTCTTAACACGAAACCAGTGTTCCCGCTACTTTGATCTTAGCGAGCTGTTTCCTGTATAGTTTGGCCAACAAGTCAATTAAGTGTAGAAGATATCCCATGTCCATCATAGTCACCCAGAGCTTATCATTGTTGACTGAGTTGAACACCTTCTTGTAGTCCACAAAGCACATGTAGAGTGGTCGTTGGTGCTCGTGTGCCTTGTGCATCAGTATTCTGAGATTCGTGATCTGATCTCGTCCCCCTTCCTTGTCAGAATAACGCCTGTTCGTCTGCAATTTCGGTTTCGGTCTTCAGTCTTCACTCGGATCCTTTCTAGTATGATCCGAAGAAGGATCTTGCTTGCATGGGAAACAAAAGCAATTGTTCTGTAATTTGCATGCTGTTTAAGATCGCCTTTCTTGGGAAGTGGGATGAACGTGGAGAACATCCATTCCTCTGGCCACTCACCAGTTTCCCAGATCGTCACACATATTCTGAGCATTCTGTCCAGTATCGTCTCTCCTCCTGCTTTGAACAGTTCTGCTGGGACGTCATCAGGACCTGTGGCTTTGCGACTTGCTGTCTGACGGATGGCACGAGCAACCTCTACATGAAGTGGTGGAGGCTTTTGCTCCAAATACTCTTGTTCAATTCCTTTCCCTTCCTCATCACAGTACAAGTCTTCACAATACCCTTTCCATCTGTCTGCAATTTGCGCAGCTTCAGTCAAATTTTCGCCAGTTGCTGACTGGATACCTTGCAGACGTGGGTGAAACTTTCGAAACATTGATTTGACTATCCGGAAAAGCTGCCTGGAATTTCCTTTTGAGTTTGTTGCTTCTAATTCCATGCACACGCCTTCCAGCTGCTGCTGTTTATCCACTCTGAGCTTTCTCTGTACCTCTGCCTTCAGTTCTTGATATCGGTTTTTTGCCTTTTGCTTCTCTTTTTTCCCTGATCGCTGCATAAGTCTCATCAGATATCCATTTCTTTTTCTTTTGTGACTTGACGGATCCAATCGTTTCTCTGTATACCAACATGACACAGAAAGAGAACGGGGAGAGGCGGAAGGTGGGCAGTAGAATCAGTTGCAGCAGCAGTGTGCCCTGGGTCTGTGTAGTGAGAGAGAGAAAAAGAGTGTGAGTGGGAACAGCAGGAGGGTGTGGGGTGTGATTACAGCCAGCTGCACTCCCCACTGGCCGACCATCCATCCACACTAGTGTTTCACACAGACATAGCTTGGCCTGCTACTGTATGCTAGGTGGCGCCTTTGTCGCGATCAGCTGTTGATGACATCACACTCATCGATCACTTGTGCAAGCGATCGAGGCAAGCCCTACCACCCACCAAAACACCCAGTTTATTTTGCCATCCGTAAACCTCAGTGCTCCGTACCGAGGAAAAGTTAGTAGCAGAAGACGACAACAGCTGATGTACCTTTGCTGACGAGAAACTCAACAGTGAGTAAATGTCCATTCTTGGCAGCTCTCATCAGAGCCGTCCGCCCACCCTCGGACTCATGGTCCTGCACAGACGGAGACAAAACAAGAGGCCAAAGTGATTTGGCAAAAGCTGCACCGAATGACCATGCGTGACAGTGGGGCTAGCCTAGCTAGCCAATCCTCCTCCATCTGTTCCTTGGGCGACCAGGACGACGTTTCCAAGTGTTACAACACTATCCCACCACAGTTAATCAGCATTCAATGAATGGAGGCTTAACGTCCCATTCGACACTATATAGGTTATTTCGGAGACAATTTTTACAAGCCAGATGACCCAACCAACAGCGTCAAGGCACTAAAGAAAGCCAGTTGGCCGCTGAGATGGACTTCAATCCCACCAGAACCACTCCACTGTGTTACAATATGAACTGTAGGCAACCACCTCCTAGGCTAATCACAGCGTATGCGTCCCAGTGTGACAAAAACGAAATCTACGGACCTGTCAGCTGCCTAGAACCTCATGGAACAAGATTGCTGCACCGTACTCGCAGCTGTGTTAATGTTCCCTCTTTTACTTCAGACCATCATCACAATCAGATGAGGCTGCGGAGACTGAGGTTGAGATGAGCTAAGAACCTCTGAAGGCAAAGGACAATACGGTTCATTCCGTTCGCAAATAAATGTGTGCCTGTACAGGCAAAACTGTGCGATTCCTTCACAACACAGGCAATAACCTCATGCTTGTATGATGACGTTGCTTCATAAAGAGGCGCAGCAGCGTCATCAACCTTTACGTCTATATAATGCCCACACACAACATGATCCATACAGATCACACACACACGCAGAGCACTCACCAGCACAGCACCGTGGTGAATGAGAACCGCAGCGACCTCGGTGTGACCGTTCTCACAGGCGTATGTCAGTGCCGTGCCCTTGGTGAACGTCTGGGCATTGACACTTGCACCTGGACACACAAGAACCATGTCAATTAGCCACAGCCAGCAGTCGTAGTAGCACACCTGTATGTAGCAATTCCTACTAGCAGTGCGTTCTTTTTCATTGGTCCAGCCAGGTCAGACCGATCTGGCCCATAACTGGCCATTCCTTTTGGCCTGCGACTAGATCTGACCATACTGGGTCACAGTATTTTTATCAACAGCCAGACCAGGTGGACAGGTCCAGATATGGCCAGACCACAGAGGCTGACCGTTTTTCACGCCGATCGACACCCATTTCCAGCGCAATATGCGGATGGCATCAGAAGATAATACGAAAGGTATATTTATTTGCATTTAGTTACTCTATACTGTATTTACAGGTAAGCGATAAGAAATCAAGGTTGGAAAAATAATGAGTTTTTAAGTAAAAAAATCTAATTTTTTTGACTTAAATCAGCTTTTTTTGATTAAAATAGGATTTTTACAATATTTGCATGCCAGAATATCTGTTGCATGTACAGTATCAATGGCAATTCACTGATAAGCTGAGTAAGAGAATATTGCACACAAAGTACATTCTTATTGTTATTTCAGGGTTATTTGAAGCCATTTCTTGTCTTCCAGTCTGGTTTCATCCTGGAGTCTTCGGTGACTCCAACTAAGTGGTGGCAGTCTTCCATATTGCAGCTGCTAACATCAGTTGAAAAAATCGTCATCAGCTCTTGCTGCGTAAAATATGTTTTGTTTTTATTGTTGTATCAACTGGTCCAGCAACTGGCAAAGCGTCAAAACTGATCTTTTAACTTACTGATGGCTACTGAAATCTGTTAAACATATTTAAAACAAGTTTAAACTCCTTGTTGACAGTTGTTATGCTTTATGTTTTTGTATACAAATTCGTCAGAAGTAAGGAAATATTTATGATTAAAATCAAAATGATTCTTTTGACAAAAATCATTTGATTCTAATCGCAATTAAAATCAGTGATTAAAACTGCCATGACTTAAATTAGCCAACCCTGTGAAAAATCATGTGATCTTCTGCCAATATATTTACCAAATAAATGGAAATAGTCATGTGTTTATAGCTGTAAACAATGACTTCAACCTAATCTTTTTGGTGGGCGAAACCTGTTCGTCCCAAAGGTTCTGTCACGTGAGTAGATTGATCCGACCAGGTCTGACCACTTGAAGAACACGCCCCTTGAAAAGTGTTAGGCCCCCTGCAGTCTGCTATCCCCAGCCCTCTGTATAGCTTCAACCACTGTGTAGCAGTATCAGTAGCAGCAGTAGAAATTTCATACATGCTACCTAAGCATAGGGTCACCAAGCATCAATTATAACAAACTGTATGCCTTCACCAGACAACTAAGTATAATGTATATAGTCCTCAGCTGAACACAGCGATGTTGGCAGCATATTCCAGTTAGTAGGGTCTGACGTCCCTCTTGACACATTATATGTCAAATCCTCCCGACAAGACCAATGAACCAGGTGACGGCTGCAGCATTCAGACCAACCTGAAGAAATGAGGTACTTGACAAGGTCCACGTGGCCTTCCTGGGCGGCTTCCATCAGCGGCGTAGAACAGCCGAGCTCCAGGTTCGCTCCGGCGTTGATGAGAAGTTCAGCAATCTCCAGGAATCCTCCACAACATGCCAGCGTCAATGCTGTCTCCTGGGTCTCCTCGGTCTGTGCGTTCACCTCCGCCCCTGCATAACAGTTCAGCCACCAACATCACAACAGTGACCATGTCCTGCATGCGCAGAGTTCAGTTTTCACGTACCGCCTGACATGTGATAAGTCATTTCCAAGTGAGTGAGTAGAGGCTTCCTGTCCCACTCGACACTTTATAGGTCATTCTGTGCATGATTTACACAGGTCAGATGACCCAACCAGCATCATCAAAGCACTGAAAGAAGCCAGTTGGTTACTGAGATAGGCTTCAATCCACCACTCCACCGTTAAATTCAACAGTGTAAGGGTCTCGGTGCTACAAAAAAAATACAATCTGCCGATTTCTGAGGCATACTTTCCAAACAATCGATTGCACTCCGACTTACAAACAAAATCAAATTCTAAAGTAACCCATTCTTGAAGACAAAACTTGCCGGGCAAGCCATCGATAACTGTGCATCTACCTATGCCCCCTTTTCACCGTTTTGACAATGCAACAGGCACAGAGTCAGAAGAAAATCGTGGAAGGAACAGCATGCCCTGCCAACAACATAATGCCTCAGATACCTACTGCAACGGCACAAGCATAAAAATCTCAAAAACACAAATAACTGTGCACTTAATACAATAAAAGTCACAGCAAAACCCTCATTTGGTCGCCTTTTACGACATCCATTAAATACATCCAAGAAACGAAAAAACATACCACAGTGACAAAGAACCACTTAATAACTATCACAGCAATCCTCACTGTTAAAAGTACAGCCTTGCATGTACAGGATACTCTATTTAAATTCGAATTATACTACTGAAAAAGCCAAACATTTGTTGTCAGGACTATCACTTCCATACGCAGAAACTGTTGACAGTTCTGGCATAAATTATCGAAAGTATGCAACATGTTTGCAAGCCAGTTTCATGGATGTGATAAACGTACCGCGGTGAATGAGAAGCGTGACAACATCCTCGTGACCCTCGCGTACGGCCTCCATCAACGGCGTGTAGCCCTCGTCATTAACTTCTTCCATGTTGGCGCCACGTTCTATCAGAAGTGCCGCCAGCTCGGTGTGGCCGCCGCATGCTGCCAGCGTCAGTGGAGACTCAAAACTGTCTGCCGGCATGTTCACCTGTTAACAAGAACAGGATCACTCATTTCACTGAAAATACACCACTTATGCATCATTTTCTCTGCCTCCGCAACACACATACATTCAACCTACGAGTGTCCGTGTGCAAAGCCGTTCTGTCCTGTTCCTTAAATGCCCTGGTCAGTACAAGGCTTGACTGCACCGTGGACACGTGAACAGTCCTCCATTGCTCCAACTGCTTCCACTAACGACAGTCCTGTCCACGTCTTGATGCTGTCTTGCCAAGTTGTGCGAGGTCTTCCTCGTACTCTTGTACTTTCATCCGACGACTGCTAGTTCATTCTCCAGATCAACTACAAGAAATATAGGCTAAGCACGTTAATATGAGTGTGATGCCGATAACTGTTTTGAAAGCTTTCCTCTTCTTATCCCCCAGCAATTATCATTACAGGTCACATTATATTGTCTGTATCAGAAATGTTATGTTCTGTTCTTTAACCCTCCTCGATGATACGAGGTTTGGCTGCATCGTGGACAATCTTCCTCCATTGTGAGAGGTCCTCAGTCGCTCCAACTGCTTCCACTAACGACAACCCTGTCCACGTCTTGATGTTGTCTCGCCAAGTTGTGCAGAGTCTTGCTCGTACTCTTGTTCCTGCCATAGTACCTTTGATGAATTCTTTCTCCAAATAACTGTGGTTTTCGTATTAAGTGGCCATAGAACTTAAGTTTCGGGGACACTATGCACCCCAGTAACAATAAAAAAAATGGACTGGTATACACAGAAACTATGTGTGACTGCAGCATCTGCCACTATGGAGTTGAGGTAACATATATCAACGACTTGGCCTATCGCAATTCACCAACTGCATCTGCTGACTGCAGACCTAAGACTTCGCAATGCCGCGAATGCGGATGTGCATTTTGACAAAAATCCGCGGACTCAAAACTGACAGATCCACACATCTCCAGACCTGATATACTGGTGCGTACAGGTACAGCACTGTGGCAGCAGTGCACGACATCGTCAATCATCTTACCTGAGCGCCACGGTCCAGCAGGTATCGTGCGACATCAATGTGGCCGTCCATCGAAGCTTCCATCAGTGCCGTATGCATCTCATCAGTCTTGTGTTCCAGGTCGGCGCCCTGCTCCAGTAGAAACTTTACCATGTCCAGATGACCTACAGCCATTGGAACAACCACGCTACTAAGCTGAACTGCGTTAACTTGACTTATTTTGACGACAACTCTTTATATACAATAAATTGCACTGGTGCCATCTACCAAAGAGGAAACAACATAACACAATTGCATCTATACAACATAAAACCTACAACAGCTCAGCTGCCACCGAGATTATCACAATCCCAATCACAGCCCAGTCAAAAACCCCATCCTAGATGCAAACGATGTGAATTTTTACGGTACTACAACATTGTAGTGACCTACTCCATAGCCAGCAGTGGGATGTTATGGCACCCAACCATAAATCCAAAGTGAGATGTCATGACATCGTTGCCTTGTTAGTTCATTTTCGGTACCGAAATGTTTCACTACTGGGTTCAGACTAGGGCATGGAGGGATGGAAATCTCCACCAAATTCAACGTTTCTTAGGTCAACACGAGTCGTTGCACAAAAAGAACATTGATTCACTCGGCTGCTTTTGCACAGTCTGCCTACGTGACAGACAAATGCTGGGATTATCCATTGCAGTAGTCTGCATCTCATGCATTCGACGCAGCCTAATGATATCGGCTGGACAGATCTACTGTACCTTTGTAGCAGGCGAGCGTCAGGGCACTTTCCTTGAACTCCGTCGAGTGCATGTTAATGTTGGCACCACTAGCCAGCAGCAGGGCGGCGACATCCACACGACCCGCCGTGGCTGCTTCCATCAGTGGGGTGTGGCCATTCTCGTTGGGTTCTTCTACATGTCCGCCGGCCTCAATCAGCTCACTGGCGACGTCCACGAAGCCACTGCCGGCAGCATAGTGTAGCGCCGTGTTGCCTACAACATTCATGCACGTACGTACAGATTACCGTGAATGACACTCAATGCTGTACTGCCCGAGCAGGTTCACGAAAAATAAACCAGATAGATAATGTTGTGAAAGGCCTCTTGTGTTACGGATAGGGTTAGAGTCAAAATCATAAGATTAGACCTCAGTCAGCAGTACAGAGTCACTTGAACTGATAGAACCTAGCCTTGCGGGATACTTCAGGTGTTTTCCAATAACCACTAACGGCTGTTCTTACAGCATGGCTGTCGCATAGCTAAATTTAACTTAACTACAGCCATTGCTAAGGTCAGCTGTAAGGCTAGGCACGACATCAATAACAACAATGTCATTCGATATGTCATCATCAATTGCTGACATACGAAAATTCAGTCCGAATCATATTCTTCATGCATTCTGAAAAGTCGCTACGATAATGTAGTAACGGCTACATCGAAGTGGCACCATCTGGTGAATCAGTAAGCAGACACCCATGCGACAAACAGACAGACTGACTGATGCCTATGTTGTGGGATTATTAATCACAACAGTCTGCATCTCATGCATTTCATATGGCCTAAAAAAATTCACTTACGAGCTGCATGAAAAATCAAATAAGTTTCGAAAACCGAATCAGTCGCGGCTATTGTCGATATCATCACGAATTCTCAGCTGTTGAAACGGATCGTTCTGATTTCACAAATGCACGCAATAACAAAAAAAGTTTAAAACTGCTTTTGTGATGTATATAAACAGTACGAGTGTGGTAAAGTACCGGATGGTGCCTGAGCATTGACACTGGCCTTGTGTGCCAGCAGTAGCCTCACAATGTCCAGATATCCCCCGCACGCAGCCTCCATCAGAGGGGTCCTGTCTCCCTTCGTGCCCCGGTCTTCGACATCTGACTCCAGTGCCAATAGCACCTGGCCACACAGTGCACGGCATCCTTAATTATCAATCAATCAATCAATCAATCAATCGAGTCAGCCTATATAGCGCAAAAAACGGGAACAGTCACTATGCACTTCAATCGAACAACACAGTCTTGAGGTGCTGTTGAAATGCCGGAAAAGACAGATCTGGCTGCCGTAGTCTGGGTGGTCATTCCACAATCTGGGACCACTCATCAGAACTGAGTGGGCTGAGAATGCCCATGGTGGAATTGTGCACAAATAAAACTCTGCCTGGCCTACAACATTTTGCTGACACTCTATACACGTAGTTTTACATGTTATGAAAATGCACAAAAATTGCACATCACCAACCTCACCGGAAGCATATCAGCAGTTGGGATCTAGGCGGAGCTTGGTCTACACGGTGAGATATCTGGATGAGTCGTCCTCACAAATATCACAGGCGACCAACAGACCAAACAGGGAAAAGTTTTACCGTTGTCCAAACGCAAGTACATTTAGATCAAACTCGTTTTGAAAGAACGTAAGTGCACTGCTGGTGTTTGCATTATAATGACTGTTATCACTCTTTGTCTGTACTAAGCCAACGGCATTACCTGTGCTAGTTGGTAGTAGCCGGCGGAGCAAGCCATCAGTAGCAGACTGTCACCCTGTAGAGCTTGTTCCAGCTCAACTGGACATAATTGACCATCGTCCAGCATTAAGTGACTGCCGACGTCCACCTCCGAACTCGACGACCCGCCACTACAACAAACATACCGTGCAGTCATCATCAGCAGATCATGGCATTCAGCATATCAAACCGTATCAAATGCGCCACAATATATATAAGTAAGTAGCTTTAGTACCTGCTCAACGCGAATTTATTTCGGAGACGGTATTATTATTATTATTCTTAAGGGCATTTATATAGCGCAAATTCGCAAGGGCCACAAATGCGCTAACTATGGTACTGCCAGGCATTGGTACAAATGACCAACAAACTACGGAATATAAGTAGAACTGTCGAGGCATTAAATTTTTTAATCGTGTTAACGCACGAGTTAATTTTTTAATCGCGGCGCCAATGCACACTGCATTTGTGTAGACCCGCGTCGCTCCTGATGCAGCCAGCGCATAAAATACATGACTACTGTGTAGGATGCTATTGTATAGCAGTGATTATTGGTCTCATTAGTGCATGTGGCGGTTGTGGCCGGCGCCTGGATGGCCAATGTTGACGGTCTCACTTAGTACAGCCCAATCCCCTTAGTTAACTGCCTTGCATCTCAGCCTATCTTAGTCAGACCTGTGTAGTTCGATTCTGCGTGGTTCGCAGTAAATTTTTTCTAGTTCTTTGCCAGTGCATTGACCTTTTTAATCGTGACTAATTCTGAACGCACAAACGCGTCCGTTAACATGTTAATTTGACAGCCCAAAATATATGCAAAGACTAAACATACACCCGATGACCATATGAAGACACAAAAATATAAACAACTATTACAAATGAACTACCGACCTTGACGAAACTACATCTAATAAAAGTGACGCCTGGTTTACGTTGCATTTTAAACTATCCAACCACAAAATGGAGCCAGCTCATTACACAGCTCCCGAGGTCTACACAAAACACTGCATATGTATTATGTAGTACCACCTTTAGTTTTTCCAGCAAACTCCACACACTGCATTTACGAGCTGCAAATATGTTGTAACGACAAAATAAATGTCATTTCGTCACGAAATATTCATTATTTCGGCTGCAGAAAAAACCTACACGGCAGACGGTGCAGTTTTCTGCTGTTCGGCCTTGATGCGCAGCAACGTGGATGCAGCCTCATCCATTGCCGAGCTCACTTTCTCCGTCAGTCGACGTAGAACTTCGGGATCGGACAACGTCTGAGTATCAGTCGTCGACAGTTTGCCTAGACCTGTGACACACAAACAATCCAATCTATCTTCATTTCTCTGACAATTCCTCATCTAGCTTCTTTACGGCTCCACAAATGCCACCGGTTGTACAACAGCAAAAACATAGCCCACAAAATGCACTTGGGCATTGTCTGCGTGCAATTCCTGAGAGTATTAAAAGGTAAAGGTAAAGGTAAGTGTATAGCAGTTTGTGTAAACACCTACACCACTATGGGAAATCACTTACCATATGGGATCACACAGTGTTACCTGCCACACGGCAGAGGTGACTTTCCAGCCTTTACCCCAGCCGAAGCCGGTACTCGATTTAGCGACCCCGAAGGGATGCAAGCCTGAGTTGACCTAGGCACAGTGGGTGCGAACAGTTTGCCCAAGACTGCTACTCGACTGTCGCGACTGCGATTCGAACCCGTGCTCTTCCGAGCCTGAGTCCGGCACACTAACCACTCGGCCACCGAGCCACCCGACTCGGCCACCGAACCACAGTTTTAACTCCAAGTCAAGACAGAGGTTTGTTCGTACAAACTTGGTTCCTGTAGAGGGTTTACCGTGTAATAAAATATCAAGTTTCTCACTCAATACACATCACCATGATGCTAAGTACGATAGTATTATCACAGTAACATCACTCTGTCAACTGCTATTTGTCCTGTTGCGCTCAGACACGCCATAACACAGTACACTGTAAGCTTCAGTAAGGTAGTTTCATTTAGGGATCGTGGAATTATGCGCAAAAATTTTGCAAATTATGCGCAACGATTTTAAAGATTATGCGTGCACTTTTTGCCAATTATGCGCACCTTTTTCGGTTTTGTATTGCACATAATTGGCAT
>Ga0126335_1002366_pt1 | contig 11255 bp, 6 predicted proteins | sample OlaspJWI45metaG_FD_108409 | JGI IMG/M metagenome (GOLD analysis project Ga0126335, IMG submission 108409) | Marine gutless worms symbiont microbial communities from Oahu, Hawaii - Olavius sp. 1 OAHU.JWI-45 metaG | ecosystem: Host-associated > Annelida > Digestive system > Unclassified | place... | reverse complement strand
GTTGTGGGGAATGGGGGTTGGGGTGTGGGCAATACAGCTAGTCAGACATAAGGAGGATGTAAGGATTTAAGTCTCAGAGAATGTTCAGAACTTTGCCATACCACTGATTAAGCAGATTGAGATTACTGCAGTACCATGAAATAATTGCAGTTTTTCTATTGTCTTTTCTTTATAAAATTGTTCACGTGATTTCTAATGTGTCTGTATGGAGTTGTCACTTATACTCAGTTGCAATCAGTTATTGGTTTCTAGTTTTGAAATATTTATTGTGATTATTTATTAGATGATATTAGTCAAGAAGTATAGTACTTTTGGTGGTGATGTAGATTGTTGATGGTTTCTTTGTGAAGAGAACCACGGACAGCAAGCAGTCTGCTGCATATCTGGTTCTGATGACTCGATATTTGCAAAGTTTCTACTCTGTCAGTCTACTATCATCATTTGCTCTGCAGTACATTTAGTGTCTTTTGATTAGCACTGTAAGCCCTATATTCACAGCCAGTTAATGTGCTGAAAGTTAGCATTTTTTCATCTTGTCTTTGTACCAAACCAATTTTTCTGTGACAGTAGTGGAACATTTGTTACTTGTGATTAATTATTTTTATCTTATGTTGCTGTATTTGATCTCATACAAAAGACTGCGGTAGGGGCAGAATGCACTGAAGAGAATGCATGTTGCCTTGAGAAAAACAGACTTATCTGTTTATAGACGGAAAATGCTGCAGTATTTACATGTTTTGGTTACCACTTAATCTCCGTGCATGGCTTCATCTGATTACTGATGATGGCCTGGAGTAAAAGAGGGAACATTAATGCAGCTGCTGTCGTTACTATAGCACAGTGCAATACTCTTGTTGCACGATGTTCTAGGCAGCTTATAGGATCAGCAGATTGGGTTTTTGTCACACTGGGACCCTTACGCTGTGCTTAGCCTAGAGGCAGTTGCCTGCAGTTCATATTGTAACATGGTGGAGTGGTTATGATGGGACTGAAGCCTATCTCAGTGGCCAACTTCCTACCTTCTGTGCTTTGACGCTGTTGGTTGCATCATCTGACTTGTAAAAATCATCCCCGAATTGACCTATAAAGTGTTGAGTGGGACAATAAGCCTCTACTGACTCACTCATGTTTTGGTTTGGTTACCTTGGTGAGTTGTCCTGAGTAATGCTCCTGTTTCGGCACCACATTGGCAAACTTATATCAGCATTCAATCTTTCAGTGACGGGGCTCACTTGTAATTGTAACACTCACTGCACCATCGATACACTCTCTTTAAGGTTACTAATAACTGTATTGGAATTATAAAATTAAGAAGCTTATAAATTTATGTACTTTAATTATTTGTCTGGTAATGTATTCTGTGAAGCCAGGAGAGTTACTGACAGCATTTTGTAATGGTTGTTGTAGAAGAAAACGTTGTATGGCTACAAGCGGCACTTTCGTACATGTGACGTCACGTGTTCATTGACTGATCACCAGGCTAAACTAATGTCTTTTCCTGAATTTAGTGAAGCTTCTGTTAAAACCAGGGTACATGTTTGATTGTAACATCCATTCTAAATTGATCAGAATTCTAATAATAATAATAATACAAAACAACCGGTATGTCAAAAATATGTAAAATGGAAAGTGTTAAATTAGGCTGCAGTGTGACTAAATGTATGTAGAAGATGTGTTTGTATGAAGCAATATCTTGGATATTGCAGTGCTACGTGTGTACATGTGATTATGCTTTTTCTATTTTGGTGGAATTTACCGTAATAGCTTTGCAGATTTAATTTTGTTAATGTTATGAAAAGTGCAGTACGGTAACGCTGGAAAATTATGTAAGAAAATTGCCAATGACAGTTCTTGGAGTTATCTGAACAGCAGCAGGTTGGTCTCTAGCTATTGCGTATAGTACAAGTATTTGAGTTTATTAGTCACTGCTGACTAGTGTGTATTGTATTTATGCTTTTTTGTATGTAGCCACTGTCAGTGTCTGAGATGTTTGCAAAGCAGTTAATGCAGCTTCATGGTCTGACTGCTGAGAAAGCTGCGGTTGTCATTGACAAATATTCCACTCCAGCAGCGTAAGCTTATTTTTTAAATGTACAACATTATGCATTTTGTCTGTAGTTGCATTTTCTTCAGTGATATATATAGGCATATGGACAGTTTGATTCAACATTAAATCACATATTTGATGCATTCATAGTTGTGAGGTCTTTTTGGATATCAGTAAATATTGTACCGTTGGAAAGCTAGGAAGGCTACTTTGCCACTAATACAGCAAAAAGTTGTTAACAAAATTCGTTCATTTTAATGCATCTGGCTTACTTACTCTTTACTTGCTTTCTTCTTAGTTTAGTTTTTGGTTTCTGTTAAACATTCTTTGAAATAGCAAATGGCTTTGTGTAATTAGGCTTCAGTTATGACAGAGCTACCTCACACTGCATACGGTGTGTGGTGACAGGAACACCTCTTTCATTCGCCACCGAACAGCCCAAATGTCAGTTTTGTCTATGACAGGATTTTGTGGTGTCATGCAGCAGCGAGTTCATTAGTCATGGATGCATAACATTGATAAAGTGAAACAGGGCTTGCCAGGGAATGGACCATGGTGCAATTGATAATGCAATTTACAAGTGGCATGGGCATCTTCATGCATGTGTGCGGGCAAACGGTCTACACTTTAGCAGCTATTGAACTATTGAACAGTATAAATAGTTGTTAAACATGACACTTTCGTTTCTGTGTCTATGACACATTTTTAAGTTGTTACGTTTGCAATTTTTAAATATTTTAGGCTTAATAACTTTCCCAAAGTAGTGCAGTGACATATTTAAGATATGGTGGAAATTAGTACATCAGTTTTGTTGGAAATTTAATTCGCTTTCTAACAGTAAAAGAAGATCGGTTAACATTTGACAAAGAGCCAAAATAAAAGTGGCACGTTTTTATGGCCGACGGTGTAGAGTACAGTGGAGTCATTGCAATTTGGTGAAGATCAATAACATTAAGAAAGAAACATTGAGAAAGCCAGGAAGTATGTAAGTACTATGTAGAGTTTTGCATTCTGTCCAACACATATTAGGTCATATGAGAGGTAGTTTTATCAGGCAGTCAGTGGCGCTGGTACTGACAAATGATGTGTAGGTCAAACAATGTACAGCACAAACAGAGAATTATGTGAATACTGCTAGAAGTCTACAGCGTTTGAGTATCTTCAAAGTATGAGCGTGTTAATTAATTGTCCATAGAAATTTTGTTTTGTGTCCAAACATTCTTTATGCAGGTTGTCGAATGTGATTCTGGCCATTTAAATCAGTTAGATGTCCTGATGGTTTTAGTCTTTGTCAAATGGTTGAAGTTGACAGTGACAGCAATGTTGTATCATTCGAGAGATCTATTGCCATAGTGCTTCCAGTTGCCAGTGAAAGCACAGCAACTGCTGGTGTAGTGCTTTTCAGAATGCTGTCATGTTCTTTGTCTATAGGTTGTTTGAAGCTTATGATAAATGTTCCACAGAGAAAGAACGCAACATGCTCCTGGCTGATCTGAAGTTTGGACCTACTAAAAGGTATATTTCTGTTTTCAAGTTTGATTGGCTCTTGCTACGTACGTATTTTAAGTGATGTTAAACAATTTGCATCTTGTTTGATGAAGTGATTTTTGATGTTACGGCTTTTTGTTCATTGATGAACGCCAGTAAGGTAACTTTTATTTTGGTAATTTTGCAATGTTGTAGAAACTTTGGTGTGCACCTGAGCAAAATGGCAGCAGTGTTGTATCATTCGAGAGATCCGTTGCCATAGTGCTGCAAGTTGACAGTGAAAGTGCAGCAACTGCTCGTGTAGTTATCGTCCTTGTTTGACACTTGAACTCAGTCGTGATAGTGTTTTGTACTGATGAATTATTCAGAGCTGTTTCATATTTAGTGAGATTTCAAGAGTTACTTAGTGTATAGCTTGGTATGTTTCATATGCTATATTTTTCCATTAATTTGAGTCAGTTGTTTGTGCATAATGTACCAATTCATGTGTCATTTCTAGTGCAGAGTAAATATTTTGTGCTGTTATGCATGTTTCGAGTGAGAGTTGAATAATCTGTTTTAGCCCAGTTGGCTACACCAAGCTGAGCTGATCATCCAGACTGTTCATGCTGCATCTGTGTCTGTCTGTATGTCTGTCTGTTAACCAGGGTGTCGGCAATCGTAACTGCTAAACATAGAGACTTGTAATCTTGCGTGCAGAGACCTATTGATGAGCTCTGATCACAGTCTGAAAGCTAGGTCACACTGACACACTCAAGCCAGCTGAGCGTTACTGCCCATGGGCGGCTTGTTGTATGACACAAAAAGTTAAGCTAGTGACCTTTTGTGATGGAAATTGTGCAGCTTTTTAACTGCATAATTTTGAGGTTTATCATGCAAAAACTGGAAGATTGATGAATGCTAATACACCTGTTTCACAGAATAATGGTGGTAGATCATCCGGCTCACTAAACAGTTACTGTTTAATTGCTATGGCGGCTGCTAAAATGTTAAATTCGTTACATCTGTGGTGTCCAAACCAACAAGTAGGCGTGCGGTTAGAGCAGGGTGGGACAGAGCCATTGTGTGCAATGTGTGGTCGACCAATGCAAGTAGAAGGTCGCCTGTTGACGAAATTTCGTCACCTTGTCTGAGTTGTCAATGGAATCAACTTCGTGAATCATCACCTGCCGGTTTATTGTCGATCATCATCTCATCTTCGTTGACACGCGCAACTGATACATACACTCGCACTGCCCGTCATTCCGTCACTACTACATTTAGGCTTGTTCTGTTCTTTAACCCTCCTCGGCGGCACGAAGTTTGGCTGCGTCGTGAACGATCATCCTGCATTGTGAACGGTCTTCCATTGCCCTCACCGCTTCCAACAACTACAACCCTGTCCATATCTTGATGTCTTGTCAAGTTGTACGTGGTCTTCCTTGTACTCTTGTTCCTGCCATGGTACCTTGGACGATTTCTTTCTCCAAACAAGTTCCAAAAGAACTTTGTGTCTCCTGTATATTATGGACTACAGCTGTTTTCTTTCAGTGTTTGCTTTTTTCAACAACCATTTGTTGGTTCGCTTGTGAGTCCATAACACTCTTAATAGTTGTCTGATACACTTCATTTCAAAAGCTCTAACACGTACTTTATCCATTTCAGAGTCCAACTCTCGCGTGCATACGTTGCGACTGGCCACATAAGAGTTTGCAAGAGACGCAGCTTCGTTCTGACTGACATGTCGTGATGTTTCCGTATTTTTGTCAAGGATTTGCTGACGCCACATGCTTTACCAAACCTTGCTCCGATTTCCACTTTACTTTTGGCATCTTCTGTTATCACTGAAGAAAAGGTAAGAAAACGAGCTGGCCTGTTCAAGTGTAGTGCCATGAGTGACAGTGTAACTTACAAGGGAAACCTTTCAGTGTTATTACCTTGGTCTCTTGTCCACATTTATCAGAAGACTGAACTCCTGACTCACACTGTCAATCTTTACCAAAAGTACCTGTAGTTTTTCCTGTGAACTGATCGACAAAATAATTACCCATTTCCAGCATCAAAAACCACAACTTCTCGTGATACCGAGTCAAAAATGAAAAGCCTACGGAAGTCGACGTTTATGTTTATTTTTAGTTTATGCATATAAATTAACCTCTCTAGTTTGTTTAGACTGCGTCCGTCCGTCTGTTTAGAATGCTTTGTTCTCTTGATAACTTTTGAACGCATGAAACAACTTTCGCCAAATTCATAGCAAATGCATGTGATGAAAGAACGCCGTTGAATATGTTTTATCCTGTTCTTCATTTTCAAGGTTATTTGGTAGTTTTACGAAATTTTTATTAAAGGTGACATACTGATTCAGCGGAACGGAACACTGGAACAGGACAACACAGTGCCTGTGCGTGGCTCTCACTACAGTCTACAACACGGAGTCCATCTGTCATAGAAGGGGTGTTGAGTCGTTGATTGGCCGTGGCGTTACTGTTGCGCTCTGCAGAGATCTTGTTCATTTATGAATTTTTAAAATCGTATGGCTGATACACTGGCTACTAGTTTTTGATTTTGATCACACCTGCATATCGTATATATTCAGTACATATGGGCCTATAATTACTTAAGTTTAACTGTGAGTACATGTTAAGCTGAGCGTTTCTATACTGCGTTCTCATTTTGAGTATACTATGCGGTCAAAAATTAATGACAACATTTCAAAAATTCAAAATATAGTTTTGTTGTAGCTTAACGTCCATTGTTATTTAACAGCCTCTAGAACGACTGACGATGCAGATGTGCGTCGGTCGGTTGTTCAGTAGGCTCTACGCATAGCCTATGTCCGTAGTCGCGTCGTTGTGCAGTGTAGTCTTCGGTCGTTCCAGTTGATCATTACTACTTGTCACTTGGCGCCAGTTTAGCGCGTAGTCATGGCGCGTCTATGTGTCTGAAGTTCTGTTCTGCGGTTTTGGCACTTTCGGCAACTTCTCTGTACGAAGTTGTTCTGGTGACAAATGAGTACTACTGCCTGTCTGGTAAGCTGCCGTGATTGATCTAATGAAATTTATATAATTATGCACCTGTTGCAAACTGTGCTGCAATTTGTACAGTTTGTTTAATACGATATACGAGGTATTGTCGTTGGTCAGTTCGTCATATGCTGCGAATTAACCAAGTCTGCATGTCATAAAACATCGCAATAAAAAAACAAACAGAAAAAACCGTTTAGTAGGCTGTAGACAAAATTCAAAAAGCAATCGTTGCAGGCAAGAAACGCGAAATTTTTGTTTGACTTTTACTTAAGTTTCAAGCACAAATACGGCAATAAATGCTGTATTGCTTTTGGTAGTTCATCATTAATAATGAAAACGGTTTCAGGTTGTTTCAGTGCTGCTTATTAACATTTTGACTCGCCAGATGACTCATTCGATGTAGTCTCACTCTCTGCGACGTGATATTGAGTTACTAGAGAACGGGTACAAATTAAGAAGTTTTAACAAAAAATAGCCTACATGGTTTGCGACTTTACGTCATTATCCACACGAAAAGCGGTTGCAGTTGTTAAAACTTCAGAACGTTGAGTCGCGTGGACTACAGCAGGACCTAGTAATTTGGTGCTATAAAATGTTCTTTGGCTGGCAGGTCGTGTAATATAAACCGCGCATTAGAGGTTTTTTTTAAAATGATATGCGCTATATAAATTCACGTTTTACTTACTTACTTACTTACTTACCGCGATGTTTGTTTATCGAGCTGCATGTCAATGATGTCACTATCACTATACGTGTAGGGGGTACCCATCTCTATAGGTTTTAGATAGGCCTGTCATAACTCATTCGAGTGCCAGATCTTGTTCTCTCACTGAAAGGGTCATTAATGTCTGGAATAATCTGCCCACTCAATACATTCAACAGTTTATCATCTTTTTTAGTTTAATGAACAGCAACCAGCTCCTAAGTAAACGCCGATCATGCCAGTTAACGGAAGCCAACAAGTATAACCGACCGTTGTGACCAACTGCTCAGGCGTTATCTGACGTGCATGGTGGACTTTACCGACGGTCAGATTTTTCACCGTTGCAGCTCCGAGTAACTCCCAGAACGCCCGTATACATACGCTCCAGTTGCAGTTCGCAAGAAAAACGTCGCGTCTGATCGCCTTATCAGCAGTCGACCTATGTCTAGTCAGTCGCGGTCACACTGCGGTTCGATACTGACGACATTCACTTAGTTGACCCTGTCGTCAGACTAATCGAAACTTAGGCCTACTGCTTGCGAATTTGTGGCAGTAGCAGCCAGAATAGTCTGTACTTAAACACATTGGACTACTACCGTACGGTACGCATGGGGCTTGCTGCAAGAGCGGGTCTATAGGTCTAGAAAACGTAGACAAAGGAGGTCAGTGAAATATGACAGTAACGACAGCGCATTGCAGGTGAGTGGGATCAGCTGGATCAGTGCGTAATCGATTAAGAAGCGGTTGAACAGTGGCAAAAACAACATAGAGCTTATGTGGTTACATCGGTGGACACTGGACAGTACTAACGCAGTGTATGAAAAGTTGAAAACTTCTCACTAATGTTCTGAATCTGAATGTTCATACTCAAACTTTCTGAAATGCCAGTGAAAAGTGATAAGTTACTGATAACAGTTGTGGTGTTAAATGTTCGTTCTTTGCTACAACTGCAGTTGCATTTACAATTTATATTACACTTTACAGTGAACGCTTAGTTAGTTATTCTTCCACTCCTGCTGGAGTATTGGTCGACGAGGCTTTTCCACCGACTCCGATCATTGGCCCCTCTGCGAACACCACTCCAGCTGACTCATCTCTTGCAAATCTTCCTGGAATGTCTGTTGCCAGATCTTTCTCGACGTCATCTTCTTCTCTTGCCTCCATCAGGTACTCACTGCATAGCTACACGTGCGGTCTATCTGATGGTAGCCGTAGTATATGCCCTGCCAGTGTCAGTCTTCTCACTTTGACAATATTCGGTAAGTCCTGCATTGCAGCCCTCTTCATCAACTCGTCATTGATAACTTGAACTTCAAGCAAATATGAAAGTGAGGAGCATACCAGAAGCAAACAAATTATCGAAGGAAAACGCTATGGTGATATAACTGTCTTTAAACCTATGGAAAAGATCTACTTATCTTGTTAAAAGTTTGCCTCAAGGTCATCCATTCAGCGTAAAGTCACACGAGCAAAAAGCTTTAATTTTTGAATGCACTGATCGAGAAACTTTACAGGTACATTTTCAGAATATCTCTGTCAATTCAGAGTTCCAAGATCACGGGGTCACGCTTAATATCACAACAACAAAACAAGCTTATGGTCCGCTTTCGATTGAAAGAAAACCTGGTTATTTTTATGTCATTTTAGCGTCAGTAAAACCTGCAATTGTCGACTTGTTGTCATCGTGATAAGCTAGTGTTTTGCGTCTACTGAAGCTCACAAGTTAACGTACGTGCGTTTTTGTTTCAGTGTGCAGCTTGCTACTGAGATCTGACTGCTTTTGCAGAGACTTCCTAACTGTTATTGTTCATATAAAAATACTAGATATTTTGATGAAAATATTAGTTCTTGTCCCAGCAAAGTTTTTAATTCTGCAAGTGTCCAACTAAAATTGAAAGATGATAAATTGGTCGAAGATCTATTTATTAGCTGTAGTGCTATTTATGCCGATAGGCTGTGGATTGAAAACGGCGAAGACGTGCACCATTTATAATCGCCAGTCGACATTCAGCGTAGCGAGCACCGATGAGATGCACATTGTGTCAGCGTCAGCAGCAAGTTGAGCGCGGTTCGTCGACTGACTCGCGGGACTTGGGCGCGCACTTGCACTGGCATGGACATCTGCTCACCAACCTACCGCCGAGTACCGCGTGCCAATAAATTGAATTGTTACATGTGACCGGCCAGTTGCAAGGCGTTTCAGTGCGTCACGGTCGCTCTATGTCCAGGGCCAAATACACGGGGCGCTGTTTGTAATTGTTAGGCCAGATTAAGAGTCGATTAGCTGTGCCACAATATAGTTGGCCCCACAAGTAATTGACGTATTTAAGCCACTTGGTGTAAAACTAAAAGTATTCTGTAATGTCAGTAGTTTAAAATATTTTCAGTTGGGCTGACGATGTTGGTGCAAACTGGTAACGGATCGAATTTCATTAACTTCCGTTTGACGTCGGAAAGGAACCAAAGTGATGTACGTAATGCTGATGAATTTATTTTTGCATTTATTGTCTTTGGTCATAGCTGAACTTCGTCTTTGACGATAGATTGGACCTTATGGCCGCCGAACGACGAACCAGGACTTCAAGTCGACTGTACTGGTACTTCGCGAGACTGCGTTGTATCGAGCAAGACGTTAAGCACCTCTCACTCATTCATTCACTTTGTATAATTTCTCCTACCGGTGAGTTGTTGGAGTCATACACAACAACCAGCTGTTTTCTGACTCCATTATTGTCTCGGAATCGCGTAGCCGGCTCATCTGTCTAACACAGACAGTAGGTGAACAGAAGCATGCCACGGATACACTTGACACTATACGCCCCGGCGTCGACGATGAAGCCAATATGCCGTCTGACTGTCCCGTCCCCGGACGATCATTTCCAACTCTCCAGTATGTTATTTCACAGTTTAGACCGGAAAATTGACGGTCGGATTTCGCGCCCGCATTCATACACGCTGTCCGTTAATCAAATTAGCGGCGGTAAGCGATGGACGACGGGGGATTCGGCGTTGACGGCGCATACTGATCGGTCAGATACGCATCTGATCGGCGCCGTGGCAGCAGGCGTGGCCGTTCTTCGGTACTTAGTCGTCGGCCGTAGGGAGCCGCTCCAGCACCTGCACGTAGCATTGATGCTGAGTTCAGCTGAGACCCAAACTCGTGTTGGGAACTATGCTCATTTCTCCGGGGTTTTGCAGCGTTCGGCAGTTATTAGATGCTGACGCCAACGTGTGCTGCGCGCTTCACTGTTTGAACGCAGCAGCAACAGCTGCTCTGTCGAAAACTTGCAGCATTATACGAGGCGTTAAGCCAATTTTGTAACTTTTCGTTACGCACGTCGCACGGGAACAAAAACGCGCCATTTTTGTTCTCTTTTGCATAAATAAGAAACTCAACATTGAGGCACGCATAAGTGTTCGTACGCTGTAAACGCCCTCGCCCAACCCCTGGCAACGCCATTGTACTTCTACTCACTTTCGGTTAATGACCAACGTAAACTTATAACAATAATAGTAACTAATAACAAGAGGCCAAAGTAATTTGGCGAAGGCTGCATCGAATGCACACGCAGGACTCTGTAGCTTTAGCAGTTCGTGAGAAGAAGGGGGTCGCAGTAGTTAAAAGTAAGTCACGTGACCCCATACAAACCCCGTATGACCTACTTTGCATAGTTTTCGCTGGGGCCCTTAGGCCTCTGTACGCTTGCGAAATTTCAGTTTTCTTGCTTCAGCCGTTTCCGAGATACGAGGGGGTACCAAAATTTAACAGTAGGCCACGTGACCGCGCCCCCGAGCCTCTTTAAGCTACTTTTGCTAAGTTTCTGTTAGGGCCCATAGCCCGCTGTAGGCACGCAAAATTTTAAATCTCTAGCTGCAGCCGTTATGAGATACGAGAGTAGAGGTATAATGGGGATACTAACACAGATGATTGACAGCCCGGAGCCACCGCCCACTCGACTAATTTGCATAATTAGCCCCACCCACTTGACACAGCAACCAATAGCAGCCACAG
>Ga0126335_1002365_pt1 | contig 11255 bp, 3 predicted proteins | sample OlaspJWI45metaG_FD_108409 | JGI IMG/M metagenome (GOLD analysis project Ga0126335, IMG submission 108409) | Marine gutless worms symbiont microbial communities from Oahu, Hawaii - Olavius sp. 1 OAHU.JWI-45 metaG | ecosystem: Host-associated > Annelida > Digestive system > Unclassified | place... | reverse complement strand
TGTTCTTATTTTTAATTGTTCTGTGTCTAACATCGTGTATTAAAGAAACGCAAAATTTTAAAGCAGACTGAAATACTCTAGTGATAATAGGCCTATGTTGTTTAAATTGTTTTTGAAAAATATACAGTATGAATTATTTCTAATACGTTATTAGTAGAGCTTTAGTTAAGTTTGTCCGTTTATCTGCTGCTGTCTACCAATACCGGTGAATAATGATGATTACATGTATAAACGCAGCAGGCTTACGTGTATCATTTTAAGACAGCTATGAAAAGCAGAGCTCTAGGTTTAATGCGGGTCAATGCAGTTTTTGATGTATAATTTAGTACAGTGTATCGGCCCATTTCTGTAATTTTTAGCACATAAAAACACGAATGTGAAATATAAGCTAAGTTAACGGGCCCGACACCGTAGGCTATTATCCGTAATGATAATACTGACCACAAAAACAACTGACCAAAGTAATTTTGCGAAGGCCGCATCGAGTCCGTGGGGGAGATCGAGACTACGTCTATTTTGCCTGTAATGTTCCTTGGGCCCCAGGACTCTCCACCCATACAGGACCTCGAGCTGTCCGGCAGCTTTTGCAGGGCGCAGCGCTTTGCAGACAGACAGACACACCACGCCACGGGAAGATCGATTGCAATAGTCCGAACCTTATGCATTCGATGTGACACAATAATAATAAGTTTGGTCGTATTTTTTGACAGGAAAACTAATTCGACTTAGAATTATTTGTAACAAATGTTAATGTAAATCGCGTAAAAAAATCTTTGTGACTGTGTTCATCTACCGTTAATACTCGACATATTGGAACGCCAGAGCCGGATTTATGGTGGGAGCCAGGGGGCCAGGTCCCCCACCAAACACCTCCAGCCCGAGGATGTACATTTTCAGCTATAAATGAACGAGCGGAGCAGGTCCGGTCCCCGACTTTTAGGATAATAATTTGAACTAACACAGGCCCACCCAGTGGTGGTGACCCACCAAACAAGGTGGACTACAGGCCTGCCACTGCGGCACTGCCAAAGTCCGGCTCTGTGGACTGACTGACTGAGCAGAGGTTTAACGTCCCACTCGACACTTTATAGGTCATTTCGGGGACGAATTTTACAAGCCAGATGACCCAACCAACAGCGTCGAAGCACTGAAGGCAGCCAGTTGGCCACTGAGATAGGCTTTAGTCCCACCAGAACCACTCCACTGTGTTACAATATGAACTAGGCTAACTGTAGGCAACTGCCTCTAGGTTAATCACAGCGTAAGGGTCCCAGTGTGACAAAAACCCAATCTGCTGGACTTATAAGCTGCCTAGAACATCGTGCAACAAGAATATTGCACTGTGCTGTAGTAACTAGAGCAGCTGTGTTAATGTTCCCTTGAGGGAATCCCCTCAAGCTGTGAGGATGTACATTTTAAGCTATAAATGAACGAGCGGAACAAGTCCGGTCCCCGATTTTTAGGATAATAATTTGAACTAACACAGGCCCACCCAGTGTTCGTGACCCACCAAACAAGGTGGACTACAGGCCTCCTCCCACTGCGGCACTGTGGAGCGCGCTCTTGAAGTTGGCACGCGAGAAAAAGTCACATCGTGGACTAGTGCTGTTAGAATGACGGACACGTAAGCCTGTGTGTAATAAGCACTGATCGCTTTGTGTGTTTCAATATTTTCTGACTAGGTCGTGTCGTACTTGGCGACGCAACTGAACTGCACACTGCTGGTTTTGTCTCCAAGGATAAACTAACTGTACTATGGAACACGACGGAGCAGATCGGCCGCAACAACTGCAGGACGAAGATTCGAGTCAGCTATCCGACTTCAATGTTCACGGAGCGCGCAACTTCAGCAAAATGAAGAAATTGGAATCGGCGCGAACTCACACAACTACCAGCAGATCGGTGACCACCAACAATGCTGCCGGTGCTACTCGGTACGCAAATGGCGACATGGAACGTTCCTCGTCGCCAGAAATTATGATTGACGACGATTTACAGCAGCGAACGTACGATGAGTGGCGCCGAAGCAGGTCGGAACAGCGCTCTGAAATGAAGGAGCAGGACTCCGATACACAAGTGAAACGCCGTGCGGCCGAGGATCGATGCTCCGCAGCGCGTGAGCAGCGCTCCGCCGCGAAGGAGCCGGAACACCCATCGCAATCGCTGAACCGTCGAGAGAGGAACGTCGCTGCCGCGGAGATGGCGTACCGTATGGTCGGCCTACCCACCGACATCGAAGTCGCCCAGGTGTCGAAGAGGTCGAAATCGGCCAGTAGTAGCGGTGGTCACTCAAAGACGCGTGGTGGAGTGAGGGGTTTGGAACAGTCAGCTGATATGATAGTTGAAGATGCCATGGAAGAAGCAATCGAGGCGATGTATGGGAAGAAGAGGCGCCGTAAGATGGCTGGTAACGTGAGATCGTCGTCATCTGGAGATACCAGGGTGCTCGACAGAAGCTCTAGGATCGTGGACAGGGAAGCAATGATTTCATACTACGACACAGTGGAGAATCAAAACAGGGCGCTGAATAGAACCATTAACGAAACTACGTCGAAAGACGACAGCAGGAAGAAGGCAGTTTCCTATTTAAGAGTTCAGAATGGCGACCAGGACGTCGGTTTGAATAGACCTGCGAGCGCCGATGGGCGTCTGATAAACCGCGCGGCGCACAGACGAGCACTGGCGGCAGAACGACTAGCAAACGTGAGAAAGACGCCAAGGTCCCGCCTCCAGGCTACCTGCATGTCACCGATAATGTCACAGCAACAGCGTCGTGCGACCACCAACATGCTGGCGTCACGGAGAGTCGGCGGATATTCGTCAGAAACAGAACTGATGCAGTCTGCCAGCAGACCGGATCGACGGCACCACTTCAGTGGCGCTGACGACTCGTACTTTTCGACTACCGTAGAGGTCAGAAGTCCACACTCGGAACGGTTCCAGGCCGACAACAGCGGCAACAGCTCGGACGAGAGTGAGACTCGAAACGGGCACAGTAGAGTTCCTACTCTGACCAAGGGGATGGTTACTAAAATACTTCACGGTGAGCGTCCACAGAAAACGGAGTCGTTCGTCAGTGAACTGCGTCGCCCAGACGTTCAATCTGCGACATCACCCGTCCAGTTCACTTCATCTCCACCACCCAGTTTCACGTCTTCACTTCCTCTGAGGTTCCACGGCGGCAGTCAACTGTCCGCCATCGTTCCAGTTGGAACCGGATCCAGATCCTCGTTCCAACAGTCTGCTGTGGACGACAATTTCCTGCTACAGCGCGCACCAGCCTACCATCAGCGAATGGGCTCAGCGCAGTATTTTTCTGGACAGCCAGCAGCGTATGGAGGTGGCGGAACAGGTCGCAGCACTCCTACCAGCGCACGGAACGAAGAATGGCCACCCACGTCGTACGTTGCCTTCAGCAACGAACCAATCATCGTGGCCAATCTAGACAACGACGATAACCACTACGCCGCAGAACAGACATCAATGCGGCGTACGCGGAGCGTGTTTGAACTGGACCAGTTGAGCCCCGCCAGCACCAGTTTAGCGCGCAGCCAAAGTCGCAGTTACCACTCGTCAAGACCGGATATAAGGATGACCAACCGCCAGGTGCTGAATCTTTATCTGTTCAACAAGAGAATACCACCAGGAGAAGGTGGGAATGGCAGAGCCGTGGAAATGGAAACGGTGACACGCACCATTGCGTTCGACGATGATCGCATGACAAAGGAAACTCGGACGCAACGGCAGTCCCCCACTCATCAAGGACCCAAAACGAAGCAGAACAGCAAGAGTGTACAGGCCGACACGCAACTTGCCCACCCCAAGCTACCACAGAGGCGACAGCCAAAGTCGTCGAGCGTGACTGAAGAAACTGTGATCATGAAGCCAAGTTTCACTGAGACGAGAGAAACTGAAATTGTCGGAGATGTGTTCGCAGACAGACATCGGATGTCGTCGTCGGAGACAGAAACGCCAGCTGTTCGGAGCACAAGGTCCTTGGTCACTGCAGCTCACCAGGAATCACCTCAAGAAGAACCGGAAGAAGAAGAAGAAATACTTGAAACGACCGTCGTTGAGGAGAAGGAACAACGAATTGAGATGACTATCCGCGAAGATCTGGAGTTTAGTCTGCAGCGGTCTAGAGGAACCGGAAAGACTGTAGCAGGAACAGAAGAAGGGAGAGTCGAACCATGGTGGATACCAGACACGTTTGAAGCACTCGTCGAACGAAAACGACAGAAAACTACGCAGACAAAAGACATAGAAAACAAAGACGATCATTCGAAGAGAATCGACATTGAAACTGTTGCACGCAGTTTATCGGCAAACTACCAAGAAGCTGTCGAAAAAGACAACTTTGAAGACGGCTCCAACCAAGATAATGATAGTGGTGACGAGAACAGCGGTCAAATAGAGCGAGAAGTCACGAGAAATGTGCGAATTCCGATATTTCTCGAGAGCCGTTACAATTCGCCGATGCACGGAATGACGTCGCCGTCTGCAAGCCTCGTTCGTACGAAGATGGCGACGCACAGCGAGCCGGAACTAAGTCGCAGAAATCAGTACTACTTGGCAAAACGAGACAAATACTACGAAAGTTTGTTCGACGATTCTCGCCGCAAGCCGCAGATTTCCGCCCAGAGCAGCAACGCACAGTTTCCGTCGGTTCAGTCGCCAGGTTCACACAAGCGCCAGCATAAATCTTCATCCGCTGACGTCTCAGAACTTCATCTGAAAGTGGTTGACGCCGATGAAGCATATTACGATTCCAAATCATCAGCGCAGAAGCCACGTCCAGCGGAGGGACGCTACGTATCGTCCTATTCACAATACATTTCGCCGCCACCGTCACGTTCTGGTGAAAATCAGATGCCAACCGTAGCCGCAGGCATTGCTGACATGATAATTTCTCGTTCTGATGCAGCCGCCCACGTCACTCCTCAGCCAGCGACGTCGCGGACGCGTTCAGTCTTCCGAACATCGAAGACCGTCAGTTTGCCTAACGTCGAACTGGAACGTGGCGACTGTCAAACGCAAGGACGCGAGAACGACCATCATCTGAGCATGGATCATTTTGACCGAGTTCTGACTGAGATAGAAGAAGAACTCCCAGCCCCACCGCCACCACCCCCTCTACCACCAGCCAACCAGCATATACCACACACAACAAGTCAAACCCAAGCACCGCGTGCGTCAACCTCTCAGCACCACTACATGACATCATCACCCGCCATGCCCTCAGCTGACACGCACAAGAAGTCCAAACCGCCGCCGACGCCAGAAAAGTCTTGGAAGCGCAGCGATCCCCCGCTGCCGAGGTCCGAAAAACTCAAGCTGTATTCATCACAAAACGAGCCAGTATATGCAGCCGTCGGCTGCCCAGAAAGGCAGAACACTTCGTCGGAACGACAGTCTGCTAGTGTCAAAGAAATGTCCACCACGAGTTCCGGACGACAGCAAGCGACTGGGTCAGATTTTCGTCACGAGCTCTGCGATAACAGCTACGTCAGCTTATCTCTGACGGAACCCATACAGGGAGAGGACCAGCGTCGAAAGACTACAGTGGCAACGCAAGATCATGCTGCACCAGGGGGGTTCAGGTACGGTTGTATCAGTCAGGAGCAGAAGAAACAACGAATTCACGAGCGACAGCCCGGTAGCTACCAGCTTCGTCACAGCCGCTGGCAGCCTGCAGAAACGTACGAAACAGCAGCAACTGCTTTCTGACATTTCCTTCTGATGGTAGCTTAATAACGATGATCGAGGCCGAAGCTATTTGGCGAAGGCCGCATCGAATCTGTGGGGGTACCGGCGAATTCCCGTCTAATATATAATGTTACTTGGATGCCCGGGAGTTTCCACTCCAACCAGGACGTCGATCCGTCCAGCCGATTTTGCTCTGCGCAGCTTCGTACCAGACAGACGCTGCGACAAACCGCGCTACGGAATCGTCGGTCGCAATAGGCGGCAGTATTGGCCTACACGTTGTTCATTCGATGCCGCCTAATAATATTATGCACGCTTTTATGAGTCCGCCATAACGTTGTAACTTCTTAGGCTTTTACGTCCTTGCTGAACTGATGCTGACGTTGGATAAAGCATGTTTGCAATATTCAAACAGGCCCAAGTGTGTAATTGACAACGAACATACGCCGGCTGGTAATGTTTTTCAGTCGTCTGTCCCGCTGCTAACTTCATTTTCGGTACCGTACGACGATAGCCTATCACAGACAGCGTAGAAGTGCTGCACTGTTATAATGGCCATTCGAAAACCAATAGGAAAATGGGAACTTCGACACCCGGTAGAATCGCAACCCCTCGAAATTTCATTCTGAAATTTGGCATACGGGATTACGCCCGGGACATCACCCCACATGCAAGTTTTGGAGCAGATTGGCTACCACATGTTATCCCCAAATACGTGAAATATAACGCTTTTGTGACTTTTATGACAGGTCAAACCGCGGCAATGTCGCACATGCTTAATGGCTCAAACGACACAACGCCATTTGCGAGAAAATATACCCCCAAAACGGGCGTGAACAGGCAATTTCAAGCCAAACTGGCGAGATCGGCAACATCTCAGTTGCATCAAAGCAGATCATGACGCCATTTTGTGCACATACTGAGGGCTAGGGGCCCTAACAGAAAATATGCAAATTAGGTCAAACGGGGTCACGGGGCGGGGTCGCGTGACCTACTTTTGAGTTCTGGGACCCCCTTATGTCTCCGGAACGGCTGAAGCTAGAGACTTCAAATTTTGGTAGCCTATAAATTGCTAGAAGCCGTAACCAAAAATATGTAAATTAGGTCAAATGGCGTCAAGGGGCGCAGTCACGTGACCTCCTTTGTTTTCAGAAACTGGAAGTAGTTGTATCCAGCCACAGATTGATCAATCACATAGATATTTGACAAATGCATAGATATCAACCTTTATTAACGATTTGTCACCAAAGTAAAAACCGTTTTGCTTTGCCGTTAAATTTTGACCTTCCTGTCCGGGTAACGCTAGCATTTAGTTCTAACAAAATCATGTACCAATGCGAGCGTGTGGACATATACGGTAGACAAACTGCAAATATGTACAAAAACTGTCATTTTATAATAACTGTGTAATGGCCACTGTTTTATGACACCACATCTAAGACAGCAAAAATTAATTTCATCACCTCAAGGGCCATGGACATAATAACTGTGTATTACGTGTGTGCTTGCAAGCTTCAGAATGATGCTGTGCTTCAAAGTTGTGCGACTTTATAGATCGTTGGGTTGTCAAAATTGTACAAATTTACAAAACTTGAGAACAATTTGTTCTGGTTATACAATGTATGAACACTACAGCACAGGATCTCTGTATGTAACTTGATTTTATCAACATTTCACGACATTCAAAGCAAAGCTGCATTTTCATAAATCAAACAATTGATGCGAGAAGACACTGAATCCAGGAATTAAGACATCACAAAAGACTGCTGAATGTCATATAAGAGCTAACAAAGCTGGATATTGTCAAAACTACTACATCCATTGTATCAAAGGCTAAAGCTGAGTCCAGTGTACAATACATGCTAATATGTTGTCAATCTGCTATCCAGGTCGTCACTAACAAATCATGAATTCATTCACAGAAGATTTCACATCTTGAAATATGAAGCACGCTGTGGTCGCTACTTCAGGTGATTGAACAGTGTTTTCGACACCTGCAATGAAACAGATTCCATCCAGTACCAAGCTGCTTCAGTTCCTGGCATAGCGCAAAGACTGAGACTAGAAAGCTTACAAAGCAATCAGCGTCACTTGTTCACTGAAAGAAACTGGCCGTGGGCAGTGACGCTCAGCTGGCTCAATTAGTCAGGGTGACGTAGTTTTTGGTTCATTATCAGAATTTGTCGGTAGTCTTGGCATGCAAAACTTCAAGTCTCTACATTCAGCGGACAGAACCACTAGTAACTTCATTAAAAAGATTCGGCCACCATAATGTACCAGCATTTCTGCCATTCACAGAAATCGGCCTCTGTGGTTACAGGGTAAAAGCGGCTCTGCTTATGGTTCTTCGGCACCACAATTTGCTGTTTTTGCTTAACTAGTTGGCAAATTAACCAATCTGAAACCGAAAAAAGCAGCCCAAAAAACCCAAAATGTCAGCGTGATAGTAGTAGTAGTAAAATGCAACTTGAAACCACCTTAAATTTCGTTCATTTCTTCATAATAATTTTGAGACAATTATTTTCACATTGTACAGGCATTTGTGTAGACCGAAGGAGCGATATATACAGGGTGAGTCAGAAAAAAAGTAGCCCCCAAAGTATAATCGGCCTTAACTTCATCAAACGTTCGCCAATTTTCAAAATTCTTTCACTTTCATTTGCAACAAACACTACGTATCACTGCACTACCTTGGGAAGTTAAAAAGGTTCAAAGCTGCTGAAAACATAGAAAAGACTGCAAACAACATGCATTGATTTCAGCATGGACACATTTTAATGGATCTCACTTACTTACTTATTACATACTACTTTAGTTTATGGTTAATGTTAAATAATCTTTCAAATAATACAGTTTTATGTCAACAACGAAATGTTGACAGTGCCCCTGCACATTGTGACACTGTATGATTTCTCGAGAAGGCTACACCTTTTACACTGGACCAGATATGGAGCCATCAAACAGCCCAGACCTCAATCTGGTTTATTACAAGATATGGGATGTCATCCAGCAGCAAGTTTTTTCTAGTTGAGTGCATAACGCTGACAAACAAAATTTGAGCTTGCTGAACGTTTGGCGTTGCATGGACCATCGATTTGTTACTGACGGCGCAACCATCCACATCCTAGTGCATGTGTGTGGGCAAATGTGCACACTTCATCAGTATTAAGACAGTAGTCATATGACATGAAATGTTTCATTTTTGTCATATAAGACATGACTTTAAGTTGTATCTTTTGTAATGTTTAACAAATTTGAACTTTTTAACTTCCCAAGCTAGACTAACAACATACTTAAGGTGTGATGGGAAGTAGTACATGGCTCTGATTGTAAATTATGTGACCTTTGCACCAGAGAAAGAATTGTGAAAATCGGTTAAGGCTGACTAAAAACGAAAAAGTCTTATGGGGCTACCTTTTTTGACTCACCCGGTATATTTCGCCCATTATCCAGACTGGACCATCTCTGGCACTGACTGATATGATCGAGTGACGTCCCCATATGACCAGTCAGTGACAGTATTGGAGACGCTACACTACCGCCGTCGGTTAACCAGTTAGTAAACTGGTTAGTAACTAACCTGTTAGTATTTTCAATTAACCGGCTAATAAATTAACCAAAAAGAGCATCCTAGTGCAGCCATTGGCACACTACATGAACGTGTTTTATTGCCAAGTATCCAGCCGATGTCTTAGCAAAATGATAGTTTCATTAATTCACTCATCGTTTACCACACAATGCCCGAAAAACAGACATAATGTTTAGTGCCCAAAATAGACACTGTAAATCTAACACAACAATATACACAGTTTCGCAACCTTGAAATCTGAAGCCGAGCTGTCAGTTGTCATTTCCCTAACAAGTACTTAATGTACAATCTTCGGAAATCCGGCCAAAAGTATAAATAAATAAAAAAACGGTGTTTACTGGCAATCATACAGAAACGAATGCTAAACAGTATGAAACGTGTTAATACATCACGTTATCCGGTAATTATATCTATCAAACTTAGGAGCACGACTTACACAGTGGTCAACGCAGTGCATAAAGTCAAAAAATTCCTCAGAGCACGTCTCTGTGGTTTCTTTACGACTATTGACGCGATCTGTACACCGCTGTAACTCCTCTTTAATCTTCTCACAGTGTTTGTCCTTTCCACACTCGCCCCTCAAAAGTTCCTGAGGATCCTACACGCAGGAAAGACATCGCAGTTACCACATCTGTCAAACTTTGACAGACATTAGTCACTACGAAGTTGTCTGTCAAAATAATTTGAGGGCGGACTGCAATTGTTATAAGAAAGCACATTACACTTGCTATAAAAGCCCACCAACTGTAGCACTTGTATAACAGAATGACTCATCACACTGCCGAAAATGAAGCATCCATGATCCGGCACATTTTGATCGACAAACCAAACAGCAAGAGCCAACATCACACTAGTTAGTTGACTTGTCGTCACAGGGTCCTCAGTCATCACAGGGTCCTCTGTGCATGCTCTGCGCTCTCTGAGGTAGCGTATATGCTGTTTCCGCATATATATGGCAAGATCGTGTGAGTGGAAAAAATGGCATTTTATACTGTTTGCCACTTTTGGCCTATTTTGGTGTTTTTTTGGCAAATTTTGTCAAAATTAAAACCTTTTTCCAAAAATCAAAGTGTGCACATTATCCTTATACTAGATGCCACCTCTGTGCCAAATTTGATGTGGCCTTCTAAATCCTGAGATGTCGTTTGCAGAAAAAAACAGTCACCCAGATAATTATTTTGCAAGCCATAAACCTCAGTGTTCTGTACTGATAAATATTAAATAAGCAAAACTACAAATCTGACCACAGTAAATTTAAAAAATAATCAACCATCAAATAGAGTAAAAAATTATGAAGATTAACTGGTACAGCAATATCTCACAAATGCAAAATCTTTTTGAATTTTGAGACAGTAAGGTAAGGTAAGGTAAAATGTGGATTTGTATAGCGCTATTATCACAAGGTCTCTAATGCGCTAAGCACGCTAGTATCTGTAGAATAGCCAGGTTTAATGTAATAGTAATAAGCATACTATTATATTTTCAGAGTAAGGTGAAAAAACAGAGAACAGAATACGAAAGTCATACCACTAGCTCCTGCTCTTCAGACTGTAAGATAAAACACAAAGTCAACAATAAGCTAACAATAACTGCATAACAGTATTCTAATTTCATTATATTAACACAATAATTGTCTCCAACAACTAAGGGTGAGTGACAGTGAGTAGAAGCTTAACATCCCACTCAACACTTTATAAGCCATTTCGGGGACGATTCTTACAGGCCAGATGACCCAATCAACAGCGTCAAAGCACTGAAGGAAGCCAGTTAGCTGCTGGGACAAGCTTCAATCTGACCACAACCACTCCACCGTGTTAGAGTATGAACTGTAGGCAAACACCTCTAGGCTAATCACAGCGTAAGGGTCCCAGTGTGACAAAAACCCAATCTGCTGGACCTATAAGCTGCCTAGAACATCGTGCAACAAGAGTATTGCACTGTACTATAGTAACTAGAGCAG